>WNFX01003657.1_pt1 | contig 27213 bp, 25 predicted proteins | sample 5400111 | NCBI WGS metagenome assembly WNFX01 (sample SAMN13153363, study PRJNA577476) | soil metagenome | isolation source: 40 cm soil or saprolite under grassland replicate 1 | place: USA:California | collected 2016-06-15
CCAGCAGCATCTTAAAACCCTTGGGCAGCCAGTATGGCATCCCTGGTGCGCTGGGATCAAAATGGAACAACTCAAGCTCCTTGCCCAATTTGCGATGGTCGCGCTTCTGCGCCTCCTCCAAACGCCACAGGTACGCGTCGAGTTCCTCCCGCGTGAACCACGCCGTGCCATACAACCGCTGCAGCATTGGCCGGTGCTCGTCCCCACGCCAGTAAGCTCCTGCTATCTTCATCAGCTTAAAAGGCCCAATCTGCCCCGTGTGTTCTACATGCAGGCCCCTGCACAGGTCCAGGAAGTTGTGCTGCTGGTAGATGCCCACCTCCTCGTCCGGCAGGTTCTCGATAATCTCAACCTTGTACACCTGGTCCTTGTTGCGAAAGTACTCCAGCGCCTTCTCGCGCGGCCAGCGCTCGCGCACAAACGGGTACTTGCCCGCCACAATGCGCGCCATGCGCCGCTCGATCTCCGGCAAATCCTCCGGGATAAGCGGGCGTGGTAATTCAAAATCATAGTAAAAACCATCCTCGATAGCAGGTCCAATGGCAAATTTAGCGCCAGGAAACATCTCCTGTACCGCCTCGGCCATCACGTGCGCCGCCGAGTGCCGCATCCGCTGCAGCGGCGTGTAATTCACAGACTCCTGCAATTCTGCTTCAACCGGCATGTGTAATCCTCTCTTTCGCTAGCAAAAGCCAATAAAAAAGCCTTCTCATCCCCTCATGGGACGAAAAGGCAATAACACTCTTCGTGGTTCCACCCACCTTCCGCATCTCTTGCAGAATGTTCACGATCAAGATCGGCCCTCCTCGCCGATCTCATGTCCCGCCTGCTGTCACCCTGAGCGCAGCGAAGGGTCTAGCCGGTGGGCAGCGGTGATTGGCGATTATAACCGGTTTTGGGTGTGAAAGTTCATCAAGAGACGCGCTCTTTTGACTGCTAACGTGGTCAAAACGTGTACCTTACTGTCTCGATACAGGCTGGCGAGGGGTATCTTCCCTTTACTGGTCGGAGCGCTTTCAGCCTTTTGCGCTTCCTCTCTGTAGACCCCTGGAGAGAGACATGTCCCGCGTGCTTGCCATATAATATTTTCAGAATGTAACGCGAAATCGTGTTATGGTAGGGGCGCCCCTTGCGGGCGCCCTGCAAGCTTGACGGCAGGAAACCCCTTGCGGGCGTCCTGTCTGCTAGAGACGATGTGGCCCTACAGCTCCTGGCTTCTCGTTTTGATAACTCCTACAATCCGCTCTACGAAACTTGCCAGCGGCGTCGCACCGAGGTTCTCGTTCGTGCGCAGCCGTACTGCCACCGCGTTCTCCGCCGCCTCCTTGTCACCCACCACCAGCATGTACGGGATCTTCTGCAACTGCGCGTCACGCACTTTGGCGTTCATGCGCTCGCTGCGCGTATCTATCTCCACGCGCACGCCTGCCGCCTTCAACACGTCCGCTACCTTACCGGCGTACTCGCTATGCCGGTCGGCGATCGGGATAATCATCACCTGCACCGGTGACAGCCAGACAGGGAACGCGCCCGCGAAGTGCTCAATCAGCAGTGCCATAAAGCGCTCCGTCGAACCCATTATAGCGCGATGGATCATGATCGGACGATGGGGCAGCCCATCCTCGCCGATGTACTCGAGCTCGAAGTTCTCCGGCTGGATGAAGTCAAGCTGGATCGTCGCACACTGCCAGTCGCGCCCCAGCGCGTCATGCACCATAAAGTCCGTCTTGGGACCGTAGAACGCCGCCTCTCCGATCACTTCTCGATACTCGATGCCCTTGTTCTTCACCGCTGCCTTCAGCGCGCTCTCCGCATGGTCCCAGATCTCCGCGTCACCCGCGTATTCTTCCTGCTTCGCCGGGTCGCGCAGCGAAAGTGAAATCCAGTAGTCCGTCAATCCGTAAGTGTTGAAAACCTCCAGCGCCAGGTTTATCGCGCGGTCAAACTCCTCTTGTAGTTGATCCGGTCGCAAGAAGACGTGAGCATCATCCTGTGTGACGCTGCGCACCCGCGTTAGCCCTGTCAGCGTCCCCGCCTTCTCGTCGCGATACAGCGTAGCAAACTCTGCGTAGCGTATGGGCAGTTCGCGGTAGCTGTGCATCTGCGACTTGTAGAGCAGGATATGGTGCGGGCAGTTCATCGGCTTGAGCATATAGGCATCGTCTTCCGACAACTCCTGCTCGCCCTGCATCACCGGGAACATCGTTTCGCGATACTTGAACCAGTGCTTCGACGTCTTGTACAGCCGCACCTTGCCCAAATGCGAAGTCCACACGTGCTGGTAGCCATACTTCTCCTGCGTCTCGCGCACGTAACTCTCCATCTGGTGCCGCAGCATCTCCCCACGCGGCAGGAACAACGGTACCCCGGCCGGTACATCGTCGCTCAATACGAAGAGCTTGAGTTCCTTGCCCAGCTTGCGATGGTCGCGCTTCTGCGCCTCCTCCAAACGCCACAGGTACGCGTCGAGTTCCTCCCGCGTGAACCACGCCGTGCCATACAACCGCTGCAGCATTGGCCGGTGCTCATCCCCACGCCAGTAGGCCCCCGCCACGCGCATCAGCTTGAAGGGACCAATCTCCCCTGTATTTTCTACATGCGGCCCCCGGCACAGGTCCAGAAAGTTGTGCTGCTGGTAGATGCCTACCTCTTCGTCCGGCAGGTTCTCGATAATCTCAACCTTGTACACCTGGTCCTTGTTGCGGAAGTACTCGCGGCAGCTCGAAATCGTAGTAAAAACCATCCTCGATAGCTGGCCCAATAGCGAAACGTGCCTCTGGAAAAATCTCCTGCACCGCTTCCGCCATCACGTGTGCCGCCGAGTGCCGCATGCGCTGGACCGGCGTATACCCCACAGATTCCTGTAATTCTGCTTCGACCGGCATAGAAAAATCCTCCTCGTCAAACAACAAAAAAGCCTTCTCATCCCCTTATGGGACGAAAAGGCAATGACACTCTTCGTGGTTCCACCCAGCTTTCGCGCCTTAAACTCGAAATTCAACCTCGCGCTTAATGACTCGCTTTAGCGACCGCTAACGTGGTCGGGACGTGTACCTTACTGTCTCGGTACAGATTAGCGAGGGGTATCACCTTCTTGCCGGTCGGAGCGCTTTCAGCCGCTGGCGCTTCCTCTCTGTAGACCTCTAGGAAGAGACATGTCTCGCGTGTTTACCATGTCTTGTATTTTCTCTGCTTACAGAATAGCATAGGTATCATGAGATGTAAAGAGCCAGAGTCATAGAACCAGGGCTTTCCGGTTCTGGGAAAGCGCCTTCTCAGGCTGGTCCACCCTCACCCCGAGAGGGAAAAAGTGCTGGTAGAGCCCGCCGGGCGGGCTCTACCAGCACTTTTTCCCTCCCAAATTTTGTGGGGCGGGGGCAACATCGCAGAATTGGAAAGCCCTGGTCATAGAAGCCGGTGATGCACCTTAACAAACTCGTTCGACCATCGGTAGAGCGCGATCCTGTCCACCTTCTTTCACCTCGAGCAACCTGTCATCCCTCTCTCCCCGACAGTTTTGGGGAGTCCGCACCTGGCACCCGCAAGGGCCCACCACCCCCAACCGCACCCCGTGCCACTACATGTCGCCTCACCCCTTGCCTCGCTTGCACACTCATCGCCCCGTCATCTGGTGGTCGGGTAGCGTTCCTGAAGTGTAGTGGCACGGAGTGGTGGTGCTCGGTGTGGGGCCCTTGCGGGTGCCAGGCCTCACGACGCCGTCTACATCTGCATGGGTGCCCCAAAAATGTCGGGGAGAGAGCCCTGTCATCCTGAGCGAAGCGAAGGATCTGCGCCCCCGAGCCAGACCCTTCGCTTCGCTCAGGGTGACAAGCCAGGACAGAATGGGACCTATAAGGCTTATATAACGGGCAATGGAAAATGGCGAGAGACCCTCAGCAATATCCATCCTTCCAATACTTCTTCTAATTCATCGCGACAAGCCTCGAGCGTATCCGCGTTAGCCCAGACTCCATCGAAACCGGCAATCTCCCCATAAAATGTACTGTCATCGGGCAAAATCTCATATCTCGCTTTGCCCATAGCAGCTCTGATGTATTTCGGTAACATAGGTAAATTCCAAATGTTGTACACTGAACAACAACAAAACTTTCCTCTTACACCCATCCTTGCAAGACAGCTATAGTAGGTGAAAGGACATCACCACCATGGACAACCACGACGAAATCTACAAAGCATGTACCCGTTTTCTCGGCGGCCACTACCAGCCAGCGCCACAGCAGGTTCTGAGCGACCTTGCCGCCAGCGTCGATCCAGGCATGCTCGGCGATCGATACGGCGAAGGTGAGATCATCAACCACTTTGAAGCTGAAGTCGCCACCCTGCTGGGGAAAGAGGCAGCGGTATTCATGCCCAGCGGGACCATGTGCCAGCAAATCGCGCTGCGCATCTGGTGTGACCGCAGAAAAATATCCAACGTGGCCTTTCACCCGACCTGCCACCTGGAGATCCACGAACAGCATGGCTATCAACGCTTGCACAACCTTCAAGGCATATTGCTGGGTTCGCCATATCGCCTCTTCACCCTGGATGACCTGAAAAACGTCAAAGAACCGCTGGGAGCCCTGCTCATAGAACTGCCGCAGCGCGAAATAGGTGGCCAGCTGCCGAGTTGGGAGACCCTGACTGAGATAATCTCCTGGGCGCGTGAACAGGGCACCCCCATGCACCTGGATGGCGCCCGCCTGTGGGAAAGCCAGCCCTTCTACAAACGTCCCTACGCTGAGATTGCTGCCCTGTTCGACACCGTCTACGTCTCGTTCTACAAGATACTTGGCGGCATCGCTGGCGCAATCCTGGCAGGCCCGGAGGACGTGATTGCCGAATCGCGCGTCTGGCAGCGCCGTCATGGCGGTAACCTCGTACAACTGTACCCCTACGTGCTCGCAGCCCAAAAAGGCCTTGCCGAACGCCTGCCGCGCATGGAAGCCTACCACGCGAAGGCCAAAGCCATCGCCTCCATCCTATCCGCTTTTCCGCGGATCGAGATCGTGCCAGACCCGCCTCACACCAATATGATGCATATATTCCTGCGCGGCGATGCCGGCAAACTGCGGGAAGCCTCCCTTGCTATTGCCCGGGAAACCCGCACCTGGCTCATTTCCTGGCTCGCTCCCACACCCATCCCCGCCTATCAAAAATTCGAGTTGACAGTCGGAGAAGCCACCCTTGCCCTGCAAGACGAGGAAATAGGCAAGCTATTCCAACTGCTCTTCGAGAAAATCTCGTAGAGGTTCGCATTGTTCGAGTGAACAATTTCCCACGCTCAATTTGTAATTGAAAACATTGTATTCTACGCGGCCTTCCATTTATAATACCTCTACTACTGTTCCATAATTTAGGAAGGGAACAAACGGTGCATCAAGAACGGGAAGCATAAGTATGGCCGGGAGCTTTGAGTGTGGCATTTCGTAGACTCGCAAGCATTGTGAGACCGGAGAACTGGTCTTTGGAAGACGCTAAGGAGGTTCATTTTCTATGAACATTATGCAGGGATTGACCCACGCTAAAAAGGTGGCAGGAACACGCAATGCAGTTGTGTGCGGGCAGACTCGCTATACGTGGAATGAATTTGAGCAGCGCACCGGTGCGCTTGCACGCGGATTGGCAGCGCTCGGAGTGCAGCAAGTGAATCGAAAATCCTCGTGGTAGACAAATCATTTGCACCCCTGGCGACCGGGCGCGATACGTTCCCCACCGTAGAACATGTGATATACAGCGGCGACGAGACACCTGAAGCCATGCTGAATTATGAGGATGTAGTAAGCAGGGGTACACAGGAAAAGCAGAGTGTCGATCGGGAGATGCAAGATAATGATCTCGCGGGCCTGTTCTACACAGGCGGTACAACAGGGCGTGCCAAGGGCGTGATGCTCTCGCATAAAAATATCGTGTCCAATGCCTACCATATGATTATGGCGTCAAGCTACACGGGCCAGGACACCTACCTGCACGCCGGGCCGATGTTCCACCTTGCCGATACCGCTTCCACGTTTTCGCTGACAATGGTGGGGGGGCAGCATGTCTTCATCCCCATGTTCAACCCGGTCCAGATGCTTGAGGCCATTCAAAGTGAGCGAGTGACCTCAACGTTGCTTGTGCCTACGATGATTAACGCGTTGCTGAACCATCCTGATGTCGATACCTATGATGTCTCCAGTTTGCGACGCATCGCCTATGGTGGCGCGCCCATGCCACTAGAACTCCTCAAGAAGGGGCTGCAAAAATGGGGTCCCATCTTCGTCCAGGCCTACGGGATGACCGAGACGGCACCGCTCCTGACGATGCTAGAGCCATCGGACGCCAGGGTCGAGGGGACGCCTGAGCAGGTGGGACGACTCGCTTCTTGCGGCAGGGAAGCACTTGGTGTAGAAGTGCGCGTGGTGAACATGCAAGGCGAAGATGTGGAATCAGGGGAGATCGGTGAGATTATTGCACGTGGACCCAATATCATGTTGGGTTACTGGCGCAACCCTGAAGCAACCGCTGCAGCAGTTGTTGACGGTTGGATGCATACAGGCGACCTGGCAACGCTAGATCAGGAAAACTTCATCTACATCGTCGATAGATCGAAGGACATGATCATCTCTGGCGGCGAAAACATCTACACCGCCGAGGTGGAAAATGCCCTGTACACCCATCCTGCGGTCTTGGAAGCGGCAGTGATTGGCATCCCACACGAGCAGTGGGGAGAGATAGTGCATGCAGTAGTAGTCTGTAAGCCTGGGATGAGCGCGAGTTCTGATGAGTTGATCGTACATACACGCACGCAGATCGCTGGCTACAAGATCCCCCGCAGTATTGAGTTTCGTACAGAAGCTTTGCCCAAGAGCGGCGCGGGCAAGATTCTCAAGCGTGACTTGCGCGAGAAGTACTGGGCAGGCAAGAGCAGACAGGTCAACTAAAGGAGTCTGAGCCCAGACGTTTGGAGATAAGACTTCCCGTGAGCGGCCCTTCGCGAAGCGAGGGGTGACATGACTTGAGTGGTATCCAGGCTGTCATCCCTTCGCATCAGGCTGTCATCCCTTCGCGTCAGGCTGTCATCCTGAGCGCATGAGCCGCAGCCCTGAGCGTAGCGAAGGGGAAGGATCTCTGCGTCCGTCGAGCCAGACCCTTCGCGGAATTTACCCTTGAGCGAAGCGAAGGGCTCAGGGTGACAGGTAGTATCTCCAAATGTCTGGTCTGAGCCAGGCAGGTGCAGCTCTCTCCCCGACACATTTTAAAAGCGCATGGAAAAAGCCCATCCCTTGGATGTGCGATGAAAGAGCAAGCAGTTCCACAGGAACTTGGAGCGAGTAGAACGTGCCATATCTAAGAGATAGAGCCTTCCCAATCGCAAGAGGCCTTTGTCGCGCCGATCATGCCGATCATAGCGTTCCCGCCGCCCATTGTGAATGCACGAGGCCGCCAATCGCATCAACCACCAGAACGCCAGAAAGAGCACCAGCAGCAGGCGGTTGAGATGCTCCAAGTCGCGTACGTGGCTCTGTTCCCACTGCCAGCCGCGACTTTTCATATCTTGAAAGGTCGATTCCACGCGCATGCGCCAGCCATACTCCCGGATGCGCTCCGGTCCGGCAGGCCGATCAGAAATCACCACCCAGGCTTGCTCATGCCCCTTTTTCCACACCGCGCTGAGGTGGACTTCGCGCTGGTGTACCTGCCACAGGAGGACTTTCCCATACCAGGATTTGCCCACCTGGGGCACGAATCGCGAGACGACCTGCCACCCTTGCCAGTGACCGCGCTTCCACGGACGGCACTGCTCCTCTTGTTTAATGCGCAAGTCATAGTGCCAGCCCTGGGCCTCACACAACTCGATGAGCGCCAGGCAGCTCAAGCCGCGATCGGCCAGTACCGTGCAATCCGCCTCACCCAGCGCGCCTTTGATCTGCGTAAACAAGCCACCCACGATTTCCCACAGGCCCTCGTCCCACGTCTCTTGTCCCGGCATCACTTTCCAGGCTAAGGGCAACATGCGCGTCTGTTCGAGCAAGCCCACATACACCACTTGCCCATATTCCTCAAACGGCGTGAGATCCAGCACCAGCACCACCTTCTGCTGACTCCAATCGGCTTCGCTCTCTTGCAAAAAGTCCTCCCACACCGCCTCCACCTGGATGCGCTCGTTACTCACGAAGCGTTGTAGCCGTCGGAGAGTGCCTGAGCGCTTTGGCCTCACTTTCCGCCAGCAGTTCCTCGGCCACTTGGGACAACACGATACTCTTCGCTTTGATCGCTCCCCACACAAATAGCGCTAACGCTTGGCTTTGATGGCCATGTAACTTCCCAAAAAACTCCTTGACTTGCTTGTGCCATTCTGCACATAATGGACTGAAGGCTTTCATTGAGATCGTCCTCCTTGAGAGCAGTGTTTTGATTTCTACTCTCTAGGACGATCTCTCTTTCCCCCTTTCACCCCTCCCCAAAAAGTGTCGGGGAGAGAGATCATACCCCCTCCACCGATCGGCATTGATCGTGCCAGTCGCAATGGACTCCGTCCAGTCCTGGAGAAGGGTCAGCCGTGCCCACAGCAGGTCGTGCTCGACTCCTACCAGCACCAGGCCACGGTGGACCAGCGGCTCCCAGAGGGTGTGGGCTGCTCCACCGTCCTTGAGCGCCCGTGCAACAGTCACCAGGAAGGTACCGATCGTTTTCGGCTCGGCCCCGGTCGCTGCCAATGCCGCCAACGCCTCTTCTGCAGAGTGTTGCGCATCGGTGAGCAGGAGGGCCTCGGCCTCAGCGATGGCGAGCTGGCAGAGAAGGCCGGCAGAATCTTCGGACGTACCTCCAGGGAGCAGGTCCCTCCCCATGCGCAGGAAGACCACGGCCCGCTCATGTGCATACCCCGCTCGTGCCTGCTCTGCCGCAGCCAGGCAGTAAGGTATCCCCTGCTCTGCTCCCGGCAGGATGGCGGAGGCGTGGTACTGTGCAGCGAGTTCGGCAGCGTAATCCATCGTGCAGCCGGCGTACACCTGCTCAAGTGCGAGAGCGATCCTGCGGTGCAGACGCGCCCGCCGGTCGGGGTTCAACTCGTCATAGAGCGTGTGCCGCACGATGGCGTGGGCAAAATCATAGGTACTACCTTGCACCACTGCTGACACGCTGTGTAGACGCGAAAGCCCCGTTGCAGTGGTGGATATCAAGGTAGCCGCCTCTCCCGTGGTGCGAATGAGCCCGGCCTGGAGCGCCTCGTCAAGACAATTGAGCAGCGTCTCCTCTGATAGCTCGGTCAGCGCCTGCAGCACCTCAAATGCAAAGCCACCCGTGAAGGCGGCAGCGAGCCTGAGCATGCCCTTCGTCTCATCGGAGAGGCGGGAGATTCTTCTGCCCAGAACCTGGCGCACACCCTCGGGAATGCCAAGGTCGTTGATGGTGAGATCAGTTGACCAGCGCCCAGCACGAGGGACAATCTTCTCCTCCTCCATCAGGTGCCGGAAGATCTCGCGGGTGTAAAAGGGATTCCCGTTGGCCTCAGCATAAATCGCCCGGACGAGCGCCTGCGGAAGTTGCTGGTGGCCAGCTTGAGTCAGGTACTCAGCCACTTCCTCCTCGACAAGCCCACGGATCACGATCCGCTCATAGTCCATTTCACGTCGCAACACGGCGAGCACGTCGGTCAGCAGCTGTTGGCGATGCAACTCCACATCTGGGTCCCGATAGGTTCCCACGATCACGAGCCGCGAGCGACGGACGAAGCGGGCGACAGAGCGCAGCAGCCGCAGCGAATCAGGATCGGCCCAGTGCAGGTCATCAAGCACCAGGACGGTGGGCTGCTCTTGCGCGATCGTCAGGAAGAACTGGCCAACCGCTTCGTAGAGGCGCAAGCGCGCCTCGTCAGGAGGCAGCGGTGCGGCGAGCGGTGTATCGGGGAGCATGGCACGCGCCCGGGGTATGAGTTGGACAAGGGGTGGTGCGCTCGGCCCAAGTTCGCGTTGCAGGCGCTCCGGGTCTCTGCTCTGGGCGTACTCCCCAAGTGCCTCGACCCAGGGCCCATAAGGTGGTGACCAGTCGCCCTCGAAGCAGGAGCCCCAAAGAACCACCAGGCCGCGCTCGCGAACAAAGGCCGCGAACTCGCGAGCAGTGGACGTCTTCCCGATGCCCGCCTCACCGGCGAGCATGACGAGGCTGCCCACACCGGCTTCGGCACCGTCCAGATGCGCTCGGAGCGCTTGCAGTTCACGCTGGCGGCCAATGAAGATGGTGGGAGAAGGGGACGCCTCGCACGCGCCGTGAGCAACAGCCATAACATGGCCGCATGCGCTGCAAAAGCGGGCCTCATCCAGATTTATCTGACCACAGGAAGCACATATCGATACCATAGCTGTAGTATAGCATGACTGACCAGATGAAGGACGATGACGTGATGAGACACTCGCCTCTCTCAGTCTCAGATGGCCATTGAGCGAGAAAAATCCGAAGTCAACAAAGTACTGGTAACCCCTGACGAATGAGAACCACTCATATGAGGTAAAATAATACACAGAGGAATCACAAAAGAGGAGATACCATAAGCATGCACGATAATTCAGCCCAATCAACAAAAAGCAAAATCCAGGTGGGCGACGCCGCACCCGACTTCACTCTTCCCACCCAATCGGGCACGCCGGTGAGCCTGAAAGATTTCACCGGCAAAACCGCCATCGTACTCTACTTCTACCCAAGGGATAACACCCCCGGCTGCACCGCGGAAGCCTGCGCCTTCCGCGATAGCTACGAGGTCTTCAAAGATGCCGGAGCGGAAGTAATCGGCATTAGCTCCGATTCAGCAGAGTCACATCAACAGTTTACCTCTCGACATCATCTCCCTTTTATCCTATTGAGTGACGCAAGTGGCGCAGTCAGAAAGCGCTACGGCGTCCCCGCGACCTTTGGACTGCTGCCAGGCCGCGTAACCTACATCATCGACAGGCAGGGCATCGTCCGCCACATCTTCTCCGCACAATTTGCTTCGGAAAAGCATGTCACCGAAGCGCTCAAAGTATTGCAAACACTGCAATACGATCACACACCACCAGATAGCATATGAGCACCTGGTAGCAGCATATGAAAACCTGAAAAGTGTACACGAAGTGGGAAGCGCACCATGCAACCAGCGCTTTTTTACCCCATTCCGCACCTGAAAGCCCTCAACTCATTGACGGGGATGAAAGGCGCGTTCCTTTTTGGGGGAGGGGATGGGTAGGGCAAAAAGGCAAGAACAAATGCTCTTGACGTAGATAGCACGATGCCTATATACTGAATCTATGGATGAGACATCCTATAAGAGCAACCGGAATGTATTCTATGCCTGCCACTATCATGTGGTCTGGTGTCCGAAGTATCGCAGGAAGTGCTGGTTTCGCCGATTGAAGAGCGACTCAAACAGATTATTCGGGAAGTGTGCCAGGAGTATCAAGCCGAAATTGAGGAACTGGAAGTGATGCCTGATCATGTCCATTTGGTAGTAAGCGTTGATCCGCAGTTGGGTATTCATCGCCTGATGAAGCTCGTCAAAGGCCGTTCTTCTCGGCTCTTGCGTCAAGCATTCCCTGTTTTGAAGCGAAAATTGCCCACCTTGTGGACCAATAGTTATTTTGTGAGTACTACGGGAGGAGCACCGCTCTCCATCATCAAAGAGTACATTGAGCAACAAAAGCATGTCTAACAAGGCCAAAACCAAGACGAAGCAAGCAGCGAAGCCACGAAAAACGTATCTCTTTCGCATCTATCCTACCCACAAGCAAATCAACACGCTTCTAGAGTGGCTCGGCTTGTGCTGTCAGCTCTACAATGCGGCGCTCGATGAACGCAAAAGTGCCTATCGCATGGCGGGCGTCTCCCTCTCCTACGAACACCAATGCGCGGAGTTGCCTGGATGCAAACAAGTCCGCCCGGAATTGCGTGACGTGCCGTCGCAGGCGCTTCAGGATGCGGTCAAACGAGTGGACCTGGCCTTTGACAACTTTTTTCGGCGGGTCCAGCAAGGGCAGAAACCAGGCTATCCCCGCTTTAAATCCCGTTTCCGTTATGATTCCATGACCTTCAAACAGTATCAGAATAGTTTTGATGTGATAAGAGGCAACAAGAAGAACAAGGGAACGCTGGTGCTCGCCAAATTAGGGCCGGTCAAGATGGTCCTGCACCGACCCATCAAAGGGACGCCCAAGACCGCCGTTGTGAAACGCACTCCGACAGGAAAATGGTTTGTGAGTATCAGTGTGGAGATTGGAGAGGAAGAGGTACTGGCAGGCGCTTACCCATCTGCACCGAAGAAGTCGGGATTGATGTGGGGCTCAAGACTTTTGCCTACCTCTCCACCGGGGAGGAAATTGCCAATCCTCGCTTCTTTCGGAGGGAGGCGGCGGCGCTCGCCAGAGCCTCGCGCAAGCTCTCGAAAGCCCCCAAAGGCAGCTAACAGCGAGAGAAAAAGCGCAAAGTCGTGGCCCGCGTGCATGAGCGGACTCTTAATCGTCGCAAAAACTTCATTGAACAAGAGGTCTGCAAACTGATCAAGCAGTTCGGGTTGCTTGCGGTAGAAGCCCTGGTCGTGCGAAATATGGTCAAAAACCCGAAAGTGGCCAAAAGTATTGCTGATGCGTCGTGGTCGATGTTTTTCACGCGCTTGCTCGAGAAAGCGGAAGAGGCTGGTCGAGTCGTGGTGCGAGTGAACCCGGCCTATACGTCGCAAACCTGCTCGGCGTGTGGGCATCGTCAACCAATGCCGCTTTCCGTCCGGGTCTACGAGTGCCCCCACTGTGGACTGGTGATCCACCGTGACCACAACGGGAGCAAAAATATCTTAGCTGAAGCTTTTCAAGCTGTGGGACGACACAGCCGCGTCATTCCAGAAGCCCCCGCCTTGTAGGCGTGGGGAGTCGTCACAGCAAGCCGAGTTCTCTGGCTTTCAGGGCAGCCTGCGTCCGGTCGCGCACCCCCAGCTTGCCCAGGATGTTGCTGAGGTGGTTCTTGACGGTGCCGCCGGCGATGTAGAGGGTCTCACTGATCTCGCGATTGGAGGCGCCACGCGCCAGCAGGGCCAGAATCTCCCGCTCGCGCTCGGTCAACAGCGCCACGTCGCTCCCGCCGGCGAACGCAGGGGTGGCAGGAGCGGTCACTGCGGGCTCGATGGGTGCAGAGGAGAAGGAGGCAATGACCTTGCTGGCGACATCTGGATGCAGGAGGACCTGGCCCTGTGCGACCACGCGAATGGTCGTGGCGAGCTGCTCGGCGGTGATGTCTTTGAGCACATAGCCCAGGGCTCCCGCTTGCAGACCAGCGTGGATCAACTCTCGGTCATCGAAAGTCGTCAGGATGACCACGCGGATCTCGGGCCAGCGCTCTTGGAAGGCACGCGTCGCGCGAATGCCATCCAGACGCGGCATGCGCACATCCATCAGCACCACGTCTGGAGCCGTTCGCGAGGCCGTGAGGCGTTCGACCATGGCCAGCGCTTCCTCGCCATCCCCGGCCATGCCGACCACCTCCAGGTCCGGCTCCAGCTCAATCAGCTTGCGAAAGCCCTCGCACAGCAGGCGCTGGTCATCCACAATCAACACACGGAGACGCTCTGCCATGGCTAGACCTTCTCCCTGGTTGCGCGTGCTCCCGTGGCGCTGCCCTCCGCTTGCCCCCGTGGTGTGAGCGGGAGCACCACTTCGACGCGCCAGCCGTGTCCGGGTTGGGGGCCAGCCCGCAGCGTCCCATCCAGCAGCCCGACGCGCTCGCGCATGCCCCGCAGGCCGAAGCCAGACCCTCTTTGCTCGTACTCCGGTGGGCAACCCTGGCCGTTGTCCAGCACCGTCAGTTCCACCTGTCCCTCCTCTCCATCGCTCGTGGAGAGGCGCAGCAGTACCTTGGTGGCGTGTGCATGCTTGCGAATATTGGTCAGCGCCTCCTGCGCGCAGCGGTAGAGCGTCTGGCACACTTCTGGGTGCAGCGGGTGCGTCGCCTCTTCCAGATCGAGCGTGATCCTGGTCTCGGGGTAGGTGGTTTCACCTGCCGCCACCAGCTTGCGCAGTTGCTCCTGCAACGAGCCTGCGGAGGTTTCGTCGGGTCGGAGCGCCTCGACGGAGTGACGGACGTCCGTCAGGCAGGCTTTCGCCACCTGTCGTGCCTGCAGCAGTTCCTCGTGCAGGCGGGGATCGCTGTGCGCTTCGAGCTGCGTGGCCGTTTCCAGCTGGACCGAGAGGAGCGTCAGGGCGTGACCAAGCGTGTCGTGGATCTCACGGGCAATCCGGTTGCGCTCGCGGATGACCGAAAGTTCCTCCGCCTGGGCGCTATACTCCTGCAGGCGCGTGTGGGCCGCTGCGAGCCTGGCGTTGGTGCCTTCCAGCGCCCTGTGGGCCAGCGCGAGTTCGCCGATGATCGCCGCGTAGCTAAAGATGGAGACAAACGAGAGCAGGAGGCCCACCTGACCGCTGGCCTCCCAGTAGGGGTTGAGGAGGCGGACCGCGAGGTAGGAACTCAGGCAGAGGGCGCCTGCCGCGAGCAGACCGAGATATCTTGGTTTGATCGTCGTCATCAGGCCAGCCGTGATGAGCGGCAGCAGTGGGAGCCAAGAGGCGTCCGTGCCCGGCAAGGGGATGAATTGGGAGGCGCAGGCCAGACAGAACAGGGCCAGCACGAAGCCTGGATGGGGGCGGACCTTGAACTGTTGTACTCCGAGATGATAGATCGCGAGCCAGGCCCCATAGGTCCCCGTGAGCAGAAGCAAACTGACCAGGGTAAGGTGCGGCGCACTCAAGACACTGGAGAGATAGCCAACGCAGGCGAAACCAGAGACGACCCAGGGGATCCAACGAAGGTACCAGCTTGATAATGGTATGGGTTGCGTTTGCATGATCTGCTCTTGCTTGATTGTCATGAGTGTACCCGCCGACTGTGAGTGATGCGCTTGTTTTCCGTAGTATACCTCATTGGCCTTCCCGCTCGCCAGTGTCTGCAGTCATACGTGTGCTCGACAGACCTATGACGCTGGTCATAAGTGTTCTCGACAGGACCTATGACGCCGGTCATAGCAGCCAGGGCCAGAAATAGGCCCGTGATTCGTGACCGATGGGACAGGCGTTGTCCTGCTCTGGCCGGCTATACTCAGTACAAGGAAGATGGCTCACTCACCAGTGCCTGTCTATCCGGCAAAACGGAGTTCTTCTGATGTTTTTTTCGCGAAAGGATCTGTTCTCATGGGACTCTGGCTTCGAGGCGTTTCTCAATCGTCACAAGGGGTTGCCCTGCCCGCTGCTTCATCCCTGCATGCCGGCATCACCACCCTGTATCGCCGCGCCGACCTCGCTCCCGCCGTGCACGGCACGAAGAAAACAGAGCCACCTCTACGAGGAGGAAATGCATGAAAGCCATGCGTGAAGTCAGCTATCAGGATGTGCCGTGGGGACGTACACAGTGGCGCAAGTGTGAGTTGGACGTACGAGCAAGAGTTGAGATCCTGGCGAGGCTAAAGGAGAAAAGCACGGGCAAGACCATTGGCGGGGCGCTGGGGCAGTTCGCCCGCTTCTGCGTGGTCGGGACGAGCAACACCGTCATCGACTTCGGCGTGCTCAACGCGGCGCTGGTCGCCTTCCCCACGCGGGCGACCGTGCCGCTGCTGGCCTACAACACGGCTGCCGTCGTGCTGGCCGCAACCAACAGCTTCGTGTGGAACCGGCGCTTCACTTTCCGCGTGCGTGGCCCGCTCCGGGCAGGCGAGGTCGCGCGCTTCGCCGTGGTGGCCCTCGGCACGGCGGCTCTCAACGACCTGGTGCTGCTGACGCTCTCAGGCCTCTTCCCGGCTCTCATGGGAAGCTTCGCGCTGGGAGCGAACGTTCTCAAACTGGGAGCCGTCCTGGGCGCGCTGGCCCTCTCGTTTTTCGGCATGCGTTTGTGGGTGTTTATCGGCATGCGGCTGTCACCTGACCTCCCTGCAAAAGCGAGGGGCTTGCCCTCATCCTCCGGGGAGGAGGACAGGGCTTCCTAAAACGACCATGTTCAAGAATCGGTGTGCGTTGCTTCTCTCAAGCAGCGTATGGAGGTACCTATGACTCACTATGGAACGTGGAGTCCCTATGCAGGGAGCAGCTCCATCATACTGGCGGTCGGACTGTTGATCGTCACAGGCGTTTTGATTTCCTTGGCAATGCGATTACACTATCCCATTGCAGTCAAAAGACCTGGAAAGTTTCTTGGCGTTGCTCTCGTCGTCATGTGGGTATTGGCTGTGACAACGTGGGTGTTGGCAGTTATCATCTACGTGCTTGCGCTGTATCACCAGGTGGGTCATTTCACTGGACCGGTGAACCCCATCACTCCCGTGACCGTGACCTCAGGATTGCTGGCCTTTATCGTGATCGCGTACCTGGCAAGACGTAGCGGGTTCTGGGTCGCTTTTGGGAGTGCCATTGTTGGTACCATCGCTGCGCCGATGATCTTCGAACTCCCATTTGATCTCATCGTGATGTGGCGAACGTATCCTCCCTCTCCTGAAATACTGTTTACCTTGCTCTTCTTTTTACCGCTCTTTCTCGTAGAGGCCTCAAGTTTTGCGATGCTCATGTTATCACCTGTCATGAAGCTGTCGAGAGCTACCCTGTTCCTTTTGGCGGGCATGTTTTTGCTCTTCGCGGTGTGGGCGGTGTTTGGCTTTGCGTATCCGGCGGCTCTCATCCCAATTGCTCTGAACATGCTAGCAAAAATTCTGGCGTTTGCGACCGCTGTCTCGCTCTTCCTTCCTGTGAATGTTAAAATTCCGTCGATCTTATGCGCGGGAACTGGTGACGCTGTTCGAGCCAGCCACCCGCAAGGAGGGAGTCATCCCCTATGAGTCTTCAAGTTGAACACATCAACAAATGGTTTGGTCAGTTCCAGGCGATCAAAGACCTCTCCATGGAAGTGAAAGAGGGTGCGCTTTTCGGCTTCCTGGGCCCCAACGGCGCGGGGAAGACGACGACGATGCGCATGATCCTCGACCTCTTCCGTCCTGATTCCGGCCAGATCACCTGGAACGGCATCCCGGTGCGCCAGGTCGCACGTCGATCCTTCGGCTATTTGCCAGAAGAACGTGGACTCTATCCCAGGATGGAGGTCGCCGAGCAATTGCTCTTCCTGGCACGCCTCTCCGGCCTTTCCAAACAGGACGCTCTGAGAGCACTCGATGAGTGGCTGGAGCGGTTCCAGATCACTGCCAATCGCCACAAGAAGATCGAAGAACTCTCCAAAGGCAACCAGCAGAAAGTGCAGTTTCTCGCTGCCATGTTGCACGATCCGACGATCCTGACCATGGATGAGCCCTTTAGCGGATTAGACCCGGTCAACGCGACAGTGCTCAAAGAGGCCTTTCTGGAGATGCACCAGCGCGGCAAGACCATCATCTTCTCGACACACCAGTTGGAGCAGGTCGAGGAGTTGTGTGAGGACATGGTGCTGATCAACAAGGGGCAAGCGGTGGTGCAGGGCAGCGTGCAGGAGATCAAACGCCAGCACGGGCGCAACGTGGCACGCCTCAAGCTCGACAATGACCCCGAGGCCAATTGGCTTGATACGCAGGCTTTCGTGCAGGTCACCAAACGCCGCCAGGATTATATCGAAATGCAGTTCCAGGCCAACCTCAATCCCAACCTGATTGTGGAGGCGGCGCTGCAGCATGGCGGCATCATCAGCCGTTTCGAGGTAGTTGAGCCATCACTGACTGACATCTTCATGGAGCTGGTAGGCACGACCGCGCTGCCTGATGCTCCCTCTGCTCTCCCAGCATAGAGCAAGAGGCGACTGATCCGAGCAGTTGGGCGGAGCGAGACGCGCATGCCTCGAGGCTTTGCGCCGAGAAGGAGGAAGGAAACCATGGCAAAGAAACTGATGGAAAGGCCAGAGCACGAACGAAGCGCCCAGGAACAAAGGGCTGTAGCGGTGAGTTCAAGTGGCGCCGCTGCCCAGAACACCCCGCGCAATATCCGTTTGATTATCGGGCGCGAGTATAAAAACCGGGTGACCCAGCGCAGCTTTATCATCACCAGCATAATCCTCCTGGTCATCGTGTTCCTTGCTGCCTTTATCCCGACGATGGTGCAGTTTGTGCAGCATATTACTGCGCAGCCAGGTTCACAAACCCAGGTCGTCGTGGTGAATGACGCGGGTACAGTCGCGGGTCTGAATGAGGCGATGCTGACCTCATACATCAGTTCGCAACTGAACGGGACGGCTACCACCGGCCCTGCTCCTTACGCGATTAGCAGCCAGCCACAAGCTTCCCTGGTCAGCCTGCAAAACCAGGTCAAGAAGGGCAAGTTGGATATCCTGCTCGTGCTTGATCGTTCCTCGCAAGGGAACCTCCAGTTTCTCTACTATACTAATGCCGATCCAAACAACGACAGCAGTCTGACCAGTATTCAGGCCCTGGCCCAGCAGCTCACCGTGCTCGATACCGCTCATCGCCTTGGTCTCACACCGTCTCAAACAACTCGCCTGTTTGCTCCTCCCAGCCTGACGATGGTGTATACGCAGCGGGGCCAGAGCACTCGCCCGGTGAGTGAGATCATTGCGGGATTTGTCCTCGCTTATGCCGGTGCTTTACTGATCGTCATCTTTGTCTCGACCTATGCCAATATCGTCGCGGCGGGAGTCGCGGAAGAGAAAAGCAGCCGCATTATGGAAATTCTGGTAAATGCCGCGACCCCCTTCCAACTGCTGATCGGCAAGATCGTGGGCATCGGCGCGGCGTGCATGACACAGATGACGTGCCTGGTGGTGGTCGGCATTGGTACGCTTCTGCTGCAAACCCCGTTACAAGCGGCGCTGTTCGGTGCAAACGCGGGAGGATTCAGCCAGTATCTCACCAGTGTGTCCATCCCGTTCTACCTCCTGTTCCTGATCTACATTCTGCTGGCGTTCTTCCTGTATGCCGCCCTGTATGCCGGACTAGGCGCGCTGGTCAAACGCCAGGATGAGGTGCAAAACGCGACCATACTTCCTAGGATGCTGGTCACCATTGGATATCTTCTGTTCTTTCTCGGGGCAACTTCTCCCAATGCAGCCTGGACGAAGGTGCTGTCGTATCTTCCTTTCTGGACCCCGACGTTGATGCTAGTGCGCATTGCTCTGGGCACGGCTGCCTGGTGGGAGATCGTCTTGACGATCGCGTTGATGCTGGTTGCCATTCTCGCCTGCACCTGGTTTGCCGCGCGCCTGTATCGCTACGGCGTCTTGATGTACGGGCAACGGCCTGGTCTGGGACAACTGCTGAAACTGGTATGGATGGACTAACCGCCCGTGAAGGACGGGATCTATCGAAAAACGAAACGACTGGTTTTTTCGCGAAAGGATCTTTTCTCATGGGACTCATGCTCAGAGGCGTTTCAAAATCGTCACAAGGGGTTGCCATGCCCGCTGCTTCATCCCTGCGCGCCGGCATCATTACCCTGTATCGCCGCGCCGATCTCGCTCCCGCTGTGCTGATCGTAGCCTTCATCTCGTTCCTGGCCCATGTCCTGGTTGGCAACAATTACGGCTATTTCCGCGATGAACTCTATGTAATGGCCATGAGCCACCATCCCGCCTTTGGCTATGTGGATGTCCCGCCGCTGGTTCCCTGGATCACGCTGCTTCCCCGCTTCCTCACCGGCAATGCCTTATGGGCCATCCACGTGATCTCGGCCCTGGTCTGTGCCGGGACGATCATCCTGACCGGGCTGATGGCCCGGCTCCTCGGCGGCAAGGGGTGGGTCCAGGGACTCGCTGCCCTGGCATCGGCGACGGCCCTCGTCCTGCTGGGAACCGGCTCAATCTACGCCTATGATGTCTTCGATGAATTCTGGTGGGCGCTTTGCGCCACCATCCTCATCGTCCTGCTGCGCGATGAACGCCCCCGGCGCTGGCTCGGGTTCGGCCTGGTGGCTGGCCTGGGATTGTTGACGAAGGAGACCATCCTCTTCTGGGGGTTCGCGCTGGTCGTCGGATTGCTGCTGACTCCACAACGCCGCCTGCTGTTCACCCGCTGGACGCTGTTTGGTGGCCTGATCGCCTTCGCTCTCGTCTTGCCATTTCTTCTCTGGAATGCCGCCAATGGTTGGGCATCGTTCCAGTATTGGGCGAACTATCCCCAAAATCATAGCGCCGGTGGGTCGCCGCTTGATTTCCTGACCAATCAGATCCTCGGCATGAATCCCCTATCGGTGCTCTTGTGGGGGGCAGGACTGTGGTACTTCTTCTCCGCACGCGGTGCACGCTATCGGGTCTTCGGGTGGGCGTATCTCATCCTCTTCGTCCTCTTCATCGCGATTCAGGGGAAATTCTATTTTCTGGCACCGGCCTACCCGCCGTTGTATGCTGGTGGAGCGGTGCTCTTGGGTGAATGGCGGGCGTGCTGCTAGCTCCTGCGGTGATGCCGGTGTTGCCACCCGCCGTGTATGAACAGAGTAGCAGCGCAGGGCTGCAGGCGGATCGCTTTGGCTGGGAGGAACAGGTCGCGTTGATTGCTCAGGTGTATCACGGTCTGCCACTGGATGAGCAGCGGGTGGCCTGCATCTTCACCTTCGATTATGGCGAGGCTGGTGCGCTCGTGCAATTCGGTGGGCGCTATCATCTGCCCCCACCGATCAGCGGACACAACGCCTTCTATATCTGGGGACCGCAAGGGTGTACCGGCCAGGTCGTCATCACGATCAATATTGCTCCGGCAGGGGTGGGGTCACGACATTTTTTCCCCGCGAAATCGGGAGGGAAAAAATGTCGTGACCCCGTGACCATCGTACCCGAGCAGCCTGTGATCGAAGCGGGTCCCTACCGACTCATTCGGCACCCCTCCTCTACCGGCTTGCTCATCATGTTCCTCGGATTTGGACTCAGCTCTACCAACTGGTTGAGTCTGCTGAGTTCAACCTCCCACTGCATCGAGAGCCTGCAAGTCAAGCACATGGTCAAGAACCACTCCCTTGCCAAAGCCATCAGCGACGTCGGTTGGAGTGAGTTTGTGTCCCAACTGGACTGTTGCAGCGTGGCAACCTCGAACAGTTCCTCTATTTTTACGCCTTCTTTCACCGCTCAGCGTTCGATGCTCATCCACTTGGTGTCTCCGCTATCCTCAAAGAAAGCATAGACTACGCGCAGGGTGTCGGTGAGTCTCTCAAAAAGCAAATCTATAATGCGCTGCGCCACGTAGCTCAGGGTTCCCTCGACTATGCTCCTGATGTCCTTTCGCCCCATGATCCGGCGATACTGAAGGATATCTACGATAACTCGCTGATTCTCCTGTATCGCCTGCTCTTCATCCTCTATGCCGAAGCCCGCGATCTCTTGCCCTTGAGCGAAAGCAAACTCTACCGCGAACACTACAGCCTGTACGCGCTCAACCATCGCATCACCGGAGAACTCGATGCCGGCGTAGAGCTACTTTCCAGCAGCGTGACCCTGTGGAGTTCTTTCAAGCAATTGTTCGACTATATCAACATAGGCGTGCCGCCGCTGAAGATCGCTACATTTAATGGCGGCCTCTTCGATCCACAAAAACACCCATTTCTTGAGCAGTACAAAGTAGGGGATGCGCAATTACAGCAAGCCATGGATCTACTCGCTCGCATCGATGGGCAATTTATCGACTACCGTGACCTCTCCATTCGCGATCTGGGGACGATTTACGAGGCCTGCTGGAATATCACCTGGAGAAGGCAAAAGGGGAAGCACAGGACGGTTGGACCATCGACCTGCTCAACGACAAAGGGGAGCGCAAAGCCACGGGCAGCTACTACACGCCCGGCTACATCGTCAAATATATCGTCGAACAAACGGTAGGGCCGGTACTACATTCAGCGCTGGAAAGCGCTTCAGGCGAAAAGAAAAAGGTCGAGTCTATCCTGGCGGTCAAAGTGCTGGACCCCTCGATGGGCAGTGGACACTTCCTGGTAGAGGCCACCGAGTATATAGCGCGCTTCATCGTAGAGAACGTGTCCCCTGAAGAAACAACCAGGGAGACAGACCTGGCGTACTGGAAGCGGCGCGTGGTGCAATCGTGCATCTATGGCGTTGATCTCAATCCCCTGGCCGTCGAACTCGCCAAATTGTCCCTCTGGCTCAGTACCGTGGCCAGGGATCGCCCTCTCTCCTTCCTCGACCATCACCTATCCCATGATCGTACTGACCTCGAAACAACAATTTGAACCGGGTGCTGCTCAGCCACAACAGGTGAAAATCACCTTGTTAAAACAAACCTACGAAAACGATCTTGCTGCCGCAATCGAAGCCGGTGAAGCGTCTTTGCCTATATCAGCTCTCACAGGCTCCCAGTGGTCGCTCGGAGGCATGGCAACACAGGCCAAAAATACCTGGTTTCGCTCCTCAATTCTTCTCTGATAGAATTCTTCTTCAGAGACTTATCCGCGTTGATTCGCGGCGGCTACCTGCGTTTCTTCACTCAGTATGTCACGCAGATCCCCATACGTCGCATCACCTCCACCACACCCGGAGAGGAGCGCACTACACTCACCAACGAGGGTATTGCTCTCTATAAGATTGGTAAACGCGAGGAACTTCTCGCCTTTGTCGAGGCGCGTCTCGCAGCCCAACCAGAGCAGGATGACGTGGTGCGCGACCTGCTGTCGTACCTGGCGGAGCAGATGATCGACCTCAACAGGAGACGGCAGCAGGCCGTAGAAGATTTTATACTTGGATTGGAAGGTATACTCTCTCGTGCCGAGTTGCAGAAGATCAGCAGGCTCTGGACGCCTCCGAACATGGGCCAGGCAGGCGAGAGGGACACTGACAAAAAACTCACAGAAGCGCAAGAAATGCTTGCTGCTCTGGCGGTACGAGTGCTCGAGTTACGTGATGATATTGGAGCTTTGAACGAGGAACAATGGAAATGGCTGCTCAAGCAGCGCCTGAGAGGGCCAGACCTCGTCGGCCTGGTGAAGATTTACAGGACATTTCAGCCTGCTATAGCGGCGCTTGATGGAAGAATTGTGGCGACTGATCGCTTGATCGACCAGATTGTTTATCGCCTGTATGGCCTCACTGCAGAAGAGATTGCAATCGTAGAGAGCAGCCATTGAAAGCACGAACATGAGAGGGGCGAGCCCTCTCACTACTATACACGAGCCTCCGAAGGTGCTCCGTAGTATAGTAGTGGCACCCCTTGCGGGTGCCATGCCCACTTGCGGGTGCCATGTCTCCTTGCGGGTCTCATGCTCCCTTGCGGGAACCTGTCTGGGGACAGGTAATCATGCCTCTCGACCTCGTCTGCAAAAAATTGACGGACACTCCCACTGAAAAAGCCTATTTACAACTCATCCCCAATATGCTATCATCTCCCATACCAGGGGATGTAGCTCAGCTGGGAGAGCGCGACAATCGCACTGTCGAGGTCAGGGGTTCGAGCCCCCTCATCTCCACCACCACTATACTCCACTGCCTTGCAAATCGCAAACAGTAATGGTATAGTGCATAGGGGCCGGTTTACCGCGCCCTATTCATATCAACAAGCGGTGAACAGGAGTAGTACGTCCACCCTTTACAGAGAGTAGCCGATTGGTGCAAGGCTGCAACGCAGGACCGAACTCGCCTGAGAGCAACAAGTATGAAACATCCATGGTACCCCGGTACCGTCAAATGTCTAATACTTGCCGGAACGCCCGTTATCGCGTACAATGAGTGTACATCGATGGCACTTACCAGGAACTAAATCAAATGGGCCTGTAGCGTAGCTGGGAGCGCGCCTCCATGGCATGGAGGAGGTCAGGGGTTCGAATCCCCTCAGGTCCACCACTATTATCCTGGCCCGTCGATGTATAGAAACAGGGTGGTACCACGAAATGGCCTTTCGTCCCGCGAGGATGAAAGGTTTTTTTAATGGAGAAACTTTTATCGTTGTATGTTGGATCGCTTTCATTTATCATTTGTAACTGCTCAGCAGGGGGTGCCGGGGGACGTAGTCCCCTGGCCGGAGCGCGAGGTGCCTCGCTTTCTTCCCTTGTTCTCGTTGCCGCCGCAGGCGGCGCAAGAAAGGCACCTGAGGAGTTACTATCATTTTTTGAAACACGGGGAGAGGCTATGATTACACGCACCAGGTATAACCCGAAAGAAATCGAAAAGAAGTGGCAAACCCGTTGGGAGGCCGAGCAACTGTATCATGCTCCCGACGACTCGCCCAAACCAAAGTTTTACCACCTGGTCATGCTGCCCTATCCATCCGGTGACCTGCACATGGGCCACTGGTATAACTATTCGCCCTTCGATGCCTATGGCCGCTTCATGCGCATGCAGGGCTACAACGTCATGCAGCCCATGGGTTTCGATGCCTTTGGCCTGCCCGCTGAAAATGCCGCCATCAAACATGGTGTGCAGGCGCGCACCTGGACCCTGTCGAATATCGATAAGATGCGCCGTCAACTGCGCTTGATGGGCGCTCAATGGGACTGGGACCGGGAGATCGTCTCCTGCCTGCCCGACTACTATAAGTGGACAGAATGGCTGTTCCTGCAATTCTACAAACATGGACTGGCCTATCGTACAAAAGCGCCTGCTAACTGGTGCCCAGGCTGCAATACCACGCTGGCCAACGAGCAAGTGCTGCCGAATGGTACCTGTGAGCGCTGCGGCAGCGTGGTGATCCGCAAAGAGATCGACCAGTGGCTGCTGAAGATCACCAACTATGCCGAAGAGCTGCTGGACTTCTCGGGCATCGAGTGGCCCGAAAAGACCGTCACCATGCAGCGCAACTGGATCGGGCGCAGCGAAGGGGCGGAGATCCGTTTCTTCACTGAAATCGCTAGCAAGCGTGAAGAAATTCCCGTCTTTACCACCCGCCCGGACACGATCTATGGCGCCACCTTCTTCGTGCTGGCTCCTGAGCACCCGTGGGTCGAGAAGATCACCACACCCGAACACAAAGCCGAAGTCGACGCCTATGTTGACCATGCGCGGCATATGACCGAAATCGAGCGCATGAGCACAGAAAAAGAGAAGACCGGCGTCTTCACCGGCGGTTACATCACCAATCCCGTCAGCGGCGAACAGGTCCCGGTCTGGATCGCCGACTACGTGCTGATGGGCTATGGTTCTGGCGCGATCATGGGCGTTCCCGCGCATGACCAGCGCGACTTCGAGTTCGCTCGTAAATTCGGCATTCCTATACGCGAAGTCATTCGCCCCGAAGGCGAGGCGCCGGGCGATCCCGCTACATGGTCGGAGGCCAAAGAGCACCTGGGCGTCATGGTCAATTCTGGCCCTTTCAACGGCGTACCTGCTGATGAAGCCATTGCCAGGGTCACCAGGTACCTGGAAGAACAGAGCACCGGCAGGTTCATGGTCACCTATCGCCTGCGAGACTGGTTGATTAGCCGGCAGCGCTACTGGGGCGCGCCTATCCCAATTGTCTACTGCCCCGAGCACGGAACAGTGCCCGTGCCAGAAGAGCAGTTGCCCGTCCTGCTGCCTGAGAACGTGCATTTCAAACCCACCGGCGAGTCGCCGCTGCGCTACGAGCCGGAGTTCTTGAACACGACCTGCCCCATCTGTGGGGGTCCTGCTACACGCGAGGTCGATACCATGGACGCCTTCATCTGCTCGTCCTGGTACTTCCTGCGCTATGCTGATCCACATAATAGCGAGCAGGCGTGGAGCCAGGAGGCGATGCAGCGTTGGCTGCCCGTCGATCAATATGTAGGCGGGGCAGAGCATGCCGTAATGCACCTGCTGTACGCTCGCTTCTTTGTCAAAGCGCTGCGTGACATGGGTCACCTGCATTTCGGAGAACCATTCTTGCGCCTGTTCCACCAGGGTATCGTCCTGGGCCCAGATGGTCAAAAAATGTCGAAGTCGCGCGGCAACGTCGAGGCTCCCGACGCATACGTCGAGAAGTATGGTGCGGACACCGTGCGCTGCTACATGATGTTCATGGGGCCCTTCGACCAGGGCGGGTCCTTCAAAGCCGAAAACCTGGAAGGCGTCTGGCGCTTCCTGAACCGCTTCTGGAGCCTGGTCAATGAGTCCTGGACACCGGGTCTGGTGAGCAGCAAGGAGACGAGTGAAAGCAGTGCCATCGAGCGCCTGCGCAACAAGACCATCAAGCGCGTCACCGAAGACCTGAGCGTTTTCCACTTCAACACGGCCCTGGCCGCGCTGATGGAGTGCAACAATGCGTTGATCAAGCAGCAAAAGGAGCCGGTGGCACGCAGCGCTGCCTTCCGCAATACACAGGAGACGATGATGCAACTGCTGGCCCCCATGGCGCCGCACATTGCCGAAGAACTGTGGCACATGACAGGCCACAGCGGCAGTATTCACCTGACCAGTTGGCCGACCTATGACGAGACGCTGACGCGAGACGAAACCTTCACACTGGTCGTGCAGGTCAACGGCAAAGTGCGCGAGCGCATCGAAGTTCCCACCGGCATTACCGAGGACGAGGTCCGTAGCCTGGCGCTGGACAATCCGCGTGTTGCCTCCTTCATCGGTGATGCCACCGTGCGCAACATCATCTACGTGCCGGGGCGCCTGGTCAATATTGTCGTGCGTAATTCATAAGAATATGTAAGGGCGACGCTTGCCGTCGCCCAATAGGCATCCACGATTCTGTAGGGGCGGGAGTGGATGAGAGGCGGGGTGGGGGCCTTTATGGCCGCCCGTGTCGGCCACATCGCCTGGACCAATGACACCGTCGAAGGCATATGCAGGGACGACGGGCGACCATGAAGGCCCTCCCATCCGCTCTACCCCACCCTCGCCCCTACAGCTACTCCAGTTGCTTCGCCTGCTCGCGAGCCTGCTCGGCCTCCCGCGTTCGCCCCAACTGCTCCAGGGCATCGCCCAGGGAAGCGAACGCGGGGGCGAACTGGGGATCAAGCGCAATGGCCCGCTCGTACGCGGCTGCGGCATCGCTATATCGCCTCAACGCCAGGTGGACGTCACCTATGCGAGCGTACGTAGCAGCGCGAGGATCCAACACTGCTGATAGCCGCAATGATTGCAGCGCCTCGTCATAGCGTCCGAGCGCGGCAAGCGCATTCCCCTTTCCTCTACGAGCCAGGGGATCGAGGTGCGGCGACCGATCATAGGCTTGCAGCGCCTGCTCATAATAGTCTTCTTCTCGCTTGCGCTTGCGAGCTTCTTCCCGCCGCTGCTGTTCAACTTCCTCTTGTTCGAGCCTGCGGGCTTCTTCTCGCTGCTGCTGCTCGGCTTCCTCTATCACTTTCACGCGTCGGTGGGCGTGAATGATTCTTCGCCATACAATTATGAGGA
>WNFX01001510.1_pt1 | contig 27191 bp, 22 predicted proteins | sample 5400111 | NCBI WGS metagenome assembly WNFX01 (sample SAMN13153363, study PRJNA577476) | soil metagenome | isolation source: 40 cm soil or saprolite under grassland replicate 1 | place: USA:California | collected 2016-06-15
GGTCAGGATCCACCGAAGGCATGGGGGGAAGGTGGAAACGCGGTCGGTTATCCCGGTTTCACTTACGATGCCACTGGCCGGTTCGTTTACGCGCGCCTAACGAAGAAATTTTAACACTGACGTTTTGGTTAGGTCTGCGGAGAGGCAGTGGCAACAGCTATTGCCTCTCTTGCTTTGGTCGGGAGGGGCCATCGTCATCGCTTCGATAATTTGCACACCGTACCTTCCCGGGTGTAGTTTTGTTTGTGAAGGTCCTGATATCTTCAAGCGTTGCAACTCTCGTCGCGGCCAGCATACTTGCCGGAACAGCGCTCGCCGATCCCACGACTAACCAAACCTCCGAACGGAAGCAAAAAGTTGAAGAGCGGGCGATTTTCATCACCGGTTCGCTTATCCCGCAACGTGTTAAACTGCAGCCGATCGGCACTACGACAGTCTCGCCGATTCGAATCATTGATCGTCGTGAAATCGACCAGACAGGGCGCCGTACGACGCCGGGCGTTTTGGTCAATGAGCCTTCGCTGCGCGTAATCGGAATTGGTCGCTGATCTCCGATCACCGAGACGCATATTCGCTGGCTCCGGCAAAATGAGCTTTGCTTTTTAACCCTGCGATATCGCGTCCCACCGGCCGAACAAGACTCTAATTGCGCTTTTTTAGAAAGCGCGATCTGAGGCAGGTTTTAGGCAGACTTTTAGCCTGTGTGCCGTTCGATTTTGAGGTGTGCGGCACGTCACTACTGTTGTGGGGAGCGAGTCGATTGCGATCAGTGGTGCATCCCGTATAGAACGGTCTTGAGTTGGTCTCGCTTTGCAAAATATACGTATGTGAAGCTTCCAATTTCGTAATCGCATGCTGAGTCGAAGCTCGCCGCGCACGCGTTGCAAGGTAGATGACGCCCCGTCTTCACCAAGTCGCGCTCCAAAAGCGACGTAGAAGAAATGTTTTGAAGCAGGCGACGACAACGTAATTTGGGAATCATGCCCGCTGCTCTGCTGCGGAAACCCGCCCGTAAATAATTCGCAATGCTGAAACTGTCGCTTCTTTGTCTTGAATAGTCTCTAAATAAGCTTGCGCAAAATTCGAAACGGAATTACGTTTACAGCGTGAGAATAGGAAACAGGTTTAGTCGCTTGTGCGGTTCGTCGGTTCGATGCGCAAGTGTCGTGCTCACGCTCGCATTCTGCGCATCGGCATTTTCTGCTGATCCGAGCAAGAGCGTAGTGCGCCCGGCACAACCACAGCGGGTCATGAAGACCGCAAAAAAAATGTGCTACACGTTCACTACAACCTCCGGTATTCCTATGCCTTGTGACAGGGTGGGGTCGATTCCGACCACCGCCAGCCCGATGACTATTTACAGGAACGCGGCGACCCAATAAAAGCTTTCCCAGAGAGACGCACTCGCGGCAATGATAACGTTATCGCCCGCGTTATTGCGCCTGTTCATATCACTTTGTCATTGCGGGGTATAGGGCAAAGGACGCACAATCCCATCGCGTGAAGTATTGGGAGTTGATCGCTGACAACCTCAGCAAAGCCGGATGGAGTTGGGGCTGTGTCTCAGCAATTGATTGCAACGGGCGAACAATCTGGATTGCAGACGCGCACCGGCGATGACGGGAAGCGTTTGGTTATGCGCGCGGATGAAAGTTGACTTTGTTTATTGAGCTTGACGCGGCGGCGATTCGCGGACCTGCTTAGGTTTTATCCGAAGCAATCTTTTGATTTCGGTATCTGGCAAACCCTCGTACCCCGGATATGGTTTAGTTGGACGATTCGAGTACCCTATGAGGTGAGCAGCGTACTCACGACTCTTTGAACTCGCCCGCGTACTCGTGTGTTTCGATCACGTTGCCCGCTTCATCGTAAACATAGATCACAGCATCATGTGATCGGCTGCAAATTTGCGCATATCCAATTGCTTCGCTGACTTCCAAGTACCACAGGCGACCGATCGTAAATGTGCATCACTTACACCATAGGAATGTCGCAAAAGATGAATAGCGAGCCGTCGAGAGTCTTGTAGCGCTCCTCCTGCTTTGGAATGAGTGGGATATCAATGAAAGCATGATATTCCGCAGTGTACAGGATGGCGCGAAGATTAAGTTCGAGCTGCTGCGCGAAATGCATCGCCACCATGTAGTCGTAAGCGAGCTCGCGAGTCGGCAGCCGATGGTCTGTAGTCATAGTGTTTTCCATACTGTGCGCGAGGCCTAACTATGATTGCGCGAGTCTTCGCAAAAGGTCCCGAAGATTTCTTTACGTGACCGCGGTTCGAGTATTTTCACGACCTACGCGAACAATAACAAACGAAGGCAGAAATCGGCAGAAGTGTTCTCATTTCCGTTCTCACTCCGCTAACTTTCAAGGCCATTTCTTGTGAATCTACCTATGAAAAGAGGCGGGGGCGGGAATCGAACCCGCGAATAGCGGTTTTGCAGACCGCGACCTTACCACTTGGCTACCCCGCCGATGGTGAGAGATGCAAACTATCCCGATTTGGAGACTCGGTGTCAATGTGCGGCGGCAGTTCGAAAACCGCTTAATCATTTAGTGATTTAGCGATTTAGTGATTTAGCGATTATCATCGGCCTGTGAATTCCCAGTCTTCACGACTGTTTGTAGTAGCGCGGAAACATATTCCCGGCGGTGTCAACTCTCCCGTGCGCGCGTTTCGCAACGTGGATAGTGCGCCCTTTTTTGTGACGCATGCGAAGGCCGCAAAGATTTGGGATGTCGATGGGAAGGAATACATCGACTACGTGGGAAGCTGGGGACCGGCGATCCTTGGTCATGCGCCGAAAGTCGTTGTGGACGCAGTGCGAGAGGCCGCAACGCGTGGCTTAAGTTTTGGAATCCCGAATCCGTTGGAAGTGGAGATGGCGGAATTGATCTGCGATTGGATGCCATCAATCGAAAAAGTGCGGATGGTGAACAGCGGAACGGAAGCGACCATGTCGTGCATTCGCCTCGCCCGTGCGTTCACCAGGCGCGACAGGATCATCAAGTTCGACGGTTGTTATCACGGGCATGTTGATGGGCTCTTGGTCAAAACAGGCAGTGGCGCACTCACTCACGGGCGGCCTGACAGCGCGGGCGTCCCGCAGGCATTTGCCGATCTCACCATCTCACTTCCATTCAACAATACCGACCTTGTGCGCAAGGCATTCGCCGAGAACAAGCGCGAGATCGCGGCGGTAATTGTGGAGCCTGTTCCGGCAAACGCGGGTCTTTATCTCCCGAGCGACGATTTTTTGGCAAACTTGCGAAACGAATGCACGATCAATGATGCGCTCTTGATCTTCGACGAAGTAATTACCGGTTTCCGGCTGGCGCGCGGCGGCGCCCAAGAAATTTACGGAGTCAAACCCGATCTTACGGCGCTGGGGAAAGTGATTGGCGGCGGACTACCAGTCGGCGCATTTGGCGGGCGGGCCGAAGTTATGGACCAGCTTTCGCCAGATGGCCCCGTTTATCAGGCGGGCACGTTATCTGGCAATCCTTTGGCCATGGCTGCGGGTCTCGCGCAACTTCGTGAGCTCGAACGCATCAATGGATGGAAATTACTGCAAGAGCTTGGCGCGCAATTCGAATGGCTCACGCGGAGAGCCATCAATGATACGAAGACCGACGTCATCTTTCACAGGGTCGGTTCGATGTTCTGTTTGTTTTTCGCTCCGGGACCGGTTCTCGATCTCGCAAGCGCGCGGCGGAGCGATTTAAAAACATTCGCGAGATTTTTTCATGCTTGTTTAAGGCGCGGCATCTCCTTCGCGCCATCGCAGTTTGAAACCGGGTTCATATCCACGGCGCACTTGCCAGAAGATTTGGAGCGCACAGGCTGTGTGTTGAACGAAGCATTCGCGCAACTGTAGTGGCAGGCGTCGGCTGAAATCGTCCTTTGCAACAGCCGACATGACTGCCTCTACGGTAAAACCTTTGCGTCAATGCAGTGCATGGACTAAGGGAACTCTCGCTGTGAGGGCAAACTCGCGAATTCGCCCGGCGGCGAAATTCTTTTTGGAAGATGACAAAAAGTTTTTCGTCAAAGGCGTCACGTACGGTCCCTTCAAGCCGGACGCCGAAGGGAACTATCTCGGTCGGCCCGAGCAGGTGGATGTCGATCTCGCGCTCATGCGCCAAGCCGGACTGAATGTTGTGCGCATTTATCATGCGCCGCCGGCTTGGTTTCTCGATCGATGCACTAACGCAGGGATGCGCGTGCTGGTGACACTTCCCTGGGAAAAACATATCGAGTTCCTACGCGAAAGATCGATTCGCAAGCAAATTGCTGAAGCAGTCCGGACGACGGTGAGCAAATACCCCGGGCATCCAGCAATTCTCGGTTATCTCGTCGGCAACGAAATCTCCAGCACAATGGCCCGCTGGCTCGGCGCGCGTCGAGTGATTGAATTTGTAGAGGAACTGATTCGAATCGGGCGTGCTATCGATCCGAATGCCCTCTTTTCCTACGCCACGTACCCGCCGACGGAATATCTGCTGCCGCAGAATGCCGATTTTTGCTGTTTCAATGTTTACCTCCACAGTCAGCGTGATTTCGAAGGTTATCTATTGCGACTGCAAAATCTCACGGGCGAGCATCCGCTTATCCTGGGGGAATTCGGTATGGATACGATCCGGCATTCACAGGATGAGCAAGCCGAGATGCTCGGTTGGCACATCGATAGCGTCGTAAAATGCGGCCTTGCTGGAACCATTTTTTTTACCTGGACGGACGAATGGTTTACCGGCGGCCAGGAAGTTACCGACTGGGCGTTTGGGATCGTTACGCGGGAACGCCGACCGAAGAAGGCGTTCTACACACTGGAGGAGAAACTGGGCCGAAACGATTCCACCTTGCCTCATCGTCCCTTGCCGAAGGCGCCGTTCGTTTCGGTAATCGTTTGCTCGTACAATGGCGGTTCCACTCTTGCGTCCTGCCTTGATTCGTTAGGTAAACTTAATTATCCCGAGTATGAGGTGATCTTGGTCGATGACGGATCGACCGATGATACATCTTATATCGCAGCGCAGTTCCCATGGGTGCGCTACATTCATCAAGGCAATCAAGGATTGAGCCACGCTCGGAATACCGGTGCGGCCGCAGCCAAGGGTGAAGTCTTCGCCTACACTGATTCTGACTGCATGGTTGATCCCGATTGGCTGTATTATCTCATCGGCACACTTGTAAGCGGTGATTACGCCGGAGTGGGTGGACCGAATGTCACGCCGCCAGCCAAAAATTGGATTCAGGCATGCGTTGCAGCGGCACCCGGTGGACCGAGCCATGTATTGCTTACCGATGTGGTCGCCGAGCACATTCCCGGTTGCAACATGGCCTTTTATCGGTGGGCATTCGAGGGCGTGGGCGGCTTTGACACCGAATACCGCAAAGCAGGTGATGACGTCGATTTTTGCTGGCGAATTCAGCAGGCTGGTTGGGTCATTGCTTTCAGTCCAACTGCGATCGTCTGGCACTATCGACGTTTTACCCTTCGCGCTTTTTTGAGACAGCAGGACGGCTATGGCGAAGCAGAGTCACTTCTGCGCTTTAAACATTTGATCTTTTTCGGACCAACAGGCACCGCAAAATGGCGCGGGCAGATCTACGGAACGCCACGGTTCAGCTGGTTCGTTAATCGGCCGGTGATCTATCACGGAATGTTCGGTGAAGGTTTTTTTCAATCGATTTATCCCGCACCTCAGTCAGACGTGGCCGCGTACCTGAGCAGTATTGAGTGGTTTGCCCTGACAATTTTCCTGTTCGGTCTTGGGATTTTTCTCCCGGCGTTGCGCATTGTTCCGTACCTCATGCTTGGCGGCACGCTATGCGTCGCGCTTTCCTACATGGTGCGAGCTTCTATTGAGCCGAAATTCGATACGGCGGGCGCACGGCTGCTTGTCATGTTTCTAGCCTTTGTCCAACCGCTCGTGCGCGGATTCTCCCGTTATTTCACCTGGCTGCATTTCAAGCGCACACCCGCAAGCGTGATTCGGGCACACGAACATCTACCGGAGCGCAGCCGTTTTGCGAGCAGTCTAAGTCGCCGAGTCTTTTGGAGCGAACAGGGTAGGGACCGCCATTATTTGCTCGGCGCCATCTTCGAGCTGCTGGATGAAGAAGGCTGGCGCTATTCCACTGACAGTGGGTGGAACGAGTGGGACATTCAAATCTACGGGAATTTTTGGTGGAGCATCGCGCTTCAGACCGTCACCGAGTATCACGGCGGCGGTAAGTGTTTGACCCGTGTTCGGCTTCGCAACCGGTTCGTTACGACGACCATTATTTTCAATCTCATTGCCTTAAGTTTGTTGATTTATCGGCAGCTCAATATTTCGCACGTGGATCTTTGGGTTCTTGTTCCCTACGTACTCTTTCTGGTGTTCCTCTGGACGAGAGCGCGTTTGCTGAAGTCACGGGTAGCAGAACTTGTCGATCTTGCTGCGCACCGCGCGGGTCTGCAGCGGGTGATGCGTGCAGGCAAAACCGCGATGCCGACGTCGACGCCCGTAGTTGAAGCAGCCAGCGCGACCGATGCTGCGTCGCCGCACCTACCTGGCTAGCGCGCGCCAACGCGTGACAGCTTTCCAAGCCTCACTTTGGATTTCGACGGCTGCGCAAGCCCTTCTTCACTATGACACTTCGCTCGACTTTTGTCAGAAGTTCAAACGCACCCTGCCACTTCCGCGTTCGATTTGGCCGATTCGTTTTGCTTTTAACGTTAGCATTGCGCGTCGAGCATCGCGTTCGGAAACCACGGCCGTCATTCCGATACCCATATTGAAAACCTGATACATCTCGTGGAGCTCGATATTTCCGTTTTGCTGCAAGATTTGAAAGATGCCGGGCGCACGCCAGCTTTTCGTTTCAATTACCGCGTCGCAATTTGCAGGCAAAATTCGCGGCAGATTATCAACGAGACCGCCGCCTGTGATATGAGCCAGACCCTTAATCATGCCGCTTGGAAGTTTTGCCAGAAGCGGCTGATAGTTTTTGTGCACACGCAGTAATTCCTGGCCGACGGTTTTCGCCGAACCGGGCAGGCGCGAAGTAACTTTGAGCGACATTTTGCGGAACAGAATTTCTCGTGCCAGCGAGTAGCCGTTAGTATGCAGGCCATTCGACTCCAAGCCGAGAATCACATCGCCAGCGCGAATTTTCCTGCCGTCGATGATATTCCCGCGGTCCACGACACCAATAATGCAGCCGGCGAGATCGTATTCTCCCTCGCGATAAATTCCGGGCAGCTGCGCTGTTTCACCGCCGAGAAGAGCACAGCCCGTAGATCGACAGGCGCGCGAAAGGCCGCACAGCAACTGTCGGAACACACGGGCTTCGAGTTTCCCGCAGCCAATGTAATCCAGGAAGAAAAGTGGACGGGCGCCCAAGACCGCGATGTCATTCACACAGTGGTTCACCAGGTCGGCGCCGACGGTGTCATGCTTGTTCAGAGCAAACGCGATTTTTACTTTCGTTCCGACGGAATCAATGCTTGCAACCAAAACCGGCTCGCGCATTCCGGAGAAGGTCGCTCGAAACAAGCCGCCGAAACCGCCAATTTTACTCAACACTTGCGGCCCGTGCGTTTGCCTAACGAGTGATTGAATTTGTCCTTTGAGTCGATTGCCAAGATCGACATCAACGCCAGCGCGAGTGTAGGCCTTCTTTCGCGCGGTCATCCCGAGTCGCGGAGACGATGAGGGACCCCGCACCGGCTCCGTTGATCACACTTCCAAATACGTGTGATCCAAATGTTGTAGGTGAGGTCCTTCGCTCCGCTCAGGATGACACGCATGAAGAAATCATTTCAAATCTGTGAACAAGGTCGGATGCGCTTCCTGATCCGCGAGCGCTTTGGCGCGCTGCTCGCGTTTTTCCATGATAAATTTGTCCAGCGCAGGATCGACGGGCAGGGGATAATCCCCGTTGAAACAGGCCAGACAAAAGCTATTCATCGGCTTTCCGGTCGCCCGTACCATGCCTGCCACATCGAGATAACCGAGGCTGTCGACACCGAGGTATTTGCAGATGTCTTCCATCGACATCTGGTTCGCAATCAACTTTTCTGGATCCGGAAAATCGATGCCGTAGTGACAAGCAAACCGGTGCGGCGGACAGCTGACGCGCATGTGCACTTCCTTTGCGCCAGCTTCGCGCAAGTTCACTACGCGCGCTCGCGCGGTCGTTCCCCGCACGATTGAGTCGTCCACAACGACAACCCGTTTTCCAGCCACCATTTCCTTGATCAAATTCAATTTTACCCGCACATCGAAATCGCGGATGAGCTGGCTTGGCTGCAAAAATGTGCGGCCAATGTAGTGATTGCGGACAAACGCATGGGCGTAGGGAATCTTTAGCTCCTGCGCGAAACCAAGAGCGGCATAGGTTCCCGAGTCGGGTACCGGTACAACGATATCTGCATCGACCGGAAATTTTCTTGCCAGTTCGCGCCCCATTTCCATGCGCACCTTGCCGACGTTAACGCCGCCGATGATACTATCCGGGCGCGCGAAATAGACGTATTCGAACATGCAAAATGCTGGCCGCTCATCCGGGAATGGCCTTTCGGAGCGCAAACCGTTTTCATCGATGATCAACACTTCGCCGGGCTCAATTTCGCGGATGAACTCCGCATGAATCAGATCAAAAGCGCATGTCTCAGATGCCAGGATATAAGCATCATCGAGTTTGCCGAGGGCAAGCGGGCGCCAGCCAAACGGATCGCGCACGGCGATCAGCTCCCGTTCACTCATGATAATAAGCGAGAACGCACCTTGAATCCGACGCAATGCCGCAAGGACATTTCCGCCATTCTTCGAGGGTTGTGCCAGAAGATGTAAAATGATTTCGCTGTCGGCGGTGGTTTGGAAAATGGAGCCTCTTCGCTCGAGCTCGTCGCGCAGAAGATCGGCATTGATCAAATTACCATTGTGCGCAATTGCCATTTGGCCGCGCACGCAGTCGACCACAAAAGGTTGCGCGTTCTTGATCGTGCTGGTGCCCGTAGTCGAGTAACGCGTATGCCCGATTGCGCGTGTCCCCTTCAGTTTCGCCAGTTCCTCCTGGCCAAACACCTGCGAAACAAGGCCCATGTCCTTGTGCTGGAGGAAGGTCGTGCCGGGGCCATTGCTCGTGACGATTCCCGCGCTTTCCTGGCCGCGATGCTGTAAGGCGAACAGACCGTAGTAAGTCAAGACCGCCGCGTTCGGATGGCCGAACACGCCGAACACCCCGCATTCGTGTTGCGGGAACGGATTGGTCTCGGCCTCAGTGATGTCGATCTTGTCTGGAGAGATCACACTCAATAATTCACCAAATCGCGCACGGTTCAACGAATCGTTCTCGATGTGTGGCGATATTCGAAATGCCGGAAAAGACGACCTTGGCATCGTGCGTCATAAACTCGGGATGCCCTCGGCAGCCGAATCATTTCCCAGCGCAAGGCGGATGGCGTTCCACCAATCGTCATGAAGACGGGCGGTTGGCCAGGAAAATTCTTCGTTGCCGACGCGGATGCGAAGTTGGTTTCCGCCAACTCTGCCAAGTTGTTGAAATGGAATTTGTCCCTCCTGCAAAATTGACATCGTACCTTGGAGATTTTCGGGTGCGACCGAAATCACGATCCGCGACTGCGATTCGTTAAATAACAGTGTGGTGGCAGGTGCGTCGCCTACTTTCAGATCGATCTCTGCGCCGAAAGATTTTTCAGGATTGAAACAACATTCAGCAAGCGCAACAGCGAGACCGCCTTCGCTGCAATCGTGGGCACTTTTTACCACGCCTTCGGGAATCAGGGCGCGCACCGCATTTTGGATTTTAATTTCGTACGCCAGATCGACACGTGGCGGCGGGCCAAGTTTTAAGCCATGACAAACTTTGAGATAACGTGAGCCACCGAGGCTGTAGCCGAAGGCGTTGACCTCGGCCTCTTTGTCGTGGCCAGTCTTTTCTCCGCCGCGGTCGACGCCCGCTACAGTACTGACGATTGCACCCACAAGAATAATCGCGTCCCCGTCGTTCTTGAACCATTGTGTCGTGATGTGCTCTTCGTTGTCGATCAAACCGACCATGCCGATGGTCGGCGTTGGATCTACCACACCTGCTGGGCTCTCATTATATAAAGAAACGTTTCCGCCGGTGACTGGCGTGCCAAACGCGCGACAGGCTTCGGCGATGCCTTCGACTGCTTCGTGCAATTGCCAAAAGTTCTCCGGCTTGTAAGGGTTGCCGAAGTTTAAGTTATCAGTGACCGCAAGCGGTCGGGCCCCCGAACAGGTAAGATTTCGTGCCGCTTCGGCTACGGCAATCTTTCCACCCTCGCGCGGATCCAGCACGCAATAGAGTGAATTGCAATCAGTAGTGGCAGCCAGGATTTTGTTTGCGTAACGCACAAGGAACACGGCCGCGTCCGAACCCGGCTTCACGAGCGTGCCCGTTCGCACGGTGTGATCGTATTGCCGATACACCCAGTTTTTCGATGCAATGGTCGGATCACGCAATAGTTGGCGCAGCGCTTCGAGATTGTCGATCTTGGCGAGATTCGTCAGACCTCCATCACCGATTGCGGCTGCAACAGGTTTCGCTTCCCGCGAATAAAGAGGCGCTTCGTCCGCGAGCGCCTTGGCCGGAATCTCTGCGGAAATCTCACCGTTATTACGCACACGCATCATGCCGTCATCGGCCACGCGGCCGATCTCGACGCACGGCACATCCCATTTCTCGAATATTGCACGGACCACGTCTTCCTTGCCGCGCCTCGCTATGATCAACATCCGTTCCTGCGATTCGCTTAGCAAAATCTCGTATGGCGTCATGCCAGGCTCGCGTTTTGGAACTTTCGCAAGGTCAATCTCGATACCGCTTCCCGCGCGGCTGGCGGTTTCACACGTCGAGCAAGCTAGCCCCGCTGCGCCCATGTCCTGGATGCCGGCGACGGCATCATGACTAAGCAGCTCGAGGCACGCTTCGAGCAAAAGTTTTTCTTTGAACGGATCGCCGACTTGCACAGCAGGACGATCTTCGCGCGATTGCTCGGTCAATTCACGCGACGCGAACGCCGCCCCGGCGAGGCCATCTCGTCCCGTCTCCGCGCCGACATAAAAAACTGGATTACCAATGCCGGTTGCAGCGCCGCGCGCCAGTTGTTCGTGACGCAATACGCCAAGACAAAAAACATTTACGAGGGGATTGCCCTCGAAACTCTCATCAAAATAAATTTCACCGCCAGTTGTAGGGATTCCGACACAATTTCCGTAGTGCGCGATCCCGGAGACAACGCCGGTGAACAATCGCCGATTGGCGGCCAGTTTCGAATTTGAAGTTTCAGATTTCAAATTTGGCGTGATCGGTCCGAACCGCAGAGAATTCAGACAAAATTCCGGGCGTGCCCCCATGGTAAAGATATCGCGGATAATCCCGCCGACACCGGTGGCTGCGCCTTGGAACGGTTCAATCGCGCTCGGGTGATTGTGGCTCTCCATCTTGAACGCGATTGCCCAACCATCGCCGATATCGACGACCCCTGCGTTTTCCTCGCCGGCTTTTACCAAAATGCCCGGGCCTGTAGTCGGAAATTTCTTCAGTTCTTTCTTCGAGTTTTTATAGGAGCAGTGCTCACTCCACATTACGGAGAAAATTCCCAGCTCGGTGAAATTTGGCTCGCGACCGAGGATTTTCTTAATTCGCCCGAATTCCTCCGGGGTAAGGCCGTGTTGTTGGATGAGTTCTGGGGTGACTGCTGGCTCGGCAGTCGGCATCTGGCTGATCATCGAGAGATTCACCTTAACAAATCCGCAAGACCGCTCAATCACTCAAATGAGAATTTTCATCAAATCGCGACACCTTGGAAGCGTCCGGCAGCCCATCGAACTACGAACCTTGGGTATCAAAACGAGGGAGGCATTATGGTAAAGAAAGCAATTGTCGCTCTCGCCTGCGTGCTTATTGCATCGTCGGCGTTTGCGCAGACTACCTTGGAGCGCACAAGGCATCATCGGACAACGACTGCAATAACCAGTGTAGAGGGAGTAACGGTGACAGCGCCCATCATACGAGCTGAAGAAGGGAGCGCGGCCAGTTACCAGCCTGCTGGCACCCTGGTCGTTCGCACGGACAGTGCGAATCCCGAGCGGTTCGATCTGCCCGGGGCCGGGCTCGTCTATGACAAGTTTGGCCGACCCGTACGCGGCCCGATCAAACCCGGTGCGCGAGTGGTTGTGTTCTACGCTAACACGGGCTACACGCGTCTGATTGATCACGTAGTCGTGTTAGATTGAGGGAAAGGTGTGTGCCCCTTCGAATAGCGGCGGCCCGCAACCGTCCAAGGCCAAAATGGACAGGTGTAATCTAGGCACACCTGCCGTTACCGAGCATGAAGCTCGGCAGAAAACATCAAAATAAACAAGGGAGGTCTAATATGAAAAGAACAATTATTGGTATCGCTTGCGCAGTGGTAGCGCCCCTGGCGTTTGCGCAGACGAGCACAACAACAACCGAAACAACGACAGAACCAGCAACGACAACTCAAACAACGAGCACAACCTACACAGCCGGCACCGTGACCACGTATGAGCCCGGCAAGACAGTTGTAGTCAGGGGGGAGCAAGGTCCAGTCAGTTTTGCTCTGGGCACGGCCGCGCGAATTGTTGATTCGGCTGGCAAAGTGGTAACAGCTCCACTGCGAGCCGGTCAAAAAGTACGTGTTTATTACACGGGCCCAACTGAAAGTCGTACAGTTGAGCGAGTGATTGTCGAGGACTAACAGAAATCAGTTCTCAAAATTAAAGCTGCAGAATCGCTTCTGATTCTGCAGCTTTTTTTGTGAAAGCCTTGCCCTGCTATCTGTCGTCGAGGTGAGCGCTGCGGCACTATGATTTGCGTTTCGAGCGCAAATCGCAGAACGTCATCGATGGCTTTTGATCTGAGGGAAATCATCGCAGCGCGACTGGGTGAAAATTACCAACTGCACGAGCGACACGTTAACCCGACGCTGGTGCAGGCGCAGCGAGTGATCGGGTTCGACAAGGTCTATGCGCGAGCGGAAGGCGCGTATCTGTATGACATGGATAATCGGCCGTACCTGGATTTTTTGAGCGGCTACAGCGTGTTCAACATCGGGCGGAATCATCCGGTAGTGAAACAAGCGATTCGCGATGTTCTCGATCTCGATCTGCCAAACATGGTGCAGATGGATTGCTCGCTCCTGAGCGGGTTACTTGCTGAGGCGTTGACGAAAAGAACTCCGTCGCACCTGAACGCTGTGTTCTTCTGCAATTCAGGAACTGAAGCAATGGAAGGCGCGTTGAAGTTTGCGCGCGCTTCCACAGGACGTAAGCGAGCGGTTTCGCTCGCAAGCGCATTTCATGGGCTGAGCCTCGGTTCGTTATCGTTAATGGGGTGCGAAAGTTTCACCGAAGGATTCGGACCTCTAATGGAAGGATTCGACGCACGTGTGCCACTCGATGATATCGAGGCACTGGATCGGCAGTTGCGTTCGCGCGATGTGGCGGCCTTCGTCGTCGAAACAGTTCAGGGAAAGGGCTGTCAAACTTCCAGGACCGATTTCTTTATTCGCGCGCAGGAACTTTGCCGGAAATATGGCACGCTGCTAATCTCCGACGAAGTGCAGACAGGGCTTGGTCGCACCGGAAAAATGTTTGGATTTCAACATTGGAATCTGGAGCCGGACATTATCACGCTAGCAAAAACGTTAAGCGGCGGTTACGTGCCTTGCGGCGCGATTGTGACCCGGCGCGATGTTTACCAAAAAACTTTTTCGCGCATGGACCGTTGTGTCGTCCATTCGACTACATTCGGCCGCAACAATCTGGCGATGGCGTGCGGATTGGCAGCACTGGAAGTAACCGACAACGAAAAGTTAGTTGAGAATTCCGCGAAAATGGGCGCGTTGCTGACAGAAAAGGTGGATGCGCTGCGCGCGAAACACTCGTTCATCAAAGAAGTGCGCGGCAAAGGGCTCATGATCGGGATCGAGTTTCATGAACCACAGGAGTTCAAACTGAAGATGGCGTGGAAGCTGTTGCACAAGATCGACAAGGTGCTTTTCGCGCAAATGATCGTGACACAAATGTTGAGCAAACATCGCATCCTTACCCAAGTCGCGGGCCACGCGATGGACGTGATGAAGATTTTACCGCCGTTGACCATCGGCGAAAAAGAAGTCGACATATTCGTCAATGCGCTCGACGACGTTCTCACCGAATGCCGTAAATTTCCGGGACCGATGTGGGAGTTGGGAAATAATTTCGTTAAAGCCGCACTGGGCTCAAGACGCACGGTCGAAGCGCGGCCCGCTGTTTCCGCGTAAAACATCCGGTATGCGTTCTCGCTTGCGCCGGCGAAACCACAAAAGGAGAAGTGCGACCGAGACTTTATCATTTGTCGATCCTTTGTTCGGGCGTACGTTCTAAGAGATGGAGGAAAACCTTATGAACACAGCTGTTGCTGAACAGAAAAAAACTGAAACGAAACCGAATCAGCTCGAGCAACTGAAGAAATTTACCAAAGTCGTGGCCGACACTGCCGACTTCGAATCGATCAAGGATTTCAAGCCGCAGGATGCGACGACCAATCCGAGTCTGGTTTACGCCGCCACGCAAAAACCGGAGTACGCGCATCTGCTCGAGGAGGTAATCGCTGATCGGAAGAAATCAGGTCTGAAGGGACACGAGCAGATCGAAGACATGTGCGATCATCTACTTGTCCAGTTCGGCACGGACATTCTCGAGATTGTGCCGGGACGCGTGTCGACCGAGACCGACGCGCGCTTGTCATACGATGTCGAGGGTTCGATCAATAAAGCGCGCCGGTTGATCAAACTCTACGAGGTTCGAAAAATTCCGCGTGAGCGCGTGTTGATCAAAATCGCGTCGACTTGGGAAGGATTGAAAGCCGCGGAGCAGCTGCAAAGGGAGGGGATCCGCTGCAATTTGACACTGCTGTTTTCGTTGCCGCAGGCGGTCCGCGCGGCGGAAGCGAAGGTGCAGCTCATCTCGCCGTTTGTGGGGCGAATTTACGATTGGTACAAAAAGGAGATGAAGCGAGATTATTCAGGACCAGAAGATCCTGGAGTGCAATCAGTTACTGAGATTTATACGTATTACAAGAAGTTCGATATCCCGACCGAAGTGATGGGTGCTAGCTTCCGCAACGTTGGGCAGATTCTGGAACTGGCCGGATGCGATTGCCTGACCATTAGCCCGGAATTGATGGAAGAGCTTTCGAAACCAAAGGAGCCAGTCGAGCGGAAGCTCACTCCGGAGAAAGCGAAGTCGGCAAAGATTGAAAAGCTGGAGCTCGATGAAAAGAAGTTCCGCTGGATGCTGAACGAGAACGCGATGGCCTACGAGAAAACGGGCGAAGGAATTCGGAAGTTCGCCGCGGATGTGGTGAAGCTGGAAAAATTCGTCGCGAGCAAATTATAGCGTTGGCTCTTCCTTTAGCTGTTCCTCTCTTTTCACGTTCTGAGGGTGAGAGTGAGATTAGGACAAAGCGAAAGTAGAAGAGTAGCATGTTTAATGTCGTTCTGGTTCGCCCGGAGATACCGCCAAACACGGGCAACATCGGGCGGCTTTGTCTCGCGACTCAATCGACGCTGCATTTGATCAAGCCGCTCGGCTTTTCACTCGACGATCGACAGTTGAAGCGAGCAGGTCTCGACTATTGGAACGAAGTAAGCTTGAGAATGTGGGACTCCTTCGAAGCGCTGCAAGAGTCGCAGCGGCCGGATGCGAATTACTTTTTTCTAACGACAAAGACTAAGCTCCCTTACTACCAAACAAGATTTCAGCGCGACGATTTTCTCGTGTTTGGTTCTGAGTCGAAAGGCCTGCCGGAGAGTTTGCTTGCAGCCAATAATGATCGCTGCATTTGGATTCCAATGCATGGAACCCGCAGCCTAAATCTCGCTACTGCTGTTGGGATTGTGTTGTTTGAGGCCGTACGCCAACAGCACGCCTGACTAGAAAACATCGCAACCCGCCGGGCACCGCGGGAGTTTAATCAGTAAAGGAAAGTAGAAGGAAAATCATGAAACGTATTGTGTTTTTGACATGCATAGGGAGCCTTGCTCTAGCGCTAACAGCGTGGGGGGCCCCAAGAGGTAAGGAAGGGCACAAATCAGCGAGAGGTGGACGTGCGCGCAGCGCCCACGTCGTCTCACCCAGAAGCGGTGAAGGCCATTCGTTTGCGCGAGTGAATCGTACTCCGCGGAGTAGCCACCTTCGTGCAACGAGAGCTAGAACTCATGCCGCCGAGCGCAGGGCCGTCACTCGCAACAGAGCGGCACTTGGGCATGAGAGAAGTGTGGCTCGGACAACTACGCGGCGAACCGCCCGAGCGGAAGTGGCGAGAGCGCGCAGTTCGCGAGTTGCGAGCCGTGAGGCAAGAACTGCGGAGCGGAACAGGGCGGCGCTAAATCGCGAGAGAAATCTCACGCGTGCGAACGCTCAGCGAACCAATCGCGTGCAAGCGACACAAGCGCGGAACACGCGCGTAGCCAAGGCCACCAGAAATGCCGCTCGCACAAATCTGGCGGTGAATCGGCAGAGAAATCTCACTCTGGCGCGTAACGTGTTGCATAATCGGGCAGGAAATGTCCGCGTCACCAACAACTGGCGCAACGCTCGTTTCAACGATTCGAGATATGCTGCGTTTCACAATTACAACCGGACTTGGCATGATCGTGGGTGGTGGAGAGGTCACCATTCGAACATCGTGTTTGTGCTGGGCGGGTGGTGGTACTGGAATACTGGCTACTGGTATCCAGCCTGGGGCTACGACCCGTACGCCTGGTATCCGTATGACGGACCAATTTACACCGGGTACGCGAATCTGACGCCCGACCAAGTCGTTGTAAACGTCCAAGTCGCATTGCGAGACCAAGGCTATTACGCCGGAGCAGTCGACGGTGCCATGGGGCTACAAACGCGTGCCGCCTTGGCGGCGTTTCAGTCCGACAATGGGTTAGCGGTTACGTCGGCGGTTGATCAACCAACCTTGCAAACGTTGGGCGTGGCATAAAAACAAGCCATTCTGTCAAAGGCTGCATGGCGAACTGGCTGTGCGGCCTTTGTTTTTTCAAGCGCACGAACATCAACGACTCGTTTTCAAGTCGCGAAGAGACATCCGGAAAATGACGCTGTGACGTTGAATAAGTGAGAGCCTCGGGAACGTCCACGGTCTAGAAAGAGAAGCTTATGAGAATACTGATAGTTTTAGTTTGTAGCCTTGCCCTCGCATTCGCTGCGATTGGCGCACAGCAAGAAAAGAAAAAAGAGGCAAAGCCAGCACCGAAGAAGCCTGCCCAAGCGACACAGGGTGCTAAGCCGGGCGGTGGTGGGCCTAAAGCAAGCGGACCGCGTCAGCCAACTAATGCGTCACAGAGAGGTGTTGAGGCGGCGAAGGCCAAAGGAAACCGTTCGTACCAAACGAATGCTGCGACGGGACAATCAGTACGGGGGGGACCGCAAAAGACAAAAGAAAAGAAAGGCACGCAATCACCTTCTGCACGTGGTCAGGCTGCGGCGGGCGGACAGGCAGCAGGCAAGACAAAACAAGGCAAAGCCAATGTTGCCCAGGCAAAATCGAAGCAACTTAAGCCGCAGCACTTCAAGGTTCCAAAACAGCCAAACACCGCAAAGGCGCCCCCGGTGAAGTTCCAACAGGGCAGGCGCATTCAAGGGAGCCAAAACTGGCAGGGCGAACGTTACGCTGCTTTCCGTAATTACAAATCGGAGTGGCACGATCGGAACTGGTGGCACAGCCATCACAACCGCATCGTATTCGTTTTTGGCGCCCCATATTTTTGGAACGCAGGTTACTGGTATCCTGCCTGGGGCTATTATCCCAATGCTTATTACGCCTGGGACGGCCCTATTTACGCTTATAATAACCTGCCGCCCGACCAGATGATTGCGAATGTGCAATCTGCGCTACAACAGCAAGGTTATTATCAGGGTGATGTGGACGGCCTTGTTGGACCGCTTACCCGTACTGCGATCGCAGACTACCAACGCGACCACGGTCTTTAGACAACATCAGCAATCGATCAGCCAACATTGCAATCGTTGGGAATGTCATAATAACACCTGTTCGGCTGGGGAGAAGTCGGCGCTGAATTTTTCGAAGGCGTTTTTTGTTAGCTCAAAACATTTATGGATGCCGCCATTCTACGTCGGGCTTATCTCGACTACCCGGAAAACTCTGCTGGACATATGCCGCCGGCCGTTGAATAAATCGCCGACGCAAAAAGTCTAAGAGTCCGAAGTGAAAAAAACTATGAGAACATTCCTTATTTTAATTTGCAGCGTTGCGCTCGCATGTTCCGCAACGGCTGCGCAAAAAGACAACAAATCAAAGAAGCAGGCGCAGAAGAGTAGACAGGCGCAACCGACGCAGTATGCGCGTCCGGCGGGCGGACCTAAGAAGGCAACGCCCAAGCGCTATCAGCCAGCCCCAACGGCAACATCATATCAGAAGGCAAAAGGGCGTCAGGGCGGCAACAATCAGGTTTATCAGTCGAGAGCGAATGTAAAACCGACGAAAAAGAGTTCGCAGCAAGTCACTGCACGAAATGCGCAGGCTGGGCGATATGCGACCAAAAAAACAAAACAAGCGCAACAAGGGGTTAACAGGCAGTATTATCAGTCGGCCTCGAACGTGAAGAAGGCCAAGAAGGGTTCCCAGCAAATTACTGCACAGAATGCTCAAGCTGGTCGATACGCGAACTCTGCGGCCTATTCCAAGAAGGGAAAGCAATGGAAAGGTAACACGGCTTCTGCGGCCGCGTTTCAATCGAATAAGAAATACAAGGCACAGCGTTTTAATTTGGCATCGAATACGCGTCCGACAAAATTCACCACTGTGAAGTTTCAACAAAACCGGCGAATTTGGGGAAGCCAAAACTGGCAGGGGCAGAATTATTGGGCTTTCCGGAATTACAGATCTGCGTGGCACGACAGAGGCTGGTGGCGGAGTCATTACAACCGTGTCGTTTTCGTATATGGTGGATGGTACTACTGGAATTCAGGCTGGTGGTACCCCGCATGGGGATACACTCCCAATGCGTATTACGCTTACGATGGTCCGATTTATGCCTATAACGGCTTGCCACCCGATCAAGTGGTCGCCAACGTCCAGGCCGCGCTCCAACAGCAAGGCTATTATCAAGGCGACGTTGACGGCTTGCTCGGGCCACTCACACGCGAGGCGATTGCAGGTTACCAGGCCGATCACGGCTTATATACGACCTCAGCCATTGATCAGCCGACACTGGAATCGCTAGGAATGACGTAACAGGTTCTCTTAAACGGGAAGCCGCCGTCGATTATCTCAACGGCGGCTTTCTGGCGTACATGCGACCGACACGCTCTTGTCTTAGCGTCGTGTTTGCTGCAGATAAGAGGACAAACCTTCCTCGATGGAAACTGCAACTCCACAACTAGTGGCGCGGGATCTATTCCAATCATTCCGAATGGGACCTCGCCGGATCGAGGTCTTGCGGGGTATCTGCATGGAGGTTGCGCGCAATGAAGCGGTTTTTCTTTCCGGCGCTTCGGGTGCAGGTAAGACAACGCTTCTCTACACCCTCGCAGGTTTGGAGCGGCCTCAATCGGGGACGGTCGAATTCGAGGGACGGAATCTTTACAACGGCACGTCTGCCTCACAAGCGCGTTTTCGAAATCAGAAAATGGGTTTCATATTCCAGGGATATTTTTTGTTGCCGGAGCTGACTGCACTGGAAAACGTCTCACTGCCGGGGATGATCGGTGGAAAATCTGCAAGGGAACGCGCCGAAGAAAGTTTGACGGCTGTTGGTTTGGCTGGCCGCATGCATCATCTGCCGGCAGAACTTTCGGGGGGCGAACAACAGCGCGTGGCGATCGCGCGGGCGTTAACGAATAATCCCGAAATTATTTTCGCCGACGAGCCAACTGGAAATCTCGATTCGAAGACCGGGGACGCAATTATTGATCTGTTGATGGACCTGACGCGTTCGCGAAAAAAAACGCTGCTCGTGGTAACGCACGATGCGCGCCTCGCAGCACGCGGTGACCGTCAACTGCACATCAAAGACGGCGTGTTGCAGTAGAGAAAGTTGAAGAGTTAAGAGAGTTACAGCGTTACAATGAATTTGCGCTTCACCGCTTCAACGTTTTAGCCATGTAACACTTTTGATTTGCAACTTGAATTGCCCGCTTAAGCGTTGGAGATTTTGTTGCGATTATGAAAACCATTGATGCGACGGTGTTGGACGAACCCAAAATTCACGAACCTGGTGCCGAGGCAGTAATCGAACCCGCAGTCGAAAGTCGACCGCGCCGGACAACCGGCGTCAAGGAAGCGAAGATTTACATTGACGGAAAATTCTACTCGGAAGCCAACGCGAAGATTTCCGTGTTCGATCATGGTCTGCTTTATGGCGACGGAATCTTCGAAGGAATTCGCTTTTACAACGGGCGAGTCTTCCGACTCGAAGAACACCTTCTCCGGCTGTGGGATTCGGCGCGTTCGATCTGTCTGCAAATTCCGATGACGAAGAAGGAAATGACCGAGGCAGTGCTTGAGACAATCCGGCAAAATCGTTTGCGTGACGGTTACATCCGGCTGCTGGTCACACGGGGGATTGGGAATTTGGGTCTGAACCCAACGCAATGTAAGTCCCCGAGCGTAATTATCATTGCCGCGACAATCGCCCTTTATCACGAGGATTTTTATAAAAAAGGATTAACCATCGTGACGTGCGCAACGCGCCGCAGCAATCCGGCGGCGCTTAATCCGGCAGTTAAATCGTTGAATTATTTGAACAACGTGATGGCGCGGATTGAGGCAAATTTGGCGGGCGCCGATGAAGCACTCATGCTGAATGACGCCGGAAACGTCGCCGAAGGCACGGCTGATAACGTGTTCGTCGTCAAGCACGGTCAAATCGTTACGCCACCCGTAACAGCCGGAGCACTGCGAGGGATTACGCGTTCGGTAGTGTTTGAAATCGCCGCCGAAGTTGGCATCAAAGTTCAGGAAACGGACATCACGCGCCATGACGTTTTTGTGGCCGACGAATGCTTTCTTACCGGCACCGCTGCAGAAATTGTCCCAGTCGTGAAGGCCGATGGGCGCTTGATCGGCAACGGAAAACCAGGGCCCGTCACCGCGCGCATCATTGCGCGGTTCCGTGAGATGACACGCGAAACCGGTACCCCAATTTCCGCCTAGAAATTGAGCAAAGCCGCTTCTGACGTAGAAACGTCATGGAAATATTGGAGTTGAATGTCTCCAAAACAACAAGGTCTAATTAAGCGAGATGTTGTGTGACGTTTGCAAATGCAATGACGCGACGGTCTTCCTGACGCAAATTCTGGAAGGCAAAATGCAAAAGGTGAATCTCTGCGACGCATGCTCGAAAGAGAAGGGCGTGCAAGATCCAACCGGCTTCGCGCTCGCGGATTTGCTACTGGGCATCGGAGCAGCGGAAGAAATTGAAAAAGGAGCTCCGACCCAGAAGTGCCCGGTATGCGGGTTTAGTCAGGCTGACTTTAAGAAAACCGGACGCCTCGGCTGCAGCGAGTGCTACCTCACCTTCGCGGATGGCCTGGGTTCGATCTTAAAAGCGATGCATAAGGGCACCGAACACGTCGGAAAATTTCCTGAGCGGGCGCAGCGGACGGTGGCACTTAATCACCGGATGCGTGCCTTGAATGAGCACCTGCAGAAGGCTGTGGCTGACGAGAATTACGAGACGGCCGCCTCGCTGCGCGATGAGATCAGGCAACTCGAAAACGAGCTCTCGAAATCGTCATGAAAATCTCCAACATGCTGGCCACTGCCGGAGAATGGTTGCGCGGTGAGGGGCCGCATCACCAAATCGTAATCAGCAGTCGTGTACGGCTCGCGCGCAACTTGCGCAACCGTCCTTTTCCGGGTTGGGCGAAAAAGGCGGAGCGCAGTTCCATCTTGGAATTGATCAGGTCGCGCGTGGCAACGCTTCCGGAAATGCAGGAGGCATTTGCGGAAAGCTTGCAAGACCTGTCGGCGCTAGACAGGCAGGTCCTGGTGGAACGCCATCTGATCAGTCGCGAGCACGCCGCCAAGGGCGCCGGCAGCGCGGTCGTCGTGAATCGGCGGCAGACTCTTAGCATCATGATCAACGAAGAAGATCATTTGCGGATGCAATCGATTCGTTCTGGTCTGCAATTGAAACAGGCATTCAAACTCGTCGATAAAATCGATAGCGCGCTCGAAAGCAAACTGGACTTCGCCTTCGATCCCCGGCTTGGATATCTGACCGCGTGCCCAACGAACGTCGGCACTGGAATGCGCGCCTCCGCGATGTTGCATTTGCCGGGGCTTGTCCTGAGTGAGTTGATTAATCAAGTCATTCAAGCCGTGAGCAAAATCGGACTCGCAGTCCGCGGTCTGTACGGCGAGGGCACGGAGGCAATGGGCAACCTTTTCCAGATTTCAAATCAGACCACTCTTGGCGAAAAGGAAGAAGAAATCATCAGTCGCCTGAGCAAAGTAATTGAAACAATTATCGAAAAGGAGCACAACGCGCGGCAGGTGTTGCTCCAGAAAAAACCAAATACGCTTTTGGACCAGATCGGTCGCGCGTACGGCGTTTTGACCTATGCACACGCCATGGCCTCTAAGGAAGCGCTCAACCTGCTCTCGGTCATCAAACTCGGAATGGATCTGGGCGCGTTTCCGGAAGATCAACGTCTGCAAATCGATGAATTGTTCATAGAGACCCAGCCGGCGCATTTGCAGAAAAGCTCTCAACAAAAACTGAACGCGGAAGAACGCGACCACTTGCGCGCCCAAATTATTCGCGAGCGTTTGAAACTCTTTCCCAAACCTGATATTAGTAAGATGGCGAGGCAATCGGGCGGTGATTCGATTGTTGTGCCATCGAACGATGAATAATTTCACACCCCGGGCTCAACAGGTTCTGGCGCTTGCTCGCAAGGAAGCCGATCGGTTTAACCACAACTACGTCGGCACTGAGCATCTGCTCCTTGGGCTGATCAAGCTGGGCCAGGGAGTAGCTGTCAACGTCCTGCAGAAGATGGGTCTCGATCTTGAGACCGTGCGCATGGAGGTGGAGAAACAGGTCGGCTCAGGACCGGAAACCAAGATGGTCGGGAACGTTCCTTATACTCCTCGCGTCAAAAAAGTACTGGCGCTCGCGGGCAAGGAAGCCAAGGCGCTCAATCATTCTTACGTCGGTACGGAACATATTTTGCTTGGACTTTTGCGAGAGGGCGAGGGAGTCGCTGCGAGAGTTTTGAAAAGTCTTGAACTCGACATCGAACGCACACGCAACGAGATCCTCAAAGAGCTCGATCCAAATTTCACGCCCTCTGAATCGGACCAGGAAGGCGGTGAGCCAACGAAGAAAGACGTCAAGACACCGGCACTCCGCGCGTTTGGCCGTGATCTGACCGATTTGGCAAAGAAAGACGAACTCGATCCGGTAATTGGCCGGCGAAATGAAATCGAGCGGGTCATTCAGGTGCTTTGCCGACGAACAAAGAACAATCCAGTCCTGATTGGCGAAGCAGGTGTCGGCAAGACCGCGATTGCTGAGGGTCTGGCCCAGGAAATCGCGAGCGGCAATGTGCCGGAGTTGTTGCGAGACAGACGCGTTATCACGCTCGACCTCGCGTTGATGGTCGCAGGCACAAAATACCGGGGCCAGTTCGAGGAGCGCATCAAGGCGGTAATGGACGAGATCCGCCGTTCCAAGAATGTGATCCTTTTCATCGACGAGCTGCACACGATCGTTGGGGCTGGATCTGCTGAAGGCGCGATGGACGCATCGAACATTATCAAACCGGCGTTGAGCCGTGGCGAATTGCAATGCGTCGGCGCCACTACGATGAACGAATATCGCAAGTACATTGAGAAAGACGCAGCGCTGGAACGTCGTTTCCAGACGATAAAAGTCGATGCGCCGACGGTCGATGAAGCGATTCTAATCCTAAAAGGTCTGCGTCCGAAGTACGAGGCGCACCACAAAGCGAAACTCACGGACGAAGCGCTCGAGACAGCCGTTAGATTCTCCGATCGTTATATCACCGGCCGATTTCTTCCCGACAAGGCGATCGATGTCATGGATGAAGCAGGCGCGCGTGCCCGCATCAATTCCATGACGCGGCCACCCGACGTGAAGGACATCGAGAAAGAGATCGAAGAGATCCGGCTGGAAAAGGAGGGGGCCATCAAAGCACAGGATTTTGAGAAAGCCGCCGCGCTTCGCGACAACGAGAAGCAAACGAAAGAAAAGCTCGATGGCATTCTAACCAAATGGCGCGAGGAGCGAGAAGAGAAAGAGGTTGTGGTGACGGCGGACGACATGATGCACATCATCTCGAAAGTCACAGGCGTTCCTCTCCAGCGGATGGAACAGGCGGAAACACAAAAACTCCTCATGATGGAGGCTGAGATGAAGCAGCGCGTCATTGGCCAGGACGAAGCCGTTACTGCCATAAGCAAAGCTTTGCGTCGCTCACGCGCCGATTTGAAAGATCCAAAGCGTCCGATTGGATCATTTGTCTTTCTCGGTCCTACTGGTGTTGGCAAGACGTATCTCGCCCGCACGCTTGCCGAATTCATGTTCGGCGACCCCGATGCACTGATTCAGATCGACATGTCGGAGTACATGGAAAAATTTACCGCTTCGCGTCTGATTGGTTCACCGCCAGGCTATGTCGGTTACGAGGAGGGCGGTCAGCTGTCCGAGGCCGTGCGTCGCCGGCCATATTCGGTGGTGCTTTTTGACGAGATCGAAAAAGCGCACCCCGATGTGATGCATTTGCTTTTGCAGATTCTCGAGGACGGCAAAATCACGGACTCGTTAGGGCGCAAGATCGATTTCCGGAACACGATCATTATCATGACTTCCAACGTTGGCGCCGAGTTGCTGAAGAAACAGACAGTGATGGGCTTCGGGGCACCGATGGAAGGGCATGATTACGATTCGATGCGCGACAAGATTCTCGATGAAACCAAACGCGTCTTTAAACCCGAGTTTCTTAACCGGCTCGACGAAATCATCGTGTTCCATTCACTCGGCAAACCGGAACTGTTGCGAATCGTCGAGCTGGAAGTGCACAAAGTACTGACCCGCATCAAAGCCAAGGATGTCCATATTGCCTTGCAGCAAAGCGCGAAGGAATTCCTTATCGAGATAGGATACGATCCTCAATATGGAGCACGGCCGATGCGTCGTGCCGTGGAACGTTATCTCGAAGACCCGCTGGCGGAGGAATTGCTCCGCGGCAATGTTAAGCCGGGCGATCACGTCGAGGTTATGGCTACGGACGGGAAGCTCAGCTTTCACGTCGCCGAGCCGCAGGCACATGGTAACGCAGCGGCGCCCGCAGCGAGCTAGGTTGAGCTAAAGGTAGAAGGACCGCCGGGTGTCCTGCGCTTGACCCAAGCGCCACTACAATCACGCCCGCGGATGGGCGTCCGTGTAGGCTTTTTTTAACCGTTCGACTGTGACGTGCGTATAGATTTGCGTCGTCGAAAGGCTGGCATGCCCGAGCAATGCCTGAACACTGCGCAGGTCGGCCCCGCGGTCGAGCATGTGCGTCGCGAAACTGTGCCGCAGTTTATGCGGACTGATCGAGATCGGAATCGGCGTCGAAATTCGCGTGCGTGATTTGTTTGTGAATAACGGTCCCAAATGCACGTTCGCCGCGGCGCGGTAACGCGAGATCGCCTCCAGCGCAGGCAAGCCCACGGGACACACCCGCTCCTTGCGACCTTTGCCGAACACACGGACAGATTCCGTGTAAAGATCGACATCGGCCACGTCGAGCGCGGCGAGTTCGCTCAGTCGCAAGCCGCTGCTGTAGAACAATTCCATAATCGCGACATCGCGCAGAGGCATCCAAGCTGGCGCAGACCTGCTTTTGCTCTCGCGCGTTGGGGCCGCAAGAAGTTCTTCAACCTGCTGGCGCGTGAGGACCAATGGAAGCTTCTTCTCGATCTTGGGCAATTGCACCTCACGCACAGGATTGCCGCGCAAACCTTGTCGAGCTGCCAGAAACTGATAAAACGTCCGTAACGCTGAGAATTGCAATCGCACGTATGAACGCGCCTGCCCGCGCTTCGCAATTGCAAACAAGTAATTGCGAAAATCATCCCCTCGGCATTTTTTCCACGGTATTTGGTTTTCAGCGCGAAAAGCAGTCAAAGCCTGGCGATATGCCTTTAGCGTGCGCGGCGAAGCATTGCGCTCATTTGTGAGATAGCGCAGGAATTCCTCGATGAGAGGATCCTTTTTATGGGAAGCGCGCGCGCCTTCTGTCATGTCGAGCGGAGCCGAAACGTCTCTAACTGTCTAAATGAGGTGCCTGCTAGAAGCAACAGTGAGAGATTCCTCGACTTCGCTCGGAATGACAATAACGAGCCGTTTCATTCCGGCTTCTCTACGACGTAACGGAGATCTTCCGCGGTAGCGTGGCCACGGAATTGACTTTTGAAAATTGGCGGCGGGTTCATGGATATCAGTTGGTAGCCCTTCAAAACGAACTCAGGATAGATTCCATTGCTCGCAGGTTCATAAACCTTGTCGCCGCTAAAGTAACCGTAGAGTTTGTATTCGTAGTTGTTATCGCTGCCGAATTCGAGACGCTCGCGGTCCGGGGCGAGCTTTTGTTTTTCATTCAACATCACCAATTCTGCCGTGCTCCAGGGTTGGCCCGGCCGCCGGACGTAGCCCCAGAACTTGTAATCGGATTTATAATAACGCCGTCCGATAAAATAATTCCCAGCCGGTTCGGCTGCGATGTTCTGCGCCATCTCGAGCCTGGCCTGTTGAATCCCCTGTGGAACGGTTTCGCAGGCGCCGAAAAACGCCGCGCCGAGCAAGAGATTGCCTGCGAGCAAAAAGCGAGTGACGCGTCTCATTTCCTTCAGGTGCACATCTTTTATCGCAGCTTTTCGCTCGGCGCAAACCAGCGAAGCGCTAAAGAATTGCGCTGATACGACCGGCTCGCTACGTTCCCGGCTATCATGATCGAACTGGAAGTGTATGCGCGGGGTTTGCGTGACCTAAATAAAATCCTGGAGTTGGATCTTCAACTTGAGCCAATTACAGGCGTTCATTACAAGATCGATACAAACCACGATCTTGTATATTTCGAGTTCGACCAACCGA
>WNFX01002251.1_pt1 | contig 27182 bp, 24 predicted proteins | sample 5400111 | NCBI WGS metagenome assembly WNFX01 (sample SAMN13153363, study PRJNA577476) | soil metagenome | isolation source: 40 cm soil or saprolite under grassland replicate 1 | place: USA:California | collected 2016-06-15
TTGCCCACGGGCGTCTGGGAGTCCTGGTTGACCAGGATCTGCGCCCCGTCCGCCGCCGAGAGCGCTTCCAGCCGGGCCAGCAGCCGCGGGTCCTTGCGCAGGTCGTTGGCGATGCTGCTCTCCCCCCACACGACCAGGTTGGGATGAAGCCGGCCCAGGCCGGCCGAGAGCCGTTCGCTGGCGTTCACCCGGATCCGCGGGTTGTGCTGGATCCCGGGCTGGACCAGCGTCAGCGTCACGAACCGCGCCGGGTGTGGCGGCGGCGGGGTGAGCGCGAACGCGGCCGGCCCGGCCACGATCACAATCGCGGCGGCGGCCGCGCCCACGGCCCGGACCAGGGTGCGCCCGGCGGTCAGCAGGATCACGATGCCGGTGTTGGCCGCCACGATGGCGAAGCTGACCAGCCACACCCCGCCCACCGCGGCCAGCCCGAGCACCGCCGGATGCTGCCACTGGCTGGCGCCCAGCAGCGCCCATGGCCCGCCGAATCCCTGCCAGGAGCGGATCCACTCGATCACCAGCCAGTAGCTGGGCACCACCAGCAGCGCGGCCAGGCCGCGGGCGGCGGTGACCGGCGACCGCAGCAGTATCCAGGTGCTGACCGCGACCGGGATCCACAGCGCGCCCATGACGACGGCCACCAGCAGCAGGGCGGGGCCGATGTTCGGCAGCAGCCAGTAGTGGGCGGCGAAGATGAACCCGGCGCCGAACCACCAGCCACGCACCCCGCCCTCCCGCGCGGACGGCGACGCGCGCATGAGGAGCAGGCCGGGCACGAGCGCGAACCAGGCCAGGAACTCGAGGTTGGGCGCGGGAAAGGCCAGCACGGGCAGGGCGCCCGCCACCAGGGCCGCATACCTGGCCGGCTGGGTCAGGGCACGCCACACCGCCATGGACCCATTCTTGCGCTCCCCGGGGGGCCGTTGTGCGGTGGCCGTTCCATCGCCGGCCCGCCCCGCCCCTACCCGGGGCCGTGACATACGGACCTCCGCCAGAAAATTAAGAAATCATTACGTAATGGCGTCGGCGGGATTACCCACGTGGGGACCGGCCGGATTCTGCACGGGACCGGCCGGATTCTGCACGGGACCGGCGGGATTCCGCCCGGGAATGGCGGGATTCCGGGAGGCGGGCATGACGGGTCAGGCGCGTTGCCGCCGTCACCTGGCCGCCGTGCGGCGGCGCCGGAGCGCGGCGGCGGTGGCCCAGGCCAGCGCGGCGAGGGTGAGCCCCACGATCACGGCCTGGGGCCAGGCGCCGATCCGGTCGGCGAGGGTGCGCTGGCCCACCAGCGGCACCCGGGCCTCCAGCACGGCCCGCTGCCAGGTGCCGCTGTGCGCGATCAGCCGCCCGTCCGGGGCGATGATGGCGCTGACGCCGGTGGTGGAGGCGACCACGACCGCCCGGTTGGACTCGACCGCGCGGATGCGTGCCATCGCCAGCTGCTGGAGCGTCTCGCCGCGCTGGCCGTCCACCTCGAAGGTGGCGTCGTTGGTCTGCACGGTCAGCAGGTTCGCACCCGCGTTGACCTCGGAGGACACCAGACCATCGAAGCCGACCTCATAGCAGATGACGTCCCCCAGCCTGATCTTCCCGGCGCGGAAAACCACCGCGCGGTGGCCCGCCGTGAAGTTCTGCGGCTGCAGGTTCACCAGCGAGGTGATGTGCTTGAGCAGCCCACGGAACGGGATGTACTCGCCGAACGGCACCAGCTGGCGCTTGACGCGGCGTTGCGCACCGGGTTGGCCAGCAGGGTGCCGACGAGCACCGGTCGGTGGATCGAGTTCACCGCCCCGGCGATCGTGGCGTACACCTGCGGGTGGTACCTGGGGTCGAGATCGGTCGAGTTCTCCGGCCAGATCACCAGGGCGGGCGCGGGCCGGGCGCCCGCGCGGACGCGTGTCGCCAGGCGCTCGGTGGCGGCCGCGTGGTTGAGCGTGACGGTGGAGGCCCGCAGCAGACCGGGCAGGCTCCGCGCGTGCGGCACGTTCCCCTGGACGGCGGCCACGACGGCCGTCGGGGTGCCGGGCGGCTGCTGGTCGACCGGGAGCAGGGCGCCCACCAGCGCCAGGCCGGCGGCGCCCGCGAACGCCAGCAGCGGCAGCGCCCGCCGGCGCGGCCCGGCGCGCCGCCCGGGGACGAGCAGGGCCCAGGCCAGGGTGGCGCCGGCCAGCGCCACCAGGAAACTCAGCAGCGGCGCCCCGCCGACCGCGGCCCACGGCGCGGCCGGCGTGCCCGCCTGGCTCATCGCCAGCCTGCCCCACGGGAACGCGTACGGCCACCGGCTGCGCAGCGCCTCGGCGCAGACCCACCAGCCCGCCACCGCCAGCGGCCAGGCGCGCAGGTCGAGCAGCAACCGCTGGCCCACGGCGAGCACCGCGAAGATCACCGCCTCGGCGACCGCGAGCGCGAACCATGCGTACCACGCCACGTTGAGCAGCCAGGACAGTAGCGGGACGAAGAAGGCCAGCCCGAACACCAGCCCGGCCAGCAGCGAGGCGCGCAGGCCGCGCCGCCACAGCGCCACGGCCAGCAGGGCCGGGCCGGCCGGGGCGAGCGGCCAGAGCCCGATCGGCGGGAAGGCGGCCGTCAGGGCCAGTCCGCCGGTCAGCGCGACGGCCAGCGCCCAGGGCAGGCGCAGGCTCGCGGCGACAGCCGGGCCACGCGGGCCGGGGACGGACGGCCTGGCCGGGGTGTGTGGCGCGGGCTCCGGGGCGGGCAGGGTTGCCGCCCCGGCCTCGGCGGCCGGGGCCGCCGGCCCTGGTTCCCGGCTGGCCATGGTCACCGGCTCGGGCCCAGGCGGGGCGAGGGTCCCGGGCTGAGGCTCCGCGCCGGCGGGCACGCCGCCCGCGCCCTCACCGCCCGCGCCCTCACCGCCCGCGCCGCCGGTCACCGTCACCGTTCCTCCCGCCTGCCTTTGGGCACATACCGCTGCTTGTGAGGGTAACCGGGCTCTCGCCGCCCCCGTCCAGGCTGGGCCGGAACCGGCACCGCCGGCGGGCGAATCGCCGGCGGGCGGGAATGCCGCGGGGCGGCCGCTGGCTGACCTTCGGGAGGCCGGGCCCTTCAGCGGCGCCTTGATGCCCGTCATTGGTGCCTGAGTGAACTGGTGCCTTAGTGAGAGGAGGCTGCGGTGAGCCGCCGTGGCTGGGTGCTGTTCGCGCTCATGAGCGTCATCTGGGGGATGCCCTACCTGTTCATCAAGGTGGCGGACGGCGGGGTCTCGGTGCCCGTGCTGGTGTTCACGAGGCTGGCGGTCGCCGCGGCGCTGCTGCTGCCGCTCGCGATCCGCCGCCGCCAGATCGCGGGGCTGTGGCGGCACTGGCGGTGGCTGGTGGTCTTCGCCACCGTCGAGATGATCATTCCGTGGGCGCTGCTGTCCGACGCCGAGCGGCACCTGTCGAGCTCGATGACCGGCCTGCTCGTCGCGTCGGTGCCGATCATCGGGGTGGTTCTCGCCCGGCTGACCGGCGGCACCGAGCGCCTCACCGCCGTCCGCTGGGCGGGCCTGCTGATCGGGCTGGCCGGGGTGGCCGTGCTCGCCGGACGCGACGCGCTCGGCGGCGACGCCTGGTCGGTGGCCGAGGTCATGCTCGTCGCCGTGTGCTACGCGACCGGCCCGCTCATAGTCAACCGCAAGCTCGGTGAGCTTCCGGGCCTGGGCGTCAACGCCTTCTGCCTGAGCTTCGCCGCTATCGTCTACGCCCCGGCCGCCGCCCTGACCTGGCCGGCCACGGTTCCGTCGGCGCAGGTGCTCGCCTCGCTCGCGGCCCTGGGCGTCATCTGCACCGCCCTCGCGTTCGTGCTGTTCTTCAAGCTCATCGCCGAGGTCGGCCCAGCGCGGGCGGTCGTGATCACCTACGTCAACCCGGCGGTGGCCGTCGCCCTCGGGGTGGCGGTGCTGGGCGAGCCGCTGACCGCTGGGATCGTGGCCGCGTTCGTGCTGATCCTGGCCGGCTCGGTGCTGGCGACCCGGCCCAGCCGGCCGTCCCCCCCACCGGCCGGGCTGGCATCAGCGGACGAGTCGGTCCGCGGGGCCGCTCGCCGCTAGAATCACGGCGGTGATCGATCTCAAGGCTGCCCGTCAGGAGCCGGACCGCTACCGGGCCGCGCTGGCCCGCCGCGGTGCGGCGGAGGATTTCGACGCCCTGCTCGCCGCCGACGCCCGGTGGCGTGAGCTGACCGAGCGATCCGAGTCCCTGCGCGCCGAGCAGAAAAAGTCGTCCAGGGCGGGGCCGCCGGGGCCCGACCAGCTGGCCGAGCTGCGCCGGCTCGCCGACGAGCTCACCAAGGCGCAGGCCGAACTGGCGCAGGCCGACCACGAGCGGCAGGCGCTGCTGGACCGGATCCCCAACCTGCCCGACCCGACCGCCGCCGATGGCATGGCCGAGGAGGATGCGCAGACGTTGCGCACCTGGGGCGAGCGGCCGTCGTTCGGGTTCACCCCCCGCGACGCGACCGACCTGTCGTCCCCCCGCGGGTGGATCGACATGGCCAGGGGCGCGCGGCTGTCCGGGTCCCGGTTCGCCTACCGGTTCGGGGACGTCGCCCTGGCCGAGATGGCGCTGTACCGGTTCGTCCTCGACCGGCTGGCCGGTAAGGGGTTCCTGCCGGTGCTGGGGCCGGTGATGGTCGGTGAGCGGGCCATGTACGGGACCGGCTTCCTGCCGACCGATGCATCCAACCTGTACCACCTGGAAAAGGACGACCTGTACCTGACCGGCACGTCCGAGGTGGCGCTGGCCGGCATCCACATGGACGAGCGGCTGGAGGAGTCGCAGCTGCCCGCCCGGTACACCGCGTTCAGCACCAACTTCCGGCGCGAGGCCGGGGCGGCGGGCAAGGACACCCGGGGCATGTTCCGCGTCCACCAGTTCGACAAGGTGGAGATGTACGTCTACTGCGCGCCCGAGCGGTCCCGGGAGATCCACGACCAATTGCTCGCGCACGAGGAGGAGATCACCCAGGCGCTGGGCCTGCCCTACCGGGTACAGAACATCGCGGTCGGCGACCTCGGCGGCCCGGCGGCCAAGAAGTACGACATCGAGGCGTGGTTCCCGGCCCAGCAGCGCTACCGCGAGATCACGTCGTGCTCGAACACCACCGACTACCAGGCCCGCCGGCTGAACATCCGGTTCCGCCGCGACGGGCAGCTCGAGTTCGTGCACACGCTCAACGGGACCGGGGCCACCGCGCGGGCCCTGCTCGCGATCATGGAGAACTTCCAGGACGAGGGCGGCACGGTCACCGTGCCCGAGGTGCTCCGCCCCTACGGCGCCCCCGCCACCCTCGGCGGCCCGGCCAGCTGACGCTCGGTCGTCCGGCGGGGGTGTCCACATGCTGGACACCCCCGCGGCTCTTGTCACGGGTTTAATTACCAGAACCATGACAAGACGGACATGATCATGGCGAAGATCCGTGACATGTCGCGGCGGAGCCCTCCGCTGTGTCGGTTACCGTGGTCGTGAGACCGGGCTGAGAGCGGAGGAATGACATGACGGTGGCCGGCACGCCGGGGGTGGCCCCGCAGTACGCGAGCCCGGTCGACTACGACACCTACGGCCCGTACGGGCCCGGCCGCGGCTTCGACCGCGGGCAGGGGTTCCACCGCCCGCGCTACCGGTTCCAGGGCCGGGTCACGGCGGACGGATCAAGCGGGTTCCCGGCCGAACCCGGGCGCTACCACCTCTACATCTCCTGGGGCTGCCCGTGGGCCCAGCGGACCGCGATCGTGCGCAAGCTGATGCGCCTGGATGACGTGGTCTCGCTGTCCTACGTGGACGATGTCCGGGACGCCCGCGGCTGGGCGTTCCGTGAGCGGCGCGGGCCCGACCCGGTCAACGGGTTCACGTTCCTCGCGCAGGCGTACGAGGCGACCGAGCCCGGCTACGACGGCCACGTCTCGGTGCCGGTGCTGTGGGATCGTGTGACCGGCAAGGTCGTCAGCAACAACTTCCCCGACATCACGATCGACCTCGGCAGCGCATTCGGGGGGTGGGCGGACAGGTCGGTGGAGCTGTACCCGGAGCCGCTGCGGGCGGAGATCGACGAGCTGAACGAGCGCGTCTACCAGAGCGTCAACGACGGTCCCTACCGGGTCGCCGGGGCGGCCACCCAGGCCGACTATGAGCGACTGCGGCAGGCCATGATCGCGACGCTGGACGAGCTCGACCGGCGCCTGGCCGGCCGCAGGCTGCTGTTCGGCAGCCAGATCACCGAGGCTGATATCCGGCTGTGGCCGACCCTGGCCCGCTTCGACACCGGCTACAACCCGATGGCCGGGGTCAGCGAGCGCCGCCTGACCGATTTCCCGAACCTGTGGGCCTACGCCCGTGACCTCTACCAGCGCCCGGCCTTCCGCGACACCACTGACTTCACGTCGTTCGGTGGCCTTACCCGTGGGCCCAAGCCGAGTTTTCTCAACGATGGCTCGTGGCGGATCAAGGTCGAGCCGCGGCTCGCCGTCTGGGACACGCCCTCCGGGCGTGAGCGCCTCGGCTGACCGCGGGAGTGACCGGCCTGGCTGACCGCGGGGCGTGAGCGGCCTGGCTCAGCTCGGCTGACCGGCGTGTGAGAGCGCCGGCCGGCGGCCGGTACCGTCAGGCGCCGGGAAGTTCCGGCCTGCCCGGCCCGCCTGGCCTGGCCGGGTCGGCCGGCCTGCGCTTGACCTCGACGCCTCCCATCATGGCGAAACCGACGACGCGGAGGCGCGGGGCGCCGGGCGCGCCCGGGCCGCTCGCTTTGTGGTCGAAGGCGCCCATGAAGCCGATGCCGGAGACGTCCACGTCCATGTCCTCGGGCACGGTGATGCTGACGCCCCCCATCAGGCAGAACGTCCGGATCGTGACCTCGGCCGCGGTGAACCTGGCGTGCCGGAGGTCGAGCTCGACGCCGCCCATGATGGCCACCGCGGTGTAGGAAGGCGGCACGAGCCAGGGCCCCGCCCGCTGGGCGCCGCTCAAGACCGCGACCGAGAACGAGGGCGCCGGGGTGCCCGTGGGAACCTCGGGCGGCTGATAGCGCGGCGCGGCCGGTACGGGGGCGCGAACACCAGGGCCCGGCAGGTCGCTGGTCAGCGCCTCCAGGTCGGCGAACGTCTTGGCGGCGTAGGCCCGGCCGATCCGCTCGTCGAGCTCCTCGAAGCTGATCCTGCCCTCGGCCGCCGCCCGACGGAGCACCTCGGCGGTCTGGTCGCGGTCGGTGTCGGCGGCCCGGAGCCGCCGCGGATCAGCGGGCACGGGCTGATCGGTCATCGTCCTACCTTAATGGTCCGGTGCGGCCCGTCCGGTTGATGCTGCCGGGCTGGTGATGACCAGGGCCACGCCGGGCGGCACGCCGGTCAGGCGGCACCAGGCCGGTCAGGCGGCGTGCCGGGCGGTTCCGGCTGGCTGTCCCGGTGACGGGTGAGCGGGTAGACGAACCACAGCCCGGCGAACAGGCCGACGACGAAGACCCCGATGATGACAGCGGGTGCGCCGCGCGCGACGTAGCTGACCACCAGTAGCACGGCGGCGGAGACGGTCAGGCCCACGGTGGCCAGCCCCAGGATGGCCATCACGTTGGCGGCCCCGACCAGGTGCCGTTTCAGATGGCGGCGGAACACCAGCCGGTGGTNGAACACCAGCCGGTGGTAGGCGACCGGGCCAATCAGCAGTGCCGTGGCGACGGCGGCGAGCAGGAGCGTCACGATGTAGAGCGTGCGCTGGCCCGGCCCGAGCGCGGAGAACTTGGTGGTGAAGGGGATCGAGAGCAGGAAGCCGAAGATTATCTGGATGCCGAGCCCGGCCACCCGCAGTTCCTGGAGCAGTTCGGCCAGGTTCCGGTCGTCGCGTTCGGCCCCGGTCTCGCTGGGCCGGTAGCCGCCGGCCATGTGCTGGTCACCGGTGTCCTGTGCGGGCATGACCCCGCATTACCCCGGCCGGACCGGCCAAAACGACAGCGACGGGCGAGGCCGGACCTCGGACGCGGCGGGGGAGACGCTCGCGTCGTTATGACTTGAGCTGCACGATCTTGTCGCTGAACAGCGTGGTCGCGATCGCCGCCTTGCGGCTGCCCGGTCCGTGCGTCGGCTGGCGGTGGGGCGGCGGAGCGGCCCCGTTGTGCCCCGCCGCCCCAGTCGGTGACCGGCCGGGATGGCCGGGATTGCCGGTTATCCCGCGCCTATCCCGCGCCGGAATGGCCAGCCAGCCTGGCGCTGCATTCGAGCATCAGCGCGTGCACGAAGGCCTGTGGCAGGTTGCCGCGCAGCTGCCGCTGCGGGACGTCGTATTCCCGCAGCCCGTGCGGCGGGAATGCGTCCGCCGTCGATGGCACGGTCACCCCCCCTCACCTCCTCAGCCGTCACCGGCTACCCGTGCGCGGCGTTCACAAACCCGGGTGCTGAGACCCGGCACTCCGCCGGGAAGGGGGAGTGTTTGCAGGTCGGCGTGCCGGGTGGGGTCGTGGAATGCGGCGGAAGGCCCCACGCAGTGGGGGCAGATGTTTAAGCGCTGTCCAGAGGGCACCAACTCCTCGTCCGTCGATCCCCTGCATACGGAGGCAGTGATGACAACCGCCGCCACCACACCTGGCGTGGCGCTGGCCGGGCGCGACGACAGCGAGCTGCTCGCCTTGATACGGACACATGACGGGAACGATGGGCTGCAAGAGGCCGCGCGTGAGGTGCTCGTCACCCGCTATCAGTCCCTGGTCCGCGGCTGTGTGCAGCGCTACCGGGACAGCCCCGAGCCGGTAGAAGACCTGATGCAGGCCGGATACGTCGGCCTGCTCAAGGCGATCAACAACTTCGATCCCGCGCTGGGGCAGAACCTCGCCGCGTACGCGCAGCCGTGCGTCAGCGGTGAGATCAAGCGGCACTTCCGGGACAAGCGCTGGCAGATCCACGTCAAGCGGTCAGCACAGGAACTGCTGCTGCAGGTCCGCCGGGCGCGCGGCGAACTCGCTCAGGAGCTGGGCCGCTCTCCCCGGGACGAGGAGATGGCGAGTCACCTGGGCGTGAGCCTCGATGACCTGCACGACGCCCAAAAGGCTGACATGGTTTTCCACTCCCATTCGCTGGATGCGTCGGTATACGGCCAGGAGGACCCGGCCAGCCTCTCCGACCTGATCGGCGAGGAGGATCCGCAGGTCGAGCACACCCTCGACATGGAATCCGTGCTCACCCACTGGAACGATCTGCCGGAGCGCGAGCAGCGGATCCTGACCATGCGCTTCTACGGCAACATGACCCAGGCGGAGATCGGCGAGCGGCTCGGCATCTCCCAGATGCATGTCTCCCGGCTGCTCGCCCGCGCGCTGCGGTACCTGCGCGGCTGCCTGCTCGGGGACGAGGGGGAGGCAGCGGTCATCCAGCCTGGCTGACCGGCGCCCCACCACCGACGGCGTCCGTCTCAGGCTCCGAGGGTAGCGGCCCGGGACCTGGGCGGCGTCACGTCGGCGCCGCCCAGGAAGGCCTGCCTGGCCCGGCCAGCGCCGACCGCTGTCAGTTGGTTGCGGGGGGTGTCAGCGGCTGCGGCCGGGTGGCTCGCCTACCCGCAGGGCCAGCATGGTGATGTCATCGTGCACCCTGCCCTGGCAGAACTCCAGCGCCACTTCCTGGAGCCGGGCCAGGATCTGGCCCGGCGTCCGCCCGGCCAGGGCTCCGACCTCACCCGGCAGCTGATCGTCGAAATAACCCTGACCCGGGCGGTGAGCGTCGGCGAGCCCGTCGCTGTAGAAGATGAGGGTGTCGCCCGCGGACAGTTCGTGCTGCTCCAGCCCGGGTCCCGCGTCGGGGAAGATGCCCAGCGGCAGCCCGCCTCCCCCGAGCTGGCGCAGCTCTCCGTCGGGGCGCAGCAGCAGGGGAGCCGGATGACCCGCGCTGCCGAGCGCTACCTCCAGCGACCCGCCCCGCCACTGCAGGTGGGCGGTGCACGCGGTGATGAAGCGGCCAGTAAATTCCTCGGCCAGGATGATCTGGTTCGCCACGGCGAGCACGTCGGCGGGATCGTGGCTGGAGTGCGCGACGGCCCGGATGGCATGCCGGGCCGCGGCGCTTGCCGCCGCCACCCCCTCACCGCGTCCGCAGACGTCGCCGATGGCCACCCCCCAGCCCTTGGGCGTGCGGTACACGTCGAAGAAATCCCCGCCGACCTCAGGGTTCTCGGTCGCGGCCAGGTGCGTGGTGGCGACCTCGACGCCGGGCACGCCGGGCAGTTCGCGGGGCAGGAGGCTGTACCGCAGCGCGTCAGCCACCTGGGTCTGCCGCCGCACCTTCCGGTCCATCGTGATCGCGAGCGCGAGCTGCTCACCGATCTCCTCGACCAGCCCGAGATCGGCTATCTCGAAATGCCCCGCGCTGGGATGGCGGGCCAGGGTGAGCGCGCCGTAGCAGTGCTCGCCGTCCGACAGCGGGACACTCAGCACCGACGTCGCGCCCAGCTGCATGAGCAGCGGGACACCGTCGGGGCTTTCGCCGAGGATGCCCGCATCGTCGGCGCGTGTGATCAGCTGTGAACTGCTGGTGTCGTGGACCGTGTGCGGCAGTGAGCCCGGCTGCGGGTCCTGCGCCGCCACCGCCCGGGCCAGCTCCGCGGACGGCTGGTCCTCGCCGCCCATGACGCACTGGCGCCGGAGCCGCTGGCCCCTGGCCACGTCCACGATGACCCACGCTGCCAGTTCGCCGGCGAGCAGCCGGGCGCAGCGCTGCAGCGCCACGGTCTCGTTCAGTGGCGCGTTCTCCAGCAGCAGCCTGGCGACCGCGGTCATCAGGTCCAGCCTGCGGGTCATGGCGGTGATGAGCGGGGACGATGCATCCCTGGCCGCCTCGGCCCGCGTGGCCTTCCCGCGGGCGGGAGAGGGCACATCCTTGGCCGCCTCTGGCCGCCCGGCCTTCTTGTGGGCGCCGGTCTTGGCCTGCCCGCCGGGTGACGCCGGTGGGCCCACCTCACGGACGGCGACGACGAGCTGGTCGGTGTCTCCCCGCGGCCGGGCCAGCCCGGCGATCAGCTCGCATTCGGTGGTCCCGGCCCCGGTCAGCAGCTCGCACCGCACCTGCCTGGGTTTCCCGGTCCGGATGACCGCGGTCAGCAGGCTGTCCACGGCAGCACGCGAGGGCAGGTTCACGAACGCCGTGAAGGGCCGCCCGGTGGCGTAGCCGCTGCCGGTGCCCAGCAGCTCACCAGCCGCCTTGTTCACCCGCCGGACGGCGCCGTCGCGTTCGACCAGGATCAGCGCCACCGGCGCCTCGTGGAAGAGCGCGCGAAGCAGCCGCCGCTCGGCATGCAGGGCATCCAGGGTCGACTCGTCCGGCGGCCCACCGCCGGTGCCGTCGTGGGCCGCCGCAAGCGCGTCGATCGCGGCGTCCAGCTCGGCCAGCGTCGCGTCCAGCGTCGGGCGCAGGCTGGTGTCTCCGAGCGTGGCCGCCTGCCGGAGCGCGTCGCGGCGCGCCGCCAGGTCGGCGAGCTCCTTGCGCGCTGACACGCTCCCCGCTGCGTCTGGCATCCGGTCAGCCCAGCCCCGACTGCCCCGAGCTGATGATCTTGCTAGCGACCTCGGTGACCCTCATGTTGCCCTGCTGGGAGATCTGCCGCATCCGGTCGAGCGCCTCATCGGCGCTGCAGCCCAACGCGTTCATCAGTATGCCTTTCGCCTGGTCCACCAGAGCCCGGGACTGGGCGGCGTCGCGGAACTGGAGCGCGGCCCGGCGGGCGTCGCCGAACTGGGACAGGTTGCCCACCAGCGCACCGCCGGCGGCGACAAGCAGCTCTGCCAGCGGGACCTGGCCGGGATCCAGCACCCGGGGCCTCGCCCCGAAGAGCGACAGGGTGACCGCCTCGGACCCGGGCTGATGGGCCAGGGTCACCGAGCAGCGCACGCCGTGGGCCAGCGCCGCCTGGGCGTATTCGGGCCAGCGCTCCTCCTCCAGCGTGTCCGGGCAGTGGGCGGCCTCGCCGGTGGCCAGCGCGGTGGTCTCCGGCCCACGCTGGGCCAGCACTTCGACCTCGGTCAGATGCGAGATGTCCGGGTGGGTGGCGGCCATGATCAGCGGCTCGCCGTCCCGCCAGAGCGTGGCGGTAGCGCCGGAGCAGGCGGGAACCTGCCGCGACGCGAGCGCGGCGAGCTCGCCCAGCGACCGTGAGCTCGACTTGTCCGCGATGCTCAGCAGGTCAGCGGTCTCGCGAGCGAGGTCCGGGTTGGCCACCGTCACCTCCAGCCGCGGGTGGGGGGGAACGCGACAGGCCAGCATAGAGCCACCCTCTCCATGCTGGAGCCACCCCCTCCATACTGCCATCAGGCTGGGTGCGGGGCACCGACGGACTCGGCTGGCCAGGGCGGACCCCGCTAGCCCCACCCGCAGCTTTTCTGAGCCCGATGTCACGCCGGTTCCCTTCCCTTCCCTTCCCTTCCCTTCCCTTCCCGTGCCTGCCTTGCCGTTCTCGCTGGCCACCCGGGGTCGCCACTACCCGCGTGCGACCCGTTACCCGCGCGCTTGCTCGCGCCGTTCTGCGGGAACCGGGAGGCGATGTTTAGCGCGGCGTGGCGGGGGAAAAAGAGCAACTGCGTGTCTACGACGCAGGCACACCTTCGCGCCCGTACGGCGTGAACGTCTGAGGTGTGCCTTTTTCTTGGCCTCACGGCCTTCCTCACCGGCACTCCCAGCGTGATCGCGCCGATCCCCAACGGCAGCCCACAGGAGGCTCGTGATGAGGATCGCTCTTGTTGCCTCGCAGTCCAGCTCGCCCCGCCCGCGTGACGCCGGCAGCCACAGCCAGCGTGTCACCTCCCTTGCCGAGGCACTGAGCCGCCTTGGGCACCAGGTCACCCTCTACGCGCCCAACGGCTCCCCGGCGCTGCCGGCCAGGGCCACCCTCGCCCCCGGGGTGACCATCGAGCACCTGCCCGGCGGGCGGGCCGGGTCCCGCCGGTCGTCCGGCGATGAGCCGGCGCTGGATATCCCGGCCTTCAGTGATCATCTGGCGCGGCGCTGGCGGCAGGATCCGCCCGATGTGGCGCACGCTCATTTCTGGACCAGCGGGCTGGCGGCGCTGGCCGGCGCACGCGGCCTGAACCTGCCCGTGGTGCAGACGTTCCAGTCGCTCGGCGCGCTGCACGCCGATGGCTCCTACCGCCCGGCCGGTACTTCCCGCCCGGGCCGTGGCTCCGGGGCGGCCCGCCGGGGCGCATCGCCGGCCCGCAGCTCCCAGCGGGCCGGCGCGGCCGGCCGCCAGCAGGACACCGGGCATCAGCTGGCCCGGATCCGGCTCGAGGTCTGTCTCGCGCGCAACGCCAATGCCGTGCTGGCGACCTCGTCGGAGCAGATGACGAAGCTGGCCGGCCTGGGCGTCCCGCGGGCGTCGATCCGGGTGGTGCCGTGGGGAGTTGACACCGGCCGGTTCGCCCCCGAGGGCCCGGTAGCCAAGCGGAACGGGCACCCACGGCTGCTCGCGGTCCGGCAGTCGGCCGACGAGCCGGGGCTGGACACCGTTATCCGCGCCCTGGCGGAGATACCGGACGCGGAACTGCTCATCGCCGGCGGCCCTTCCGGCTCGGGCCCGGCCAACCAGGACCTGGCCGGGCTGGCCCGGGACCTCGGTGTGGCGAACCGGATCACCTTCACCGGGGATGTGAGCAGGACGCACCTGCCTGCCCTGCTCCGCTCCGCGGACCTGCTGCTGAGCGGTGAGTGGGAGGACCCGTCCGGCACCGTGGCGCTCCAGGCGATGGCATGCGGGACTCCGGTTGCCGCGTCCGCGGCCGGTGCCGTCGGCGACGCGGTCATCGACGGGACGACCGGCTTCCTGGTGCCACCAGGCCAGCCATCGGTGCTGGCCCGCCGGATACGCCACCTGTTTGCCAGCCCGATGCAGCTGGAGGCGTTCAGCGTCGCCGCGGTGGACCGGGCCAGGTCCCGCTACTCCTGGGACCGCATCGGCCGGGAGACCGTCCAGGCCTACGAGCGCTGCCTGCCGCACCAGTTCCCGGTCCCGGACGAGCCGGAGCCCGAGGACGCTGATTCTTCCCAGGAAGGGTAGGCGCCCGCCAGCCCGGGTCCCCTCACGGTCCGCCAGCTTGTCGCGGAAGCCGGCGGCCGGCCCCGCACCCGGGCCAGCGGGTGGCCTACCTCCCGGTGGTGAGCCGTTCGCTTCCCCCCCACCCAGCGAGCGGCTCACCACCATCACCGGGCCGATGCTCACCGCCACCCCGAGAGCGGTTCACCGCCATCACCGTGAGAGTGGGTCACCGCTATCACCGAGGGGGTTTGGCTCACCGTCATCACCGGGGAGATGCTCACCAGCTGTCGTCCGGGGAGCGCTCACCGCCGTGCCCGCGCAGGCGGTCGGCGGCGGCGCCGGTGAGCTCGCCGATCTGGGACAGGATCCCGAGCTCACGGAAGCCCAGCGAGGGCTGCGTGCCGCAGCGGACGACGGTGATCGCGCCGCAGACACCGGTGGCGGCCATGATCGGCCCCACCGCGGCCGACCTGGCGTCCAGGCCATCCGCGACTGGCCCGCCGCTGGGCAGCTCTCCCAGCACCGTTGCCTCGTCGATGGGCGCGCACACCACCGGGGTGCGCCGCTGAATGGCGGACCAGATCAGCGGGCAGGTCTCCAGCCGGATCCGCAGCAGCTGCCCAGCCAGACCGGGATCTGGGTGCCGCGCGGCGACGGCCCGCCACGCCCCGCCGGCGCCCAGGACGTCGACGAACACCCAGTCGGCGAACGGGCCAGTGATCGCGTGCGCCAGGCCGGTCCGCAGCCCGCGCTCGTCGGTGGCGGTCACCGCCACCGACGATGCCCTGGCCAGCGTGTCGATCCCGACGGCCCAGCCGGCTGCCGGTGCCGTCGGATCGGGGGCACCCGGCCACCGGGGTGCCTCCTGCTGCCAGTCACCAGGTGTATTCATCAAACTGCTTGAATGCCACGTGCGGCAGTGATGTCAGCGTTGCTGCCTGAGTCCTCTGCACTGCCCGGCCAGCGAGAGCCCAAACGTCCCCCGTACCCTGGCGTGCGGAAGGCGCAGACGCCCTGAACCGGGCACCAGGCGCTGGCTACCATACCCCATAGGGGTATAGTGCGGGACGGAGGCAAGACCGGGCCGCGCCCACCCGGCGGCCCGCGCAGCAGCTGCGGAAGGGGCTGACCATGGCCGTGCTTGCGGCCATCGGCCACGCGCTGGCGGTGGCCGGCTCGATGACCTGGCAGATCACCTGGTCCCTCATCCTGGGGTTCACGCTGTCGGCCGTCGTCCAGGCCCTGGTCCGGCGGCAGACGATCACCGCGATGCTCGGCGACGACCGCCCGGCCGCGCTGGCCAGGGCCACCGGCCTGGGCGCCGCGTCCTCGTCCTGCTCCTACGCGGCGGTGGCGCTCGCCCGCTCCCTGTTCCGCAAGGGCGCGAGCTTCACCGCCGCTATGGTCTTCGAGATCGCCAGCACCAACCTGGTCGTCGAGCTGGGCATCATCCTCGCGCTGCTCATCGGCTGGCAGTTCACCCTGGCCGAGTTCGTCGGCGGCCCGATAATGATCGTCGGCGTGGCAGTGGTGTTCCGCATCTTCGTCCGCCGCCGCCTGATCGAGGCCGCGCGCCAGCAGGCGGACCGGGGCCTGGCCGGATCCATGGAGGGTCACGCGGGCATGGACATGAGCATCGCCTCCGGCGGGAGCTTCTGGCGGCGGCTGACCAGCCGCGAGGGGTACACCGCGGTCAGCCACATCTTCGTGATGGAGTGGGCCGCCGTCATCCGCGACGTGGTCATCGGCCTGCTGATCGCCGGGGCGGTGGGCGCCTGGGTGCCCGACAGTTTCTGGCAGCACCTGTTTCTCACCAGCCAGCCGCTGGCGGCCAAGCTGTGGGGACCGCTCATCGGCCCGGTGATCTCGGTGCTCAGCTTCGTCTGCTCGATCGGCAACGTGCCGCTGGCGGCGGTGCTGTGGAACGGGGGCATCAGCTTCGGCGGTGTCGTCGCGTTCATCTTCGCCGACCTGATCATCATCCCGATCCTGCTCATCTACCGGAAGTACTACGGCACCAAGATGATGCTGGTGGTGCTCGGGACCTTCTACGCCACCATGGTCATCGCCGCCTACATCGTCGAGTTCTCGTTCGGTGCGCTCGGGCTCATCCCGGCCACCAGGGACGCGCGGGTCGGCGAGACCGGCCTGCAGTGGAACTACACGACCTACCTCAACATCGTTTTCCTGCTCCTCGCCGCGGCGCTGCTGGTGCGGTTCTTGCGCTCCGGCGGCGGCCCGATGCTCAAGGTGATGGGCGGCGGCCCGGCCGAGCCGAGCGAGCACGGCCAGACGGGTCCGCCCGGCCAGCATGGCGGGCATGGTCAGGACGGCCACGGTGAGCCTCGCCGTCACGGCCACGGCGGGTCGGCTGTGCCAGCCGGTGGCCGATGAACATCACCCGCGGCGCCCGGTCCTCCGAGGTCCGCTCGGTGATGGCCTCCGCGTGGAAACCGGCGCCCGCCAGCAGCCCGAGCCAGACCTGGCGGCCGAACAGCCCGGTGCGGTGTTCCTCCTGGACCACGCGCACCGAGCCGTCCGTGTCCCGGAGCAGGAACGCGTACTCGGACCGGATCCAGGTGTCCGTGGGGTCGGGGTCCCACGTCCATTCCAGGTAGCGGGCCCCGCGCCCGTCCGGGCCGTCGCTGCCGCCATGGTCGGTCACCGGCTGGAAGTTCTCCGCGGTGTGGTCCGGGACGAACAGGGCGATGCCGCCCGGGCGGCAGTGCGCGAAAGCGGTCTCGGTCACCCGGCGCAGGTCCGCCTCGGTGGTCATGTAGGCGACGGCGTCGTGCACGAAGACCGCGTCGAACGTGCGCCCGAGCCGCAGTGTGCGCATGTCGCCCTGATGGTGCGTGCACTCGGGGTTGAGGCGCCGCGACATCTCGAGCATGTCCGCCGACAGGTCCACCAGGGTCAGGCGGAACTGCTTCTTCAGATGGACGGCGTTGTGGCCGCCGCCGCTGCCCAGTTCCAGCACCTCGTGCACATCGATCGCCGCCGAATTCAGGATCGTGGCCGCGGTGGCCGCCTCCTCGGTGTACTCCTCCGGGGCGGAGATGAGCGGCCACCAGGTGGCCAGGTCCGCATACAGGGGGTGCTCGGCAGCGTTACCCGTCACAGTCATCATCTTCGCGCATCCTGGTCCAGCGTCTCCCTCCCGCGGCTCCGTCCTGCATCCCCTCCCGCGGCTCCGTCACGCATCCCCCTCCCCGCGGCGTTCTGCCTCATCGCCCGCCCCGGCCCGGAGCAGGACGGCGGCCCGGCCCGGAGCAGGACAGCGGCCCGGAGCAGGACAGCGGCCCGGGGCAGGACGGCGGCCTGGCCCGGGCCAGGACAGCGGCTCGGCCCCGGGGCCGCCGGCATAGAGTCGTGGCAGCGACCAGAGGGAGCAGGCATGGGATCGGCGGCCGGCGGCTATGTGGACCTGCGCTCGGACACGGTGACCCGGCCGTCGCCGGCCATGCGGCGCGCGATGGCGCTGGCCGAGGTGGGGGACGACCTGTTCGGCGACGACCCGACCGTCAACCGGCTGCAGGACCTGGCGGCGGAGCTGACCGGCTGCCAGGCTGCCCTGTACCTGCCGACCGGCACCATGTGCAACCAGATCGCGATGCACGTCTTCGCCAGGTCGGGGCATCTGGTGGTGTGTGAGCAGGACGCCCACACCGGCGGGATGGAGGTGTCGTCGTCCGCGGTGCTCTCCGGCATCGCCTTCCACCGCGTGCCCGCTCCGTCCCGGGGCCTGCTGGCCGCGCCGCAGGTGGCCGCGGCGCTCACCCCGGACCCGTACGGCATGGCCGTAGTCGACCTGATGACCATCGAGAACACACACCAGGTGGGCGGCGGCTCGGTCATGGGCGTCCATGACGTGGCCGCGATCGCCAAGGTCTGTGCCGACCACGGCCTGCCGCTGTACTTGGACGGGGCGCGGATCTTCAACGCCTGCACGGTGGCCGGTGTGGCCGTCGCCGACTATGCAACGCACGCGGACGCGATGATGTTCTGCCTGTCCAAGGGCCTGGGCGCGCCGATCGGCTCGGTGCTGGTGGGTGAGGCCGAGTTCATCCGCGAGGCGCGCGGGGTGAAGATCCTCTTCGGCGGGGGCTGGCGGCAGGCCGGGATCATGGCGGCGGCCGGGCTGATCGCGCTCGCGGAGGGCCCGGGCCGGCTGGCGGAAGATCACGCGAACGCCCGGCGGCTGGCGGAGGGCATCGCCGGGATCGTGCCCGGCTGCCTGGACCCGGCCGAGGTGGAGACCAACATCGTGTTCGCCGACGTGGCCGGCCTGGGCCACCCGCCGACCGAGTGGGCGGCGGCGCTGGCGGCGGAGGGCGTCCTGGTCTCCACGGTGACCGGTCGGCTGCGGATGGTCACCCATGTCGACGTTACGCAGCGGGACGTGGACACCGCGCTCGCCGCGTGGCGCCAGGTGGCCGCCGAGCTCGGCACCTGACCGCAGCTACCGGCAGCATTCCGGCCGCCCGATCCTCACGTCCACGCCGGGCGAGTAGTGGGCCAGCGGCTCCCCACCAGGCGGCGGCAGCCCGGCGGCGGCGACCAGGTGGTCGTCGGCCATGACCACCTGGGCCCGGTGCAGCGGCCAGGGCGGATGGCAGGCCCGCGCGAACCGGTGGCGGGCGCCGGTGCTGCTGAACAGGACCCACCGGGCGGTGAGGAAGTGGTCCCGGTCATCGAGTTCGCCGGCCCCGTACCGTTCCCCCACGCTGATCCGGACCCGGCTGGTGACCGGCCGTGGGCCCGGCCACCGCCGCTGGCACCGGTAGGCGATCTCGCCGCCGCGGGTGGCCAGCCGCATCCGCGACCAGTGGTACGGCAGCCGGTAGGTCGCTCGGGCCACGGCGACGGCGCCCGCCCGCGCCGTGTCCAGCGAGAAGAACCAGATCCCCGGCCGTCCCTGCGGGTCAAGGACGTAGGTGCGCACGTTCGTCTCGCAGAAGTTCGACACCCACGGAGCCCGGTGCCCGCCGGCGGTCGCGACTCGCATGAAGAACGGCACCAGGCCAACCCATGCCATCCCGCCAAACGTGTCGGCCCGCAGCCACGGCGGCAGCAGGCGCTGAACGATCGCCGGCTCGTAACTCCAGTGCACGAACGTGAGCCGTTCCCACCGCTGCCGCATGACCGGCGCGTCGACGGTGAAGGGGCAGGTGCCGGCCGGGACGGCCACCGCTCCCACGGGCATGTCAGCAGCTTCCACGAGCCCATCATCCGCCAGGCCCCGGTGGGCGAGGCGGCGACCTGGCGGTGGGGAATGGGCAGGCCGGGCCGGCCGACGGCCGGGACGGCCTCGCGATGGACGGCTAACCGGGCAAGATCGACGGGGGCGACCGGCTGGCCGGGGGGGCCACGGCCTATTGTCGGGAGCTGTCGGGGGTGGCATTGGCCATGGAGTGGGTTCTCGCGGAGGAGACATCGTGCTGAAGGGCTTCAAGAACTTCCTGATGCAGGGTGACCTGGTCATCATCGCGGTCGGTCTGGTGGTGGCCCTGGCGTTCAGCACCCTGATCAAGGCCTTCACGGACACCATCATCACGCCGCTGGTCAACTCGATCGCGGGCGGGGGAGCGGCCGGGAAAGGGCTCGGCTGGACCATCAACGGGCAGCGCATCAACCTCGGCGCCTTCATCGCCGCGGTCATCTACTTCGTCATCCTCATGGCCGTCATCTACTACGTCATCGTGGTCCCGTACCGCGCCTACATGAAGCGGCGCGGCCAGGCCGTCTTCGGCGACCCGCCGCCCACCAAGACCTGCCCTAACTGCCAGTCGACCGACATCCCGGTGGCCGCCACCAAGTGCAAGTACTGCGCCAGCGAGCTGCCCGTGGCCGCCTGAACGCCCGGCCCGGGGACACGCCCCGGCCGCGGGCTGGTACCCAGGAAGGGTGACTGGGCAGGCGGGCGCGCATGAGCGGCTGGCCGCCCGCCCGGTAGCCACCACGTGCATGAGCTGCGCCAGCCGCCGCTGAGCCGGCGCGACCGCCGGTATGGCGACGGGGAATTGGCGAGATGCCGGTGGCCCGGGATGCGGCCCGGGGGTTGGCCACCCAGGCATGCCAGATACGCCGCCGCGCGTGACCGCTCACCAGCGGTGTCACGGTCCCTGGCCGGGCAGCGCGGCGCGCTGGTAGCCGCCCGGGGTGATGCCGTAGCAGCGGGTGAACCAGCGGGTGAGGTGAGCCTGGTCGCTGAAGCCGGCCTGGGCGGCGGCCGCGCTGATCGGCCGCCCCCGCGCGATCAGCCGCCGTGCGGCGCGGAGCCGGAGCTGGCGCTGGTAGTCGCCGGGCGCCATCCCGTACGCCGACGTGAACGCGCGGTGGACGGTGAACCGGCTCCGGCCCGTCGCGGTGGCCAGGTCGGCGGCGGTGATGTCGTCGAGGTAGCTGTCGCGGATCAGCTGCCGGACCCGCCGGGCGACTGATCGCCCATCGCCCATGCTCACGGCCGCCGCCGGCAGCCTGGCCGACGCGGCGGCCAGGCGCACGATCGAGGGGATCGCGGCGGCCAGCAGCTCGTCGCGGCGCAGCGCCGTCGCGCCGCCGAGCAGCGCGCGGTGCAGGGCACGCAGCTGGCCGGCCAGGACCGGGTAACTGACCACCGGGTCGGCGAACAGCGGCAGGCCGGTCCGGCGCCCGGTGATGTCGCCGAGCACGCCGCTGACCAGCTCCGGACCCACGTGGACCATCCGGTAGGTGAAGCCGAGCTCGTCGCAGGCCTGGCCGTCGTGCGGGTCGTCGGGGTTGAAGGCCATGATCATCCCGGCGGCGCTGGCGTGCGCCGACCCCCGGCAGTGGAAGGACTGCACGCCGTCCTCGGTGACGCCGAAGGAGTACGTCTCATGGCTGTGCCGGTGGTAGGCGTGCCGCTGGAAGTGGGCATGCATCGCCTCCAGCGGCTGGTCGGCCGAGCGCCAGTAGCGCGACCAGTCCGGTGCCACGTATCCATTCTCACCCGGATGCCGGCCGCACGAGCGTTCAAGACCGCCCGCGCCGGGCCTGGCAGGCTGGGATCATGCGGTTCGACACCAAGATCGCGATCGCGGTCCGGGAAGACCTCGCCACCTGGCAGAAGCTCAACGTCACGGCGTTCCTGGCCAGCGCGGTGGCCGGCGGGCGGCCCGAGGTGATCGGCGAGCGGTACCAGGACGGCTCGGGCCACGTCTACCTGCCGATGTTCCGCCAGCCGGTGCTCGTCTACGCCGCCGACGCCCAGGCGCTCAGCGACGCGCACGGCCGGGCGCTGGCCCGTGAGCTGGACACCGCCCTGTACATCGAGGAGATGTTCAAGACCGGCCACGACGCCGACAACCGGGCGGCCGTCCGCGCGGTCGCCGCCGGGGAGATGCCGCTGGTGGGGCTGGCGGTGTACGGCCCGAAGAACGCCGTGGACAAGATCTTCAAAGGCTTCCCGCTGCATCCCTGAGGGCAGGAGGGCCGCCGGCCGTTGCCCGCCAGCGCACGCCGCGGCCCGGCCGGGGCAGCTGAGCCGGCGGCCTCCCGTTTGGCCGACTGCTAGGTTTGCTTTCCATGTCTGAGACGCGGCGCGTTCTGGTCACCGGCGGGGCCGGGTTCGTGGGGGCGACGCTGGTGCGCCGGCTCGTGGGCAGCGGGCACACGGTCCGCGTGCTCGACAACTACTCGACCGGCGATGCGTCGTACCTGGCCGGCGTGGACGCCGAGCTGATCGAGGGGGACATCCGCGACGCCGCGGCGCTCGACGCCGCGCTCGCCGGGATCGACGCCGTCGTCCATCTCGCGGCGGCGGGCTCCGTCGTCAAGTCCGTCGCGGACCCGGTGACGAACTTCGACGTCAACGTCACCGGGACGTTCCGGGTGCTCGATGCGGCCCGGCGGGCCGGCGTGGAGCGGACGGTGCAGGCCTCCACCGGCGGGGCGCTGATCGGCGACGCGACGCCACCGGTCAGCGAGCTCTCCCTGCCGAAGCCGATCTCCCCTTACGGGGCCAGCAAGCTCGCCGGTGAAGGCTACGCGCACGCCTTCGCGAAGTCGTACGGGCTGCGCACGGTGGCGCTGCGGTTCGCGAACGTGTACGGCCCGTGGAGCGCACATAAGCCGGGGGCGATGACGGTGTTCTTCCGGGCCATCCACACCGGCGAGCCGATCGTGATCTACGGCGACGGCTCGTCGTCGCGCGACTACACCCACGTCGAGGACATCTCCCGGGCGCTGGAGCTGGCCCTGGAACGTGACCTGCCGGGCGGCACGGTCCTGCACATCGCGTCCGGCATCGAGACCACCGCGGCCGAGCTGGCCACCCTCTGCCGCGACGCGGCGGGCGCACCGGACCACCCGGTGGAATACCGGCCCAAGCGGCCGGGTGAGGTCGACCGCAACTTCGCGTCGTACGACCTGGCCGAGCAGATGCTTGGCTACAAGCCCAGCATCGATCGCGAGGCCGGCATCCGCAGCACCTGGCAGTGGTTCTGCCAGCACGTCTTCCGCGACTGACGCTCCGGGCGGCGCATTCCGGCTCTCCGGCCGCAGCGGAGCTAGGCAAGAGGGTGACGGGCCGGTCTGCCGGGTCTGCGTCCCGGTACGCCGGGTCTCAGGCGCCGTGGGGCTAGGCCTGCTTGGTCCAGCCGTGCGCGCGGAGGTGGGCGGTGACCGAACGCATTGCCCGGCCGCAGAGATGGCACGTGACCAGCGGCCACCCGGCCTCGCTGGCCGGGCAGCCTGGGCCGCTACGCTCGGACACATGACCGAGGGGCCGTCATTGTCGCTGGCGGAGCACGCCATCCTGGCGATGCTCAGCGAACGGCCCGCGCATGGCTTCGCCATCGCCCGGCTCACCGCGCCCGGCGGCGAGCTGGGCCAGATCTGGCACATCCCCCGTCCGGTCGTCTACCGGTCGCTCGGCCGGCTCCTGGACGCCGGGCTGATCACCCCGGCCGCCGTCGAATCCGGCCGCGGCCCGCAGCGGACCCTTTACACGGCCACCGCGCAGGGGCGGCAGGCCGCGACGCGCTGGCTGGACACGCCAGTGGAGCATGTCCGCGACGTCCGCACCCAACTGCTTCTCAAGCTGGCGCTCCTCGACCGCGCGGGACGCGACCCCACCGACCTGCTCCGGCGGCAGCGCGCCGTGCTGGAGCCCATCGCCGCCGCCATCAAGGCCGAGCGGCCGCAGGGAAAAGGCTTCGACGCGACCCTGCTCGCCTGGCGCCGGGCCAATGCGGCAGCCACGCTGGATTTCCTCGACGACATCCTCCGGCCCGGTGAGTGAAGGGCCGGGGAGCTTTAAGCGGGGCCCGAGTCTTGCGCGGGGGCCGGAGAGTTTGAGCGAGGGCCGGGAGCTTGAGCGAAGGCCGGGGAGCTTCAGCGGGGTCAGAGGGCTTTGAGCAGGGCCCGCAGGCTGCCGGCGGTGTGGCCCACATGGGTGAGCATCGCCTGCCGGGCCGCCTGCGGGTCCCCGGCCTCCAGCCCGGCGAAGATCCGCTGGTGCTCCCGGAGGCTGCGCTGCTGCCAGAGAGGCGACTCCGGCAGCAGCTTGATGGCCTCGTAGAGGCCGAGGCGGACGCGCTCGACCGCGTCGGCGAAGAAGCGGTTGTGGGCCGCCGCGGCCACCGCCAGGTGGAACTGGGTGTCGAGGCTGGTGAACAGCGCGTCGTCGGTGGTGGCCGCTGCCCGGTCGGCGATCTGCCTCAGGTCGGCCAGGTCGTCCGCGGTCCTGGCCCGGGCGGCCTCGCCTGCCGCCGCGGGCTCGATCTCGAGCCGGTAGGTGACCGCTTCCTCGATCAGGCGCCGGTTCCGGCTGACGTGCGCGATGAGGCGGTGCCTGGACACGCTGTCGCTGGGCGGCCCGGTGACGAAGGTCCCGCCTCCCCGGCCCCGCCGGGCCGTGACGAGCCCTTCCGACTCGAGAAGGAGGACGGCCTGCTGGACGGTCGCCCGGGCCACCCCGAACATCGCGGCGAGTTCCCGCTCTGGGGGCAGCGCCTCACCGGTCGGCAGCACGCCCAGGGTGATCTCCCGGCGAAGCTGCTCGGCGAGGTACACGTGCGTCCTGGGCTGCTCGATGCGGGAGAACCGCACCGGAGAGCGACCGCCAGGAACCTTCGCAGACTCCGGCATTGACACGAATCCTGTCACACGATCGGGGCCACCGGCCTTCGACCACCGGCCCGCATGCGCTCGTGCCGTGGGTGCCGCCGGGCCTGGTGAACAGGCAGCGGGTGAGGCGTTGACCGGATGGGCTCCGCGTCGTGCCGTAGGCGCGCCGGCGGCCGTGACCCGGGGCGTTCAGACAGCTGGAGCCAGCGCCTTATCCGGGCACTAAGGCAGCCCGGCTGAAGATAGGGCAACCTCCCGATGCGGCCGCGGGGGCCTTACCGCGAGTCTCGAAGGGACGGGGCCGACCGGCCCCGAACTCCGGAGGAATCGGTGCATCCTTACCTGATGCAAGCCCTGGCCACGGACCGGATCAGGGAGTGGCAGCAGCGGGCGGAGCAGGCGCGGTGGATCAAAGAGTCCCGTCCCGTCCGGCCCGCCCGGCCCGCCCGGGAACTGGTAGCCGCCGCGCTGGCGCCACTGGGCATCCGGCGCGTTCCGCCGGCCCAGCCGGCGGCGGGCCGGACCGGCGCCGGCGAAGGGCAGCCGGCCGCGGCCGACGGGCGCCGATCGGCGGGCACCCGGGTGGGATGACGTGGTGCTCGCCGCCAGGCGTGTCAGGGTCGACGCGGCCGGAATGGTCAGGGTCGGCCCGGCTGGAATGTCACAGGGTGATGGCATCCTGGAAGATGTGAGCGCTCGCATGAGAAGCCCCGTCCTCGTCGGCCGCTCGGAGGAACTGGCCATCCTGGACGCCGCCCTGGAACGCGCCCGCGCGGGCGGGCCATCCACCGTGCTCATCGGCGGGGAGGCGGGGATCGGCAAGACCCGCCTGGTGACCGAGTTCGCGGCCGGGGCGGCCGCGTCGGGCGCGCGGCTGCTGGCGGGCGGCTGCCTGGATCTGGGCGCCGAGGGCCTGCCGTTCGCGCCGTTCGCCGCGGTGCTGCGGGAGCTTGTCCGTGACCTGGGGGCCGACGGCGTGGCCGCACTGCTGCCTGCCCAGGCCACGCACGAGTTCGCCCGGCTGCTGCCGGAGTTCGGCGAGGCAGGCGTGGAGGCGGACCCGGCCTTCGCCCGGGCACGGCTGTTCGAGCAGATGCTGACGCTGCTGGAGCGCCTGGCCGAGGCCGGGCCGGTGGTCATGATCATCGAGGACGCCCACTGGGCCGACCGCTCGACCCGCGACCTGATGGCGTTCCTCATCGGCAGCCAGCAGGTCCTGGACGGGGTACTGATCGTCGTCAGCTACCGGTCCGATGAGCTTCACCGCACTCATCCGCTGCGGCCGCTGCTCGCCGAGCTCACCAGGCTCAGCTGGGTGGAGCGGATGGAGCTGCCCAGGCTGGGCCGGCTGCAGGCCGATGAGCTGGTGGCCCGCATCACCGGCCGGGAGCCGGAGCCGCGGCTGGCGGACCAGATATACCGGCGGGCCGAGGGCAATCCGCTGTTCGTCGAGGAACTGCTGTGCTGCGACGGCGGCCTGACCGCGGAGCTGTCCGAGTCGCTGCGGGACCTGCTGCTCGCCGGGGTGCAGCGGCTCCCTGAGGAGACGCAGGAGCTGCTGCGGGCGGCGAGCGCGGGTGGGCAGCGCAGCAGCCACGCCCTGCTCGCGGCGGTGACCGGGCTGGACGGCGACGACCTCACCCGCGGGCTGCGGCCCGCGGTAGCGGCCAACGTGCTGCGGGCGGACGAGGACGGATATGCGTTCCGGCATGAGCTCGGCCGCGAGGCCATCTATGACGATCTGCTGCCCGGCGAGCGGACCAGGCTGCATACCCGCTTCGCCGAGGCTCTCGGCTCCGATGCCGGGCTGGTCGCCCCGGGCCGGGGGCTGATCGAGCAGGCGCATCACTGGTATCACGCGCACGACACGGGCTGGGCGCTGGTGAGCGCCTGGCGGGCGGCCGCGGCGGCGGGGCGCGCCCTCGCCCACGCCGAGCAGCTCACGCTGCTGGCCAGGGTCCTCGAGCTGTGGGACAAGGTGCCGGACGCCGCGGAGCGCATCGGTGCCAGCCATCTGCTTGTCCTCGAGCAGGCGGCCGTCGCCGCGCAGGGCGCCGACGAGCCCGAGCGGGGGATCGCGTTCGCGTCAGCGGCGCTGAAGGAGGTCGACCCGGCCGCCGAACCCGTGCGGGCGGCCCTGCTGCTGGAGACGCGGGCCACGCTGGGCGATCAGAGCGGCAAGGCGGATCCGGCCACGGACCTGCGGGCAGCGCTGGAACTCGTGCCGGCCGGCGTCGGTGATGCCGCCCGGGCGCGGGTGCTGGTGAGCGAGGCCAAGTACCTGGGCGAGCCGCACGGGCCAGAAGGGCGGGCCGCCGCCGAGGAGGCCCTGTCGCTGGCCCAGCGGGTCGGCGATGCCGCGACCCAGGTCGGTGCGCTGTGCGAGCTGGCCTGCATCGAGTCGCACGACGGCAACGGCGCGGCCGCCCTGGCCATGCTCGCCGAGGCCCGCTCGCTCGCCGGGAAGGCAAGCGCCCTCCGGCCGCTGCTGCATGTCGCCATCAACGAGTCCCATGTGCTGGAGGGAATGGGGGAACACGGACGGGCCGCCGAGGTGGCGCGAGCCGGTATTGCCAGCGCGCGGGATTACGGCCTGGCCCGCTCGACCGGCACCTTCCTGGCGATCAACGTGGCCGAGCCGCTGGTATCGCTCGGCCGCTGGGACGAGGCCATCGAGGCCATCGAGCATGCCCTGGCGCTGTCCCCGCCGCGGGGCAACCGTCTCGCGCTGCGGCAGCTCGCAGGCGATATCGCGCTGCGCCGCGGCGACCTGGCCGGCGCCCGGGAGCTGGCCGAAGCCGCGAGCGCGGCGCTCAACCGGACCGGAAAGCAGGGGTGCCGCGAGGCCCAGTGCTATCTGCCGCTGGCCCGGCTGGAGGCGGAGCTGCTCCTCGCCGAAGGCAGGCCGGCGGACGCGCGGGACGTAGTGACGGCCGCGGCCGACCGTTTCGACCTGGTGCACGACCCGCGGTACGCATGGCCGCTGCTCGCCGTGGGCGCCCGTGCCTGCGCCGCGCCTGCCGCCGTCAGGGGCCCGGCCGCGGCGGAACGGCCAGGCGATCTGCTCGGGCGGCTTCGCACGCTGGCCGGGAAGATGGA
>WNFX01001143.1_pt1 | contig 27165 bp, 28 predicted proteins | sample 5400111 | NCBI WGS metagenome assembly WNFX01 (sample SAMN13153363, study PRJNA577476) | soil metagenome | isolation source: 40 cm soil or saprolite under grassland replicate 1 | place: USA:California | collected 2016-06-15
CGCTGAGCGACTCGTACGCGTACTCGGTGATCTCGAGCTCGTGCGCCCGCACCGCGTCCATGCCAAGTCCGTCCAGGTAATCGACCGCGGCGCCCAGGCCGATGACCTCGGCGATCGCCTGCGTGCCGGCCTCGAACTTCCACGGCAGGTCGTGATAGGTCGTGCCTTCGACCCGGACCGTCTTGATCATGTCGCCCCCGGCCATGAACGGGTCCATCGCCTCGAGCAGCTCGCGGCGCCCATAGAGGATCCCGGCGCCTGTCGGCCCGAGCATCTTGTGGCCGCTGAACGCGTAGAAGTCGCAGCCGAGGTCACGCACGTCGACCGGCTGGTGCGGCGTGCTCTGGGCACCGTCGACGAGAACCGTCGCGCCTGCCCTTTTGGCTGCGGCCACCATCTCCCGCGCCGGGTTGATGGTGCCCATCGCGTTGCTGATCAGGTTGAAGGCGACGAGCTTGGGGCCGCGCTTCAACAAGTCGGCGAACTGGTCCTGGCGCAGCTCGCCTTTCTCGTCGATGTCGACGTACTCGATCCGCGCACCCTTCTCGGCGGCCAGGATCTGCCAGGGCACGATGTTCGAGTGGTGGTCGAGGATCGTCAGCACGATCAGGTCGCCTGAGTTGATGTTCTTGCGGCCCCACCCGTAGGCGACGAGGTTGATGCCTTCGGTCGTGCCGCGTGTGTAGATGATCTCCTTGGTCGACGCGGCGTTGATGAAGACCCGGACCTTTTCGCGGGTCGCCTCGTAGCGCAGCGTCGCCTCTTCGGCGATCCCGTAGGCGGCGCGGTGGATGTTCGAGTTGAACTTCTCGAAGTACTCCAGCATCGCGCCCGTCACCTGCCGCGGACGCTGCGACGTGTTAGCCGAGTCGAGGTAGGCGATGCCGGTCTCGAAGATCGGGAAATCCTTCCGAATGGCGGTGACGTCGAGGGTTTGAATCGCCATCAGTCGGGCACCTCGACGTAGATGTCCGAGCCTTCCACCGTCACGGGGTAGGTCCTTGCGGGGATCACCGCCGGCAGTCCAGTGACCTTTCCCGTCTGAAGGTTGAAGCGCGAGCCGTGCTGCGGGCACTCGACGTCCATGCCCCAGAGCTCGCCGTCGCTGAGAGAGAACTCCTCATGCGTGCAGATGTCGTTCAGCGCATAGAAGTTGCCGTCCTCGGCGTGAGCGAGGCACACGGGCGTGTTGCCGACGTCGACGCGCCTCATCGTCTCCTCGGGCACCTCGTCGACCGAAGCAACCCGATGGCTAGCCAATGCGAGCCTCGAGCTCGGCCTCGACCAGCTTGCGCGCGTGCTCGAAGGGAATGCGGTCGAGGACGTCGCCGAAGAAGCCCTGGATGAGCATCCGCTTCGCTGTCGCTTCGGGGATGCCGCGCGAGCGCAGATAGAAAAGGTGCTCGGGGTCGACCGGTCCGACGGTGGCTCCATGCGTGCAGCGCACATCGTTGTTGTCGATCTCGAGCATCGGGATCGAAGTGGCCTTCGCCTTGTCGGAAAGCACAAGGTTGCGGTTGGCCTGGTACGCATCGGAACGCGCGGCGTGCTTCTCGATCCGGATCAAACCTGCGTAGACGGTGCGTGACGTGTCTTGCAGGGCGCCCTTGAAAAGCAGATCAGAGCGCGTGTTGCCGACGAGGTGATCCTGCAGGGTGTGGAAGTCGAAGAACTGCTCGCCGGACGCGAAGTAGATGGCCTTCAGCTCGGCGTTGGCGCCCGGTCCCGCTAGAGACGCCTCGACGCGGTTCTTCGAAAACCTGCCTCCAAGCGTGACGTTGAAGAGGCGCAGGGTCGAGTCTTTTTGCAGCTCCGCCCGCTGGTCGGCGAAATGCCAGACGTTGCGGCCCCACTTCTGCACCGCGACGTATCCGACCTGAGCCCCATCCCCAAGGAAGATCTCGGTCGAGCCGCTGCGGTAACCGGTCTCGGTGTCGTCATCCGCGACGTATTCGTCGAGGTAGTTGAAGCGCGAACCCCTGCCCGCGACGATCAGGGTGTGGGGCAAGACGCTGGTGCCGCCTGCGTGGGAGAAGTGCTGGCCAAGGATCGGGGTGTCGATCTCCACCCCCTCAGGGACGTAGAGGAACGTCCCGCCGGTGAAGAAGGCCGCGTGGAGCGCCGCGAACCGGTCGCGGTCAGCGTGCACAAGGGAGAACAACCGCGGCTCGACGAGGTCGGGGTGCTCCTTCGCGGCCTGGCGGAGCGGCTCGAGGATCACGCCCTTCGGCAGGGCCGAGGGCACCACTAGCTTCTGGCCGTCGAGGTGCTCGAGCTTCGAGAACTGAGACGGATCGAAGCGGCTGACGTCGGTCCGGCGCCACTCCTCGTCGGTCTTGCTGGGCGCCGGCAGCTTCTCGAAAGTTGCGAGCGCGGACTGCCGCCGCTCGCGCAGCCAGTCGGGTTCGCCCTGGAGCAGAGACGTCTCCAGGGTTTCCGCAGTGAAGCTCATCTCAGCCGACCGAGCCCTCCATCTCGAGCTGGATGAGCCGGTTCAGCTCCACCGCGTACTCGAGCGGAAGCTCCTTGGTGAACGGCTCGATGAAGCCGTTGACGATCATGGTCTCGGCCTCGGCGCGAGGAATGCCGCGGCTCATCAGGTAGAAGAGCTGCTCGTCGCTGACCTTGCTGACCGTCGCCTCGTGGCCGAGGGTCACGTTCTCCGCGTCCACGTCGTTGTACGGGTACGTGTCGGAGCGCGACTCGTCGTCGAGCAGAAGCGCGTCGCACTTGACGAACGACTTGCAGTTGTTTGCGCCGGGATACATCTTGATGTGGCCGCGGTACGACGTCCGGCCGCCGGCCTTGGAGATCGACTTCGACGTGATGGTCGAGGTCGTGTTCGGTGCGACGTGGATCATCTTGCCGCCCGCGTCCTGGTGCTGGCCCTTGCCGGCGAACGCGACCGACAGCACGTCGCCCTTCGCTCCCGGCTCCATCAGGTAGACGCTCGGGTACTTCATGGTGATCTGCGACCCGAGGTTGCCGTCGACCCATTCCATCGTCGCGTCCGCGTACGCCATCGCCCGCTTGGTTACCAGGTTGAAGACGTTTGTCGACCAGTTCTGGATGGTGGTGTAGCGGCAGCGTGCATTCTTCTTGACGATGATCTCCACCACCGCAGAGTGCAGCGAGTCGGTCGTGTAGATCGGGGCCGTGCACCCCTCGATGTAGTGCACGAACGATCCCTCGTCGCAGATGATCAGGGTCCGCTCGAACTGGCCCATGTTCTCGGCGTTGATGCGGAAGTACGCCTGCAGCGGGATGTCCACCCTCACACCCTTCGGGACGTAGATGAACGACCCGCCCGACCACACCGCGGTGTTGAGCGCCGAGAACTTGTTGTCCGCGGGCGGGATGACCGTGCCGAAGTACTCCTTGAACAGCTCCGGGTGGTCACGCAGGGCTGAATCCGTGTCGGTGAAGATCACGCCCTGCTGCGAGAGCTTTTCCTGCAGCGAGTGGTAGACCACCTCTGACTCGTACTGCGCTGACACGCCGGCGAGGAACTTGCGCTCCGCCTCCGGCACGCCGAGCCGGTCGTATGTCGCCTTGATGTCAGGCGGCAGTTCCTCCCACGACTTCGACTGTTTGTCCGAAGCCTTGAGGTAGTAAAAGATGTTCTCGAAGTCGATTACCGACAGGTCGGCGCCCCACGTGGGCATCGGCTTCTTGCGGAAGATCTCTAGCGAGCGGAGCCGCATCTTCGTCATCCACTCCGGCTCGCCCTTCATCCATGAGATCTCTTTGACAATGTCCGGATTCAGGCCGCGCTTGGCCTTGAAGACATAGTCCTCCGGGACGAAGAAGCCGTACTTCTCCTTGTAGTCGCCGCCGACGTCGATCTTCGGTGCTGTGGCCATCAGGCAACCTCCTGGGGCTGGGCGGGTTCCTCTTTGCCCCATTCCGAGTAGCCGGTGTTCTCCAGGCGGTCCGCAACCTCCGGTCCCCCCGACAGCACGAACTTGCCGTCCACCAGGACGTGGACGAAGTCCGGCTTGATGAACTGGAGGATCCGCGTGTAGTGCGTGATGATCAGGACGCCGAGCTCGGGTCCGCGCATGCGGTTCACCTCTTCGGCGACGAACCGGATCGAGTCGATGTCGAGGCCTGAGTCGGTCTCGTCGAGGATCGCGACCTCGGGCTTCAGCACCGCCATCTGCAGGATCTCGGCCCGCTTCTTCTCGCCGCCGGAGAAGCCGTCGTTGATGTAGCGCGACAGGAACGAGTCGTCCATATGCAGCATCTCGAGCTCCGGCTTCAAGAGCTGGCGGAACTCTTTCGGCGTCACCATCTTCGACTTGTCCTTTCCGTCGTAGCCGCGCTTGGAGTTCAAAGCGGTGCGCAGAAAGTTGGCCATCGAGATCCCGGGCACGACCACGGGGTACTGCAGCGCGAGGAACATGCCCAGCCGTGCGCGCTGGTCGGGCTCCAGGCCGAGGATGTTCTGTCCCTTGAAGAGCACCTGGCCGCCGTCGACCGTGTAGCCGGGGTGTCCCATCAGCGTGTGCGAAAGGGTCGATTTGCCCGAGCCGTTCGGGCCCATCACCGCGTGGACCTCGCCCTTGTTGATCGCGAGGGAGACGCCCTTCAGGATCTGGCGTCCCTCGACGCTGGCGCGCAGGTCTTTGATCTCGAAATCAGCCAACTTTCTTTTCGTTCTCCTTCATCACGTACGTGCAGTCGTCGGCCGCCTCGGCCATCCAGGTCGTGCGCGCCACTTCAGTGCCCAGGAGCCGCTCGTACATCTGCTGCTCGTTCACGCACGGCAAGCCCGTACGGGCCGCGACGTCCTGGATGGGGCAGTTGCAGTGGCGGATCGCGAGCCCGCCGTCGCCGAGCTTGACCACCTCAGCCATGTGCCCGTGCTCGGAGGCAAGGCGGGCCAGCTCGCGGACTCGAGCCTCAAAGTCTAGGCCCGCCAGGTGCGGGGCGTACTCTGCCTCGAGCCGGGCCGCGCGCCGCTCGAAGAACTGCTTCAGCTGCTCGTTGGTCATGAAGTCGACCAGCTCGGTCGTCAGCTCGCGATGGCCGTCCGGGAAGTGCTCGCCGGCGGCCGGCGTGAGCCGGTAGACGCTCTCCGGCCGGCCAGGGCCGTGGGGCTCGGCGGTGGCCGCCGCAGCCAGGCCCGCGGCCTCAAGTGCCTCGAGGTGGCGCAGCGCGCCCTGCTTGGAGATCTCGAGGTGCGCGGCGATGTCGGCCAGGGTGGCCGGACCGCGCGTCTTGAGATAGGCGAGGATCACGTCTCGCTTGGAATCCATCGCATCAAGTCTACGAGTTTGTCAACACTCCTGTTGAAATACTCACAGGCTTGACGAAAGACAACCTCGTCCTGTTCTCGACCCGGGGCCTCCGCGCCTTCGCCTTCGGCTTCTCGGCGGTGCTCGTCGGCCTGGCCCTGGAGCGGGCCGGCCTGTCGCCGCCGCTCATCGGCCTGGCCCTTGGGGTCGGCCTGGCCGCAGCCTCATTGACCGGGCTGGGATCAGCCGCCCTCTCGGCCCGTTTCGGCCGCCGGGCGACGCTCGCGGCCGCCGGTCTCCTGATGGCGCTCACCGGGCTCGACCTTGCGCTCGCAACTGAATCAGCGCTCCTGGTCCCGGCCGGAGTGACCGGAATGCTCGGCGCCGCGAGCATCGACCTCGGCCCGTTCGCGTCCGTCGAGCAGTCGATGCTCGCCGAAGCCGTGCCTCCGGGCGCCCGCAACCGAGCGTTCGGGCGCTATTCGCTGGTCGGGGGCCTGTTCAACGCGGCGGGAGGGCTCTGCGCCGCACTCGCCGCGAACCCGCGCCCCTTCTTCCTTCTTTATGCGGCGATCGGCGTGCTCACTGCAGCCCTTCCGCTGCTCCTCTCGCCTCGCGTCGAAACCGACCGCACCCAGCCTGCCTTCGGTTCCCTGCGCCCGCTGCTGGGCCTCTCGGCGCTGTTCGCGGTGGACTCGCTCGGCGGCGGCTTTGTCGCCAATGCGGTCATCGCGTACTGGCTCCACGTCCGGTTCGGCGCGAATCCCCAAACGCTGGGACCGATCTTTGCCGGGGTCGCCATCCTGCAATCGCTGTCGTTCGAGCTTTCCGGGCGGCTCGCAGACCGCATCGGGCTGATCAACACCATGGTTTTCACGCACCTGCCGAGCAATGTCCTGCTCCTGCTGGTCCCGCTCGCTCCGAGCCTCCCGTGGGTGGTTGGGTTGTTGCTGACCCGCTTCGCCCTCTCGCAGATGGACGTGCCCGCCCGGCAGGCCTACATCGTGTCGATCGTGCCGCCGGCAGAACGCGCCGGCGCGGTCGCGGTGACCGGGGCAGTGCGAGGCGTGGCCCAGGCGTTCGGTCCTCCACTGGCAGGCGTCGCGATCAGCGCCGCGGCCTTCGGCCTGCCGTTTCTTGCGGGAGGCGGGGTGAAGATCGTCTACGACCTCGCGCTGTTTGCCGCCTACCGCAACCGCCGGGCGGAGCACGAGACGTAAGGTGGCGCGCATGTCAGACGAGCTGGCGCAGCTCGATGCTTCGGAGCTAGAACGACGCATCGCCGCGATTCGCGAGCGGATGCGGCCGCTGGAGCAGAACCTCTCCGCGATGCGGGGCGAGCGGGACGTGCTGCTCACCGAGCTCCGCCGCCGCCGCCGGCTGACCGAACGCACAACTCGTGCCGACCTGAAGACGGCGATGCGGGAGGGCAATTTCCCTACTGTCGCCGAGCTCGTGGCGGGCAGCGACTCGGGGTCCCTCGACGACTTCGTCTACAACCTGAAGACCGGCGGGCAGGTGCGGCTGGGTTTCCCTGGCTCGAAAGCTCAGAGCCTCACCTTCACCGACGGGGCCAAGATCGCCCACGCCGGCGACCTGGCCCACGCCGCCCAGCTCTACGCCGCGGGCTGGGAGCTCGGAAGCCCCGGCCGGCCGGGGGTTCGAATCCATTTTCCGGGCACACGTCAAGAGAGGCTGGTTGCGGCCGACGAGGTATATGCTCGCCCCGGCGAGCGGACCTCGGGGTGAGGTCGTTAAGCAGTACGGAATGCCAGACGATCACCCGACGCCGTGATAGCTGTCGAGCATGAGTCACCGGCGGCCTTCGTGGAGCCACGACCCAGCGCCACTTTTCGGCGTTCGGCTCGGACAAGCCTGCCCGGGCGCAAACCCCAGTGGGCGGAGAGGTTTGCCGCTGGCGTGCTCGTGGTCGCGGTGTTCAGCTCGCTGGGCGGCGGCGGCCTGGTCGACTCCGGAACCGTGTACGTGCTGCAGTCGCGGGCCAAGGCGCTCCACACCCGGTGGGTCTACATGCGCGACAACGGCATCCCAGAGTCGGACCTCCTCCGGCTCGAGCAGGATTGGACCGCCAGCCAGGGCAGGATCGTGTTCGGTGCTGGGGGAGTCTTCTGGCTGCCGGGCGGCGCCGAAAGGATCGCCGGCTGGCAGGCGCGGACCGACGAGATCTGGACCCGCGACCTGAATCGCTTCCGCTTGCCATTGACTCATTAGGGCATTTACGTCAGCAAGGACCCTCAGCGAGATCGGGGCTGACCGCCGGGCCATGTACGTGGACGGGTCGGGCCGGGTCCGGTGGGGCAATCCGTACGAGACGTTCGTCGGCAACGTGAACGGCAGCGAGAGCAACTACACAGGCTTCGGCACTTTCTACCCGCCGCTGGTGCGCGTGGCCCGCGCACACGGGGCATCTGTCCTCGCATACGCATCGATGTCAGCCGCGACGATCTACGCGCGCGTCATCGCCGGGCTCCCGTGGTCGCCTTCTCCACGTGGGACTGGGCGTGGCATCCGCGGCGCGACTACCTGAGCTTCGACGGCCAGTGGATCCGTGGATCGGACCCGTCTACGCGTCGCACATGTACACCGTCGTCGGTGTGAGCGCGAGCCAGGTGCTGGTCAACGACCCGATCCGCGGTCAGTACTGAATCACCAAGGGCGCCTTTGAAGCCGGTTACTCCGACTTCAACGAAGCGATCGTTTTCGCCTGATCGTCAAGAAGAGCTCGTCGACGTGGAGAAGGGCGCCAGGACGAGGAACACCCGACCCGTGTTGAGGTCCGGGTACGCCTGGTCGAGGTCGTCGATCGCGTGCATGAGCTGGTCGTAGGTGATGTGGTATCCGTGGCCCCTGGTCAGGCCCGGGTCGTTGAGGATGAACGTGTCCGACTGGTCGTAGCCGGCGACGACCAGGTAGTGGGAGACCGAGTAGGCCGGGTTCTCATAGTGTGTGCGGTACCCGGGGTAGTTGGGGTTGCCGAGGCCGTGCGTGCGGACACCGACGATCAGGGGCCGCCCCAGCGCCAGCTGCTGCTTCATGTTCAGACGATCTGAAGGAAGCACCTTGTACGCCCAGCCCATGTACTTATGAGCGACCTGGCCGACCTGCAGGGTGGTCAGGTCGACGGCCGGCTTCCAGGTCGTGACCTGGTTGATCGTCGCGTCGGCCGTCTGGGGGTCGATGAGGGCGCCCGAGTGGTCGCCGTGGAGATAGCGATCGACCATGACGAGGCTTGCCTCCTCGCACGTGTGCTGCCGCTGGGCCCAGTTGCCGAGCGGCGCCTGCGACGTGAACGGCACCGGCAGGCTCACCGCCGCAGGCAGGTTGATCGGCGGATGGTCGGCCGGTGAGCTCGAGCTCAGGTCGATTGGGACGAGGTCGGGTGTCGCGTAGGTGACCTGGGGTCCCGCGCCGAAAAAGGCGAAGTAGACCCCGGCCCCGATGCCGACCACCGCGACCAGCCCAAGGCCGATGAACCATTTGAGAGCGCCCAGCATCGCTAGCTAGAACTGCAACCGACCCCGAAAAGTTGCGCCATGCGGCGAAAGTGAGTTGGAGTATAGGCCGCGCCTTACAGCCCTAAACCACGAATAGTTATGGGCCTACCAGGCCGCGTTTAACTGCGGCTGAGGGCAGAGAGGAGTGGTCCGGTAATGGCGAAGGTCAAGGCCGGAACCGTTTAGCTAACCTTCGCGCGTGACCGACACCGTTGAAGGCGCCGCAGCGCAGCTCGGCACGCGGACGGTCAGCAACTCGGTCTTCATCCTCGGCGCACGCACGGTCTCGCGCGCCATCTCACTCGTGGTCGTCATCGTGCTGGCCAACGCGCTCGGCGACGCAAACTACGGCCGGTACACGACGCTGGTCGCCTACTCGGGTCTCGTCTCGGTTCTCGGCGACCTCGGTTTCCAGTCCCTCTACACGCGCGAGGCGGCGCGCAACCGCTCGGAGATCGGCCATTACCTGGGCACGCTCCTGGTCTTTCGCGTGGTGCTCGCCGCCGCGGCAGCCGTGGTGCTGGCGCTTGCCCTCGGTCTGGGTCCGCACCTGTCATCGCTCGTCGTTCCGGGTTGCGCGCTGCTGATCGCAACGGCGTACGCGAGCCTGATGCGCAATACCTTCTATTCGGTCGGCCGCGCGGAGTTCGACGCCATCGCGATCGTCGCCGAAACCATCATCCAGGCGGGCCTCATCGTGTTTGGCGCGCGCCGAGGCGAAGGTGTCGCCTACTACGTCTGGGCCTACAGCGCGTCCTACACGTTCACGATCGTCTACTCGCTGATCGTCATTCGCGTGTTTCGCCTGGGTCAGATCCGGCTCGGACTCGATCTCAACTTGATCCGGTTCTGGATGCCGCTGGCGCTGCCATTCGCCCTCACCTTCTTTCTCACGAACGTGTACTTCCGAGCGGGATTCGTGATCCTCCAGCAGCTTCGTTCGTTTGCGGAGGTAGGTTGGTACACGCTCGCCTATAAACCATTTGAAGCCCTGCAGTTCGTGCCCCTGGCGATCCAGACCGTGGTTTATCCGCTGCTCGGGGTTTACTTCCTCAGCGAGCCGGCGCGGCTCAAGATCGCCTACCAGCGATTCTTCAAGGTCCTCGTCCTGCTGGGCTGGCCTCTCACCGTGGGCACGTTCGTACTGGTGCATCAGATCAACCAGATCTTCAACCGGTCTGGTCAGTTCGCCCAATCGGAGCCTGCGCTTCGCATCCTCGCCTTCGGCATCGTCTTCCTGTTTGCCAACTCGGCGTTTTACGCGATGCTCAACGCAACGAACAGGCAGGGCTTCAACGCATGGGCGACGGGCCTTGCCACAGTCGTCGCGGTCGGGCTGAATCTGGTCGCCATCCTGCTCCTCGGCTACATCGGTGCGAGCGTTGCCACGGTGCTGACCGAAGCGGCGCTGTGCACGTTCGGTTGGTGGTTCGTGCAGATCGGAAGACCTGAGCTTCGCCTGCCGGTGATCGGGCTGAGCTGGCGAATCCTGCTGGCTGGGATCCTCATGGGGCTCGCGCTGTATCCGGCGCGCCGTTACTCGATCTTCCTGACCGCTCCGGCAGGGTTCGTCGTGTACGCGGTCGCGATCTACTTCCTCCGCGCCGTCGATCCCGAGGAATGGCGACTCGCCGGGGACGGCCTGATCAGCCGCCTGCGGCGGGCGTAACCCTCTCCGCCCGCCCGGCGTTGGACAGGACGGGAAAGCGTAGAATCCCTGCGCGCCCCCATCCATGGCTCGAAACGTTCCTGAGCGGATAAAGACAAAGGGGGGACACAGTCCTCGAGCGCGGATCCACGCCGCGTGGTCGCCGATCGGGCAGAAGATGCGCCGGACGGCGATCCTGCGCGGACTTGGCGCGGTGCTCGCTGTGCTCCTCGTGATCGGTCTCGCGGCCGACGCGTACGCGCAGTCGTTCTTCGACAGCCTGCCCTCCATCCAGGGCCTCGACAGCGCGGCCTTTGCGGGCGACACCCTGATCACCGACAACACCGGGAAGGTCGTGCTCGCGGATGTGGGCAACCACGGCGACCACCGCCTTGCCGTGAAGCTGAAGGACGTTGCGCCGATCGCCGTTCAGGCGACCGTCGCCATCGAGGACAAGGGTTTCTACACCAACCCCGGCATCGACCTGGCCGGCATCATCCGCGCCGCGTTCGACAACATTCGCGCGGGCCACGTGGTTGGCGGTGGGAGCACGATCACCCAGCAGCTTGCGAAGCAGCAATTCCTGACACCGGAGCAAACCCCCAGTCGAAAGATCAAAGAGCTCGCGCTCGCGTACGAGCTGAGCCAGACGTACAGCAAGGATCAGATCATGGAGCTCTACCTGAACAAGAGCTTCTACGGCTCGCAGTCGTACGGCATCGAGGCCGCATCCGAGAGCTACTTCCAGATTCCCGCCTCGAAGCTCGACCTGGCGCAGGCGGCCATGCTCGCCGGACTGCCCCAGGCCCCGACCGAGTGGAACCCGGTCCTGCACCCGGATTCCGCCAAGCTGCGGCAGGCCGAAGTCCTTCGCGCCATGGTTCGCTCGAACTTCATCTCGCAAGAGGACATGGACAAGGCCCTGGCCGAGAAACTCAAGGTCTCGGCGCCGATCAACAGCTTCAGGGCGCCGCACTTCGTCGACTACGTGCTGGCCGAGCTGCGCCAGCTCGGGTTCCAGCCAGGGGTCCAGCAGCTCAACGTGAAGACGACGCTCGACTGGAACATGGAGCTGATCGGCCAGTCGGTGGTCGAGTCCAACATGGCGAAGCTCGCATGCAACTCCCGCAACAGCAACTACGGCTGCGACCCGCGCGGCCAGCTCTCTTCGGGCCTGGTGGCGGTCGACCCGCACACGGGCGAGATCATCGTCATGCTCGGCTCGCCGAACTACAATGCGGACGCGGGCCAGATCAACTACACGACCATCCCGCGCAACATGGGCTCGTCGATGAAGCCGTACACGTACGGCGCGGTAATCAACGCGCGTGCGGCCACTGTTGACACCCCCGTCTACGATGGACCGAGCCCGCTCGTCTACAAGGACGCCTACAGCACCACCAAGTTCTACAACTACGACGGCAGGTCGCACGGTGTGCTTCCGCTCAAGCAGGCTATGGGCAACTCGCTGAACATCGCGGCCGTCAAAGTCGAGCTCTCGATCGGAGTGCCCTCGGTCCTTTCCTGGATGCGGAACATGAACGTTCGCCCCCGGTACGTGATCGCGAACCCGGACGGATCGTTCGCGGGCTATGACGCGAACGCGCCGTCAGACGAGTATGGACCCTCGCTGACCCTGGGCGGCTACCCAATCACCTTGCTCGAGCACGTCAACGGAATCGCGACCTACGCCGGGATGGGCGTGTACCACTCGCCCGAGGCCATCCTGCAGGTCACAGACTCCCACGGGCAGGTCCTGTACAAGACCCACCCCGACCAGCGCGCGCGCCAGGCGATCGACCCGGGTGTCGCGTTCATCATGGCGCAGATCATGGCCGACGACCAGAACCGCTGCAGGATCTTCGGCTGCAACAGCGCGCTGCACTGGAGCGACCGGATCGTGGCCGCCAAGACCGGAACCACCGACAACTTCAAGGACGCCGTGACGGTCGCCTTCACGCCCGACCTGGCGGTCGGCCTCTGGGTTGGCGACATCAAGGACAACCGCTTCACGATGATCAACGGCTCGGACGGCGTCTTCGTCGCCTCGCCGGGCGTGCACGAGTTCGTGTCCCGCGCGCTCGCGAACGTGGCGGGAGACCGCTGGTTCACACCGCCGCCAGGAGTCGTCAGCGGACCGGGCAATAGCTGGTATCTGGCCGACACCACCAAGGTCGACAAGCTGCCGGGCGACAACCCGCCCAGCCCGACTCCCAGCGCGCCGATCTACGTCGTGCCGCCGGACCCCGGGACCGGTCCCGTGCTGGCGAGCCCGCCTCCGTCACCGTGCCCGACCCCGAGCGTCCCGCCCTGCCACTGATCTGATCTCGGGCCGACCGTAGAATTCCGGCTCGTGCCGGAATCCATTTCAGTCGTCACCGAGCGCCTGCCGAAAAGCCAGATCGGCATGACGATCGAGGTCCCGGCCGAAAGGGTCAATGCGACCTACGACCGCGTGCTGAACCGACTGGCATCGCGCGCGCGCATCGAAGGGTTCCGGCCGGGCCGCGCGCCGCGCGCGCTTGTCGAGGCGCGCCTCGGGCCGGCCGCGCTGCGCGAAGAGGTCGTCGAGACCATGGTGCCGGAGGTCGTGCAGCAAGCGCTGACAGAGAAGTCGCTCGATCCCATCGACAACCCGGACGTCGAGGTGCTCGAGCTCGAGCGCGGGAAGCCTGCGCGACTGAAGGCAACGATCAGCGTCATGCCCGAGGTCATGCTCGCCGACGCGACCAGGCTCACCATCGAGCCGCCTGACCACACGCACGAGGTCACCGACGAGCTGGTCGATCGCCGGCTCGACGATCTGCGCGAACCGATGGCGGAGATCACGCCGGTCGAGCGGGAGGTGCGCACCGGCGACGTCGCGGTGATCGACATCGAGGTCGAGGTCGATGGCAAGCCCGTCGAGTCCGAGAGCCGGAAATCAACGGAGGCCGAGGTGAAAGAAGGCGTGCTGCTCCCCGAGCTCGTCGCGGTGCTGCGAGGCACTTTCACCGGCGAGACGCGCGAGGCGAAGGTGCGTTTTCCCGACAGCTACAGCAATCCCGAGCTGGCGGGAAAAGACGCGACGATTCGCGTGACGGTGGGCGGGGTCAAGGAGAAGGTCCTGCCCCCGCTCGACGACGCCCTGGTCAAGAGCATGACCGGTGGCAAACAGGAGACCGTCGACGGCTACAGGCAGTCCGTACGCGAGGAGCTCGAGGAGTCGGCAAAGGCGGTCGAGAAGATGGACCGCGAGCAGGCGGTGGTCAAGGCGCTGGTCGACGCATCATCGGTCGAGGTGCCAGAAGCCCTGGTCGAGCGTGAGCTGACGAGCGAGCTCGAATCGCTCGAGCGGAGCCTCAACCGGCAGGGCCTCAAGCTCGACCGCTACCTGGAGTATCTCGGCAAGTCGGTCGACGGGTGGATGGCCGGCCAGCGCCCGGACGCGGAGGCCCGGCTCAAGGTCGACCTCGTGCTGGGCGAGTTCGCCAGGCGCGAAGGCCTGGAGCCATCGGAGGAGGACGTGCTGAAGTTCCTCGAGGAGCAGGCGGGCACCGACGACGAGCTCAAGGGACAGCTGAGCGAGCTCAAGAAGAGCGCGGCTGCAAGGCGCTACTTCGCTTCCCGGCTCAGGCGGCGGCGGGTCCTCGCCCGGCTGGTGGATATCGCGGGATAACCGCGGCCACTTGACTGAACCGGGCCGACCCGTGTCTAGAATGACGTTTGTGCCCAACATGAAGCAGATCGAGATGCCATCCAACTACCTCGTCCCGATGGTGGTGGAGAACACCGGCCGCGGTGAGCGAGCGTTCGACATCTACTCCCGCCTCCTCAAGGAGCGCATCGTTTTCATCGGCACGCCGATCGACGACCAGGTGGCCAACCTCGTCGTCGCGCAGCTGCTCTTCCTCCAGTCGGAGGACCCCGAGAAGGAGATCGCCCTCTACATCAACAGTCCGGGCGGACAGGTCACGGCCGGCCTGGCCATCTACGACACGATGCAGTACATCCGGCCGCCGGTTTCCACGATCTGCATCGGCATGGCTTACTCGATGGCCGCAGTGCTCCTGGCCGGCGGTGCGCACGGACAGCGCTACGCGCTGCCCCATGCCAACATCCTCATCCACCAGCCGTGGGGCGGCATGCAGGGCCAGGCGACGGACATCCAGATCCATGCCAAGGAGATCCTGCGGACGCGCGAGCAGCTGAACCAGATCCTCGCGAGACACACCGGTCAGAAGATCGAGAAGGTCACGCAGGACACCGAGCGCGACTACTTCCTCACGGCCGAGGCCGCGAAGGAGTACGGCCTGATCGACGACATCATCCTGACGCCGACGAAGCCAGGCGACAGGGAAAAAGCCAAAGACGAAGAGAAGGTCAAGGAAAAGGTCGCCGCAGGATGATCTTCCGACGCAGGACGAAGCGGGACGAGACCACACGACATCGTCCCAAGTGCTCGTTCTGCGGCAAGGACCAAGGCGAAAGAGGCATCCGCCTCGTGGCAGGCCCTGGGGTGTTCATCTGCAGCGAGTGCATAAGCCTTGCCAACGAGATTCTCTGGGGCCATAATCCCCCGGCGCCCGCCTCCCCGTAGAGTCGTGAATTAGGAAGCAATGAACGAACGAGAAGATCGCCGCCGGTACACCCGATGCAGCTTCTGCGGCAAGGGCCAGGACCAGGTGCGAAAGCTGGTGGCCGGGCCAGGCGTCTTCATCTGCGACCAGTGCATCGACCTCTGCCAGGAGGTCCTCGAGGACGACAACCGGTCGGCCGGCACCAAGAAGCAGAAGACCGGATTCATCCCCAACCCGAAGACCATCTGCGCTGCGCTCGACCAGTACGTGATCGGTCAGGAACGCGCGAAGAAAGTGCTTTCGGTCCAGGTCTACAACCACTACAAGCGAATCAGCGCGTCGAAGTCGGTCGGCGACGTCGAGCTGACCAAGTCGAACGTGCTCCTCGTCGGTCCGACCGGCTGCGGCAAGACCTACCTCGCGCAGACGCTGGCGAAGATCCTCGACGTCCCGTTCGCGATCGCCGACGCGACGAGCCTGACCGAGGCGGGCTACGTCGGCGAGGACGTGGAGAACATCCTGTTGCGGCTCATCCAGGCCGCGGACTTCGACATCAGCCGCGCCGAGCGCGGAATCATCTACATCGACGAGATCGACAAGATCGCGCGCAAGTCGGACAACCCGTCCATCACGCGCGACGTCAGCGGCGAGGGCGTGCAGCAGGCGCTGCTCAAGATCCTCGAGGGCACGGTCGCCAACGTCCCACCGCAGGGGGGGCGCAAGCACCCGCACCAGGATTTCATCCAGATCAACACGACCAACATCCTTTTTGTCTGCGGCGGCGCGTTCGACGGGCTGGAGAAAGTCGTCGAGCAGCGCATCGGCCGCCGCGCGATCGGCTTTGGCGCGCCGCACACGCGGGTGGAGCGCAAGGCGGTGTCGGAGACCCTCAAGCACCTGCAGCCGCAGGATCTTCTGAAGTATGGCTTCATCCCCGAGTTCATCGGCCGCCTGCCGATCATCGTGACCCTGCACCACCTGGACCAGAACGACATCGTCCGCATCCTCACCGAGCCGAAGAACGCGCTCGTGAAGCAGTACCAGAAGTTCTTCTCGCTCGACAGCGTCGAGCTCGTGTTCCAGAAGGGATCGCTCGATGCGATCGCGGAGCTCGCGCTCTTGCGCGGCACCGGCGCGCGCGCTTTGAAGTCGATCATCGAAGAGGCGCTGCTTAATTCGATGTTCGAGATCCCCTCGCGGCCGGAGATCAAGCGCTGCATCATCTCCGAGCGGTCCATCCGCGACGCCCTGGAGCCGGAGTTCGAGGTCGCCGAGGAGACCGAGGGACCCGTGCGCGCGGTCGGAGAGTCCGCCTAACCAACCCGGACTTCGCCTATTCCGCACCAGACGGCGATAACGTGCGGAATTCGAGGACGGAAAACGCACCGGATGGCGATAACGTGCGGAATCAGGCGGGGCCTATCCTTCAGCGGTGGACGTTCGCGGCAAGACGGTCCTCCTCACGGGCGCTTCGACTGGGCTTGGGCCACACATCGCCAGACGAGTGAGACGCGGCGGAGCGAAGTTCGTGCTCTCGGCGCGCAACGAGGAGGCGCTCAACAAGCTGGCCGCCGATCTCGGCGACTCACGCGTGGTCGTAGCCGACCTGTCGCGTGAGGGCGAGCCGGAGCGCCTGGCGAACGAGGCGGGCGACGTCGACGTCCTGATCTCCAACGCCGGCATCCCTGCGACAGGCCGGCTTGCGACCTTCACGATCGAAGAGATCGACCGTGCCCTCGCGGTCAACCTGAGGGCCGGCATCGTGCTCGCCGCCAGGCTCCTGCCGGGGATGCTCGCCCGCAAGTCCGGGCACATGGTGTTCATGTCATCGATCGCCGGCAAGCTGCCCTCGGGCGGCGAGACGATGTACAACGCGACGAAGTTCGCCATTCGCGGCTTTGGACTCGCGCTGCGCGAGGAGTTGTGGGGGACAGGCGTAGGAGTGTCCGTGATCGCCCCGACTTTTGTGAGCGAAGCAGGGATGTGGGCGGTGACCGGCCTGAGGCCCAATCCCGTCGCCGGGGAGGTATCTCCAGCTCAGGTCGCGGACGCCGTGTGGACCGCGATCACCAGGAACCGGCGGGAGATCGACGTCGTGCCGATCCAGCTCAGGACGGTGCTCAAGCTGCAGGCGCTCATGCCCGGCGTGTTTGCGACGACTGCGCGATGGATGGGCGCCACGCGGTCCAACGAGGATCTCGACAAGCGCCAGCGCGACAAACGGTAGAATTTCGAAACCATGAGCCGTGCTGAGAACGTATCTGTAGCCTCGCCGGCTCTGTCGCGCTAACCGCGACCCTCGCGCCGGCGTCCCTCGACCTCACCAAACGATGAAACACGTCCCACTGACAGAAGACAACCAGATGCCGAAGGCGTTCGATCCGCAGGCCGTCGAGGCCGGCTGGTACGCGCGCTGGGAATCCGACGGTCTCTTCATCGCTGACGCCAACAGCGAGAACCGGAAGTTCACCATCTGTCTCCCGCCGCCGAACATCACCGGAGAGCTGCACATGGGCCATGCGCTCAACCACACGCTGCAAGACATAGTCGCGCGCTACCGGCGCATGGCGGGCTACGAGGTTCTCTTCCTGCCAGGGACGGACCATGCGGCGATCGCGACACAAAACGTCATCGAGAAGCAGCTCGCAGCGGAAGGCATGACCAAGGAGCAGCTGGGGCGCGAAGCCTTTACGGCGCGCGTGGACGAGTGGTATCGAAACGTCGGCGACACGATCGTCAGCCAGGACCGCGTGCTTGGCATCTCGCTCGACTGGACGCGACTGCGCTTCACCATGGACGCGCGTTATTACCGGTCCGTGATGACCGCGTTCGTCGAGTTTTACGAGCGCGGTTGGATCTATCGAGCGCCGCGAATCGTCAACTGGTGTCCGCACGACCGCTCCGCCATCTCAGACCTGGAGGTCGAGTGGCAGGAGCACCAGGACACGCTGTACTTCATCCGCTACCGGATTGAAGGCGGCGGCGACGTGACGATCGCGACCGTGCGTCCGGAGACGATGCTCGCCGACACCGGCGTCGCAGTCAACCCCAACGATGAGCGCTACCGAAGCCTGATCGGCAAGACAGCCGTGCTGCCACTTGTCGGACGCAAGCTGCCGATCGTCGGGGACGACGCGGTGGACAAGGACTTCGGTACGGGAGCGCTGAAAGTCACTCCTGGCCACGACCCCATGGACTACGAGATCGGCCAGCGACACGGGCTCGAGATCGTCAACGGCATGCACGATGACGCGAGCATGAACGTGCCCGGCCTGCCCTACGACGGCCTGCCGGCGCTCGACGCACGAAGGCGAGTCGTCGAGGACTTGAAGGCGCAGGGCTTCCTCGTCAAGGAGGAGCCCTACGCGCACGAGGTGGGCCACTGCGACCGCTGCCACACGATCATCGAGCCGCTGATCAGCGACCAGTGGTGGCTGCGCATGGACATCATGCGACACAAGGCGCTGGCCGCCTCTGAGGCCGGCAAGGTGCGCTGGCACCCCGAGCGCTACGAGCGGACGTATCTCGACTGGCTGCGCGGACTCCGCGACTGGAACATCGGGCGCCAGCTCTGGCTCGGGCATCGCGTCCCGGTCTATTACTGCGGCAACGGCCACAAGATCGTCACGGTCGAGGCTCCCGAAATGTGCAGCGAGTGCGGCAGCACAGAGTTGACGCAGGACCCCGACGTCCTCGATACGTGGTTCTCGTCCGCGCTTTGGCCGTTTGCGACGCTCGGCTGGCCCGACGAGACCGAGGATCTCAAGACCTTCTACCCCAACGACATGAACAGCACGGCGCGGGAGATCATCAACCTCTGGGTCAGCCGGATGATCATGACTGGCCTCGAGTTCATGGGCGAGGTGCCGTTCTCCGATGTTGCGATCCACTGTGTGGTCCAGGCGGCAGATGGCCGGCGCATGTCCAAATCGCTCGGCACGGGCGTCGACCCGCGCGACCTGATCCAGAATTACGGCACGGACGCATTGCGCGCGTGGGTTGCGTCTGTTGCGATGTCGACCCAGGATGTTCGGTTTGATGAAAGCCGGATCGAGGGTTACCGGCGGTTCTGCAACAAGCTTTGGAACGCGACCCGTCTACTGCTGAGCTCGCCGGGCATCCAGTCGAGCGACAGGCCCGGCGCCCTCGAGGTCCAGGAGCACCTTGAAGACCGGTGGATCCTTTCGCGTCTTTCTCACGCGTGCGGCGTTGTCACAGCCGGGATCGAAGCGTTCACGTTCCAGGAATCGATCAATGCGGCTTACGCGTTCGCGTGGAACGAGTTCTGCGACTGGTACCTGGAGGCGATCAAGGACCGGCTGCGCGCGGGCGACATCGTGGCACAGGACATCGCGTTCTCCTGTCTCGATGCGCTGCTCCGATTCCTGCATCCCTTCATGCCCTTCGTGACCGAGGAGCTGTGGTCGCGGCTCCCCGGTCGCTCTGACTACGTCATGCGCAACCCCTGGCCGCAGCCTGACTTCGTCGATCCCCGCGCCGAGGAGGAGTTCGGACAGGCGATGGCGATCGTGGAAGAGGTCCGTGGTCACAGGCAGGCCGCTGAAGCTCCACCGCGCGGCGGCCGGCTGCAGTTAGACGGCTCGACAGGGAAGACGGTCGCGAGCCTGGCCGCCAGGCTGGCGCACGTCGATCTGGTGGAGGAGTTGGACCGCGGCACCCCGCTGGTGACGGCTGTCGGACGGGTCAGCTTCCCGGCGGGATCGGGCGACTCGAGGCGCGAGAAGGAACGCAAACGGCTCGAGGAAGACCTGGCCAAGCTCGAGGCCAAGCTGGCGAACGAGGAGTTCCAGACCAGGGCGCCGGCAGGCGTGGTCAAGAACCTGGAGGAACGGGCTGAGGCCACCCGCTCAGCGCTCGCAAGACTGACCGCCGGAGAATAACGTCGCATGCCGTCAGTCGCGGTCCTCGGACCGGTCGTGCTTCCGCTCATCGCCGCCGCGGTGATCGCGGCGTTCGGGCTGGCAGGCGTCGATCTCGGCCGCGCCGCCGCGGGAATCGGCGGCTGGAGCTCCGTGGCGGCGCTGTTCGCGGTGTGGGTGCCGGTCCGCTCCTCTCTGGAGCTGATCCTGGGACAGCTCGGTTACGGCTCGGCCTTCGACCTCCGGGTCGATGCAGTGGCCTTCGCGTTCGGCCTGATGATCACGGTCCCGGCCGCGGTCCTGCTCAGCCTGCAGCCGCGGACGTGGCAGGAGTCGGCCCTATCGCTGCTGGGCGTCGCGGCGGCGATGGCGACCGTGGAGGGCGGAGGTATCGTGTTGACCGCGATCGCGGGAGGGACGGCGGCAACCGTCGCGGTGGTCATGCTCGACATCGAGGACCCGCGGGCGTGGCGGCCGAGCTGGGCGCTCCTTCTCGCGGGCTGGCTGGCGTTGACGTGGGTTGGCGCGATCCTTCAGGTGTCCGGCGGGACGGCCATTTACTCGGCGGTTCCCGTGGCGGCCGTGACGGCTCCGGTCTTCGTCTTGATTGCCGCTTCCGCCGTGCTTGCGTCGTGCATGTTTCCATGGCGGACGTGGCCGGCCCGGCTGTGGGCGCGCCCCTCGCTGCGTGCGGCGGGGATCACCGTCGGCGTGCTGTACCCGCTGGGGTTCTACCTCCTCGTGCGCGCGTACGAGCTGGGCGACGGCCGCTATCCCAGCGCCTGGTTCAACGTGGCGCTCGCGGTCGTGGGTATCGCGGCCGGGGCCGCCGCCGCGGCTCGCGCCCAGGCCGCGGCCACGCGGCGGGAGTTTCTCGGGGAGGTCATTCCCGGCTTTGGCGGCTTCGCGCTGATGGCGATCGCGATCGGTACGCCGCTGGGCCTGGTTGCAGGTCTCGTCCTCCTCGCGACCGCTTCCGCGCTGGTCGCCTGCCTGGCCCTTTTGCCGGATCGCGCCGGCGCCGCGTCGGTGCTGGCCATCGCGGCCGCGATAGGCCTGCCGCCAGGTCTCGCATTCGGCGGCCGTGTCATCGGGATCGAGGCCACGTTCGAGGCCGGTGACCTGCTCGGATTGATCGGCGTTGCGGGTGCCGCCGCGTGGGTCGTGTGGATGGTCGGGGGAGCGCGTGCCATCGGCCTGCCGGGCGGGCGCGGGCACCCTGCCGCCGAGACCTTTCCCAGGGTGTCCATGCTGATCGCCGCCCTCACCCTTGTCGCCGGGCCCGCCCTTGCGGTGTTGCATTTCGGTTTCGCCAATCCGGTCGCCGGGGAAGTGATGCCGTCGGCGGCCGGGGCGCTCGCGGGAGGCCTGACCGCGGTGGTCACGGTTTCCAGCGTTCTGCCAGTGGTCACCCTGCTCGTGCCGCTGCTGGTGATCGCCATGGCGACGTATGCGTGGACGGGCACGTCGGCGATTCACACCCAAGCCAGGCCGGCGCTGTTCCCGCTGCCCGGCGCGGCAGCCCTGGATCGTGCTCGGACCGCCATCCGTGCAGCCACCGTGCCCGAGCAGTACCGGTCGATCTTCAACATCCGGGAGCTCGAAGCCGCCGCCGCGGGTGGCAGCCCGGTGCTGTGGCTCGCCGCGCTGGTCGCACTCGGCTTCGCCGTGACCAGATAGGTGATCGAGGTTGCAGCCGGGTTTGTCGCCTGGCTCGGCGCGTCGATGGTCGTCCTCGCCGACGGGCGCCGCGGTCTCGCCCTGGGCGTTGCGATCGCGACCCTGGGGCTCGCGGTGTTGGTGCTCCAGGATGCGGGCCCGCTCGAGGCGGCCGCCATAGCGCTCGGCGGGCTGCTCGCTGCGGCCAGGTGCGTCAGCTCGGGCCCGGCGGGCTGGCAGATCATGCCGCCGGGCTCGACCCCGAGGTTCGTGCTATGCGTCGCGGTGGGAGTGCTCGCGTTGTGGATCGCTTTCTCGGTGACCGCCGGAGAGGGCGCTCCACTCCGCTTCGCGGTCCTGACCGTCACCGGGCTTGCCGGCGCTCGCGTTCTTTTGGGGGCCGATGCGCCGGCCCTGCTGACCTCCGTCGTCCTGCTCGCACTGGCGATCGGCGCTGCCGCAGGCCTCGGCGATGCGCCTTTGGGGGCATGGCCATATGTGGCTGCGGGAGCGGTCGCCGCCGGCGCCTGCTGGGTTCCCGTCAGGGTCGCCCGTGCCGCCTGAAGCGATCGAGATCATCGCGTTCGCCGCCGTGGCCTTGGTGCTGGTGCTCGTCGTCGCTCCGGCGACCGCGTCGCGCCGGACGCTGGCCGTGCGGGGAGGTGCCGGCCTGGTGGGCACCGTCGCGATCGCCGCAGCACCGACCTTCGAGCTGGTCCTGCTGGTGCTCCTCGCGTTGGGCGTGCTGCAGGCGGCGGTGGCCGGCAACCGGCCGTTTGCCGTCCGTCTCAGGGCGCCGGTGCTGGCGGTCGCGATGCTGGCGCTGGCGCTGGTCCTGGCTCGCGTCGAGGTGCCGGACGCAGTCGGACGGTTTGCCGCCGTAGGCCTTGTCGCCGGCCTTGCCGCCGCCATCGGCCTGTTGCCCTACATCCAGCCGTTCGACCCCGAGGACCCGGTGACCTCGTCTCCCGTCGCGTGGCTTGCGTTCGTCGGGCCGGTGCTTGCTGCGGTCATCGTCGCCCAGGCCCAGGGCCTGCTCGGGCCGGACGCGGGAGGCGCTTTCGGCACGCTGCTGATCGGCATCGGCCTGCTGAACATGGCCTGGGGTACCGTCGCGTCTTTGTGGACGGAAAACGGTGTCGCGGCGTGGCGCTACTCGTTCGTCGCCGACTGGGGTCTTGCGCTTTGCGGGCTCGGCCTGACCGTGGGTGACGGCCGGCGCGCCGCACTCCTCGTGCTGTTCGGCATCCTTCTCGGCCGCCTTCCCCTCTACATGGCCTCGCGCCGGGCGCTGCGCGAGAGGATCGCGACCGATCGGCCGATCAACCTCGTAGTGGCCGCGGCGCTGGCCGGATCGGCCCCATTCGCGGGTTTTGCAGCTCGGGTGCTGCTGCTCCGCGGCGCCACCCAGCTGTTCTGGCCCCTTGCCCTCGTGCTTGGGCTGGGCATGCTGCTCTGGCTGCCGGGCTCGCTCCGGCTCGGCCGCAGCCTTGGCGTCCCGCGCGGCCGCCAGGCTGTCGGGGTGGCGATCGTCCTCGCCATCAACGTCGTCGTCGGCCTGTATCCGCTACCCCTGCTCCAGGCGGCGCGGCTTTGATTCAGATCCTTTCGGGCATCGCCACCCATTCGATCGCGCTGCTCCTCTATCCAGGCCTGCTGACGATGGTCGTGTTCGGGGCGCTGGTCGAGGTTGCGTGGATTCGGCTGAGCGCTCGCGAATGGGAGCGGCTCGAGCTTCGGCGCCGGCGGCCGAGCCCGGTCCTCGGCACGATCGCCCTGTGCTCGGTCGTTGCCGCGGTGCAGCTCGCCGCTCCGTTCAACCTGGTGCCGGGCGACGAACGAAGCGTCGTGCTTGCCGCGGTCGCGCTGTCTTTGACCGCATGGGCCGAGCTTGCGTTGACGGTGGAGTTCGCCTCGGCGCCCGGGCTGTTCCTGGTGATCCAGCTCTGCTGGCTGCTCGCGGTGCTGGGTCCCGCCGTGCATCTCGAGAGCCTGCGCCCTCAGGTGCTCGGCAACGCGCTGCTGACCGCGGTGCTGCCGGTGAAGGTCGCGTGCGCGTTTCTCTACCTGCTCTGCCTGCCTGCGCTCTTGCGTCTCTGGCCGTTTGGACCAGTGGGTGAAAGGCGCGGCAAGCCGAGGATCGACGGGCGACGGATCCTCACCTGGTTTGCCTACTGCGGCCTGTTCACGACGCTCTTCGTCCCGCCGCCGGCGGACGATCCCGCGGGGCTGCTGCGATTTTTCGGTGCGACATCTCTCGTCGCGGCGTTGGTGGTTGTCGCGGGGATCGTCGTGCAGCGGCGCGGCCCTGATGTAGTGCGCGGCACATACACCAAAGTGGTTCCACCGTTCGCCGCGCTGGTTCTTGCGATCGTCGTGCTCACGTCCATCCTCGTGCGCTAGCGATCAATGAGTCGGGTAGGCGCGTGTAGCACGGACTTGGTGCTCGAAGACAGGCCGCTCCAGCCCCTTGGTACAATCTCTCGCCGTGCCCAAGCCTGATAGTTCTCCGTCTGCCGTCGTCGTCAGCGGCGGAAAGCAGTACCGCGTGACACCCGGGGACCGCATCCTGGTCGACCGCCTCGCGGCCGAACCGGGATCGTCGGTGAAGGTCGGTCGCGTGCTGCTGTTCAGCGACGGCAAGGAGACGAAGGTCGGAGCGCAGGCTGACGGCATCGAAGTCGACGCCAGGGTGATCGTGCACCGCCGCGGGCCGCGCATCGAGAGCATCCGCTACAAGTCCAAGAAGCGTGTGCGGGTGCACCACGGAGGTCGTGCCCACCTGACCGCCCTCGAGATCATCGCGGTCGGCGGCGTCGGGCTCGAGACGGAAGAGAAAGAAGAGGAAGACGCGAAGCCGAAGGGCAGGCGTGGCGGCCGGGCCAAGGCGGCGCCGAAGGAAAAGGCGGCTGCGAAAGCGGAGGCCGCGAAACCGGAAACCGAAGAGGCACCCGAGGCGCCCAAGAAGACCACGCGCCGGCGGAGCAAGAGGGAGACTGAGTAGTTGGCACACAAGAAGGGCGGCGGTTCGTCGCGCAACGGCCGCGACTCGAACCCGCAGATGCTCGGGGTGAAGATCTACGGCGGACAGCTCGTCAACGCCGGAACGATCCTGGTCCGCCAGCGCGGCACGAAGATCGCGCCCGGAAGCGGCGTCGGCGTAGGCCGCGACGACACCCTGTTCGCGACCGTCGCGGGCCACGTCCACTACGAAAGGGTGGGCAAGGACCGGCGCCGCGTCAGCGTCAAAGAGAACGCCTGACCGACCACACTTCATCGACTCCGCCCGCATCGTCGTGCGCGGCGGTCATGGCGGAAAAGGCTCGGCTTCTTTCCGACGTGAACCGTTCGTCCCGCGCGGTGGGCCGGACGGCGGCGACGGCGGGCGCGGCGGCTCGGTAACCCTGGTCGCGTCCAACAACGTCAGCGACCTCGCGCTGTACCGGCGTCGCACGCGCTGGCCGGCCGAGTCCGGAGCCGACGGCGCGGGAGGTCGCAAGACCGGGCGCACCGGCGCCGACGTCGAGCTGAAGGTGCCGGTGGGAACGATCGCGCTCGCCGAGGACGGCGAACTGATCGCCGACCTCGACCGGCCCGGCGCGCGCGCGGTGGTGGCTCGAGGCGGCGCGGGCGGCCGCGGCAACGTGCACTTCAAGAGCTCGAGGCGCCGCGCCCCCGACTACGCGGAACCGGGACTCAAGGGCGACGAAAGCACGATCACACTCGACCTCAAGCTGATCGCCGACGTAGGCCTCGTGGGTCCGCCGAACGCGGGAAAGTCGTCGCTCCTGCGGGCGCTCACCGCCGCCAGGCCAAAAGTGGCCGACTACCCGTTCACCACTCTCGATCCTGAGCTCGGCGTGGCTCAGAACGACGCGGGACGCATCGTCCTGGCGGACATACCTGGACTGATCGAGGGCGCTGCGAGGGGCGCCGGTCTTGGACAGCGATTCCTGCGGCATGTCGAGCGGACCAAGGCGCTCGTCTACGTGCTCGACGGGTCCGCGACGGATCCCTGGAAGGCCCTCGAGACGGTGCGTGCGGAGGTCGCGCAGTTCTCATCGGAGCTCGCCGAGCGGCCGAACATCGTGGCGGTCAACAAGGTCGACCTCGAACCTGCCCGAAAGCTGCGCGCGCGGACGCGGCGTGCCGGCGTGCTTTTCGTGTCGGCGTTGACGGGTGAAGGTTTGCCGCGGCTCCTGCAGGCAGTCTCTGTTCTCGTCTCCATCGCGCCGCCGCCACGAGCGCCCGTCGCTGCCACCGTGACCAGGCTCCCCGAGCGCAGGCGCGACGAGCTCGTCGTCGAGCCCAAGCCATTCGGGTTCTCTGTGCGCGGTGAGCGCGTCGAACGACTTGTCGAGCGGACCGATCTCGACTCCGAGGGCGCGCTCGCCAGGTTCCAGTCCGAGCTGGACCGCATCGGCGTCAACGCCGCGCTAGAGGCGGCGGGGGTAAAGCCGGGCGACACGGTCAGGATCGCCGGAGTGGAGTTCGAGTACCAGCCATGAGGATTGGAATCCTGGGCGGCACCTTCGACCCGATCCACCTTGGCCACCTGGCGGCCGCGGAAGCGGCGATCGACTGCGCGCGGCTGGACCGCGTGATCTTCATCCCGTCCGGAATGCCACCGCACCGCCACGAAGCGGCCGCGAACGCCGACCAGCGCCTCGAGATGTGCCGCCTGGCCATCGACGGCAACAAGAAGTTCGAGGTCTCGGACGTGGAGGTGAAACGGGGCGGGGTTTCGTACACGGTCGACACGCTGAGAGAGCTGAAGAGTCGTTATCCCAACGACGAGCTCTTCCTGATTCTCGGTTGGGACGCGGCGAAGCTGTTCTCTAGCTGGAACGAGCCCAATGAGATTCGGCGGCTTGCGTCGATGGTTGTCGTGACGCGTCCGGGCACCGGACCATTGACCGGGACGAGCGACATCGTATGCGAGCGCCCGACGCCGGACATCTCCGGAAGCGCGCTGCGCCGTGCGATCGCAAGCGGAAATCGAGTCACGACGCTGCTGCCCGAGGCGGTCGCCGCGTATATCGCCCGGCACGGCCTGTATGGGGATAATCGTCACGTTGGCGGCTGAACGGACCAGGCGACTCACGCCCTTGCAGCTGGCACGCTTGCTGCGTAGCGCGGCCGCGGAGAAGAAGGCGTGGGACCCGGTCGTGCTCGACGTCCGCGACCAGACCTCGGTGGCCGATTACTTTGTGATCTGCGAAGGGGAGACCGACCGCCAGGTCCGCGCCATCGCCGACGCGATGATGGAGGCGGCGAAGTCGAGGGACCGCAGACCGCTCGCGGTCGACGGGTATGGAGACGCTGGCTGGATCCTGCTCGATTTCGATTCCGTGCTCGCCCACGTGTTCCTGCCGGGGGAGCGGTCGTACTACGACCTGGAAAGTTTGTGGGCCCCGGCGGCGAAACGAAGAAAGAGGGCGGCTGCCTCCTAGATCAGGGCTGCGTACCGGTCGTAGACCTCCCTCAGGTCGGCTGGCGGCTCGACGCGGTGCTTCTTCATCACGTCGAACAGGCTGAGGATGTGCCGTACACCCGCCAGGGTCACGCCTTTCTCGCGCGTCAGGTGTTGGATCACCTGGACCTTGCTGATGTCTCGTGGCGAGTAGCGACGCCGATTGGTGCTCGTGCGATGCGGCTCGATCA
>WNFX01001144.1_pt1 | contig 27153 bp, 31 predicted proteins | sample 5400111 | NCBI WGS metagenome assembly WNFX01 (sample SAMN13153363, study PRJNA577476) | soil metagenome | isolation source: 40 cm soil or saprolite under grassland replicate 1 | place: USA:California | collected 2016-06-15
GATACCGTTCCTCATGCTCTCCATCTCCCGCTTTGTCCCGAAGACGGTGACGCCGCTCCCACGCTCGCGGACAGAAGAGGAACATGCTGAAGAAGCATAAGGTGTGCCGCTCTTGCTCTCAAGCTGCTGTTCACGAGTGAAAGCATCCGATCGCTCAAGAAAAGGAGTGAATGATGAATCCAGAAACGCATCGCAGGAGGCAAGAAGCCGCGCCTGCGCCCATGTCCGGTCTGCGCCTGAACACGCTTCGTAGGACAACCGCTCTGGCCTTGCTTGGCGTGGGGGTGATTTCCCTCTTTCAGTTTCTGCTCGTGTGGTTGGTCCGAGGAGCGGTGGTGCTGCCGCTTCTGATCGCGGCCCTCGTCACGCTGGTGGGGGTCGCTGGTATCCTGAGACGTTGGCGCCTTGCGCCTGGTCTGGGTGCGCTCGTCGCCCTGGCTCCTCTCGTGACGACGCTGGCGATCCCGCTGGCCAGCTCGACGCTGCTGCATCCCACGTCCAATCTTGCGTTCTTTGGCATACTCCTCATCCAGCTTGCTTGTGCGCTGATTGCACTTGTGGGAGGTGTGACCGCAACGATCCAGCACGCCCAGAACGGGGAGCGGCCCACACCGCGTTGGCTCTCCCCGTTCCTTTCAGGAGTGCTAGGCCTCGTGTTGGGGATGCTCCTGCTCGCCTTCATCATCTCCGCCAACCCACCGAGTACCGCTGCGAGCACCACCACCAATGGGGTGCCAACCGTGCATATCGCAGGGAGCAATTTCTTGACAAATGTCGTACTGGCTCCCAAGGGGGAATCACTCGTCCTGGTGGAGGACGATTCGGCTGAGCACATCATCCAAAATGGGACCTGGACGCCGAGCGGCCTGCCACATCCGCAAACGGAGCTGGGGGCACCTATCGTTCATTCCCTGGATCTCAAAGGGGGATCTCTGCACATCGGGCCATTTCCCACCGCTGGGGTGTTTCACCTTTACTGCACGATCCATCAGGGCATGAGTCTCACCATCGTCGTCCAGTAGCAGTCTGTGTACAAGGAAGAGAGATGCAGCGCATCATCTCTTGAGGGGGAAGTGTTATGAATCGATCTCATCAAGGGCAACAGCACGAGCCTGAGAGCATGTCCAGCGCTGCCGCTCTCGTTGTCCCCCTGGAGACGCTTGACCGGACGTCGCTCCCGGTCGCCGGGGGCAAGGCAGCAAATCTGGGCGAGCTGATCCGCGCGGGCTTCGCCGTGCCTGCCGGCTTCTGTGTGACTACCGCTGCCTATGTACGCGTGTCAGCTGCAGCTTCGCTCGACACCTATCTTTCGGCACTGGAGGCCACCGAAAGCTCGGACAGCGCACGCCTGATCGAGCTGGCCACCGCCATCTGCACCGGCTTGTGTCAGACACCGCTCCCGCCAGAGGTCATCGAGGCCGTAACGTCTGCCTACCAGGCCCTCTCTCCTGGCGATCCCATCCCGGTCTCCGTCCGTTCCTCGGCGACTGCCGAGGATCTGCCAGAAGCCTCCTTTGCCGGGCAGCAGGAGACCTTTCTCAATGTGATCGGCATCGAGGCGGTGTTGACTTCCGTTCAGCGTTGTTTTGCTTCGCTGTGGACCGACCGCGCCACGCAGTACCGTGCCAGCCTGGGCATTGCTCCTCGGGACGTGCGCCTGGCCGTCGTGGTGCAGCGGATGGTGGAGGCAGAGGTGGCCGGCGTCCTCTTCACGGCCAATCCACTCACCGGGAAACGTCGTCAAGCGGTGATCGATGCCAATCCCGGCCTGGGGGAGGCCGTCGTTTCCGGTGCGACCAACCCTGATCATTTTGTGGTGCAGACCACCACCGGCGAGATTGTCGAGCGCCGCCTGGGCGACAAGCAGGTGCTGATCCAGGCCGCAGCGGGCGGTGGCATCCAGCAGATCGAAACAGGCGCGTCCCCCGCTCTTGCCTGTCTCTCAGATGAGCAGATCCGCGCATTGGCAGCGCTTGGAGCGCGAGTCGAAGCGCTGTTTGAGACACCCCAGGACATCGAGTGGGCCATCGATGCTTCCGGCCAGATCTTCCTGCTGCAGGCACGACCGATTACGACCCTGTTTCCCCTCCCGGCCGGCGCTCCGTCCACCGATGAGGAGCTGCGCGTCTACCTGGCCTTTGGCGTCCAGCAAGGCACCTACCGGCCCTTCACCCGCATGGGACTTTCTGCGCTCCGGCTCCTCGCGTCCGGGTTTCTGACGCTCATTGGCTCCCCGCTGCGCGATCCGCTCGTGGGTCCTCGCTTCGTGACAGAAGCCGCCAGTCGCCCGTTCTTCGAGGTCACCGCTGCCCTGCGCAGCTCGTTTGGACGCCGCTTCCTTATGAATGCCATGCGAGAGGCGGAGGTCCACGCGGCTACCAGCTTCGAGCACCTGATGACTGATCCACGGCTCTCGCTCCGCAAAACGCCACTGCGAGCATTTGGGCGTGCGCTCGCGCTTCTGCTCGCGCGCACCCGCTTGCCCTGGTATCTGTTGCAGGCGTTCCTGTCGCCGAAAGCCGCCAACGCGCGGGTGCAGCGCTTCGTGGAACAGCTACGCAACGCCCACCAGATCGATGCGTCAGCCGATGCTGCTGCCCATCTGGCCGCCGCGGAACGCCTCCTCCTGCACTGCCTGCGCCTGGCCTTTCGCGTCTCGCCCGTCATGCTTGCGGGCATGCTGAGCTTTGCTCTGGCCCAGCGTCTTCTGGGTGAACTCGCCTCGGAGAGTGAGTGCCAAGTCGTCCTGGGCGGCTCGCCTACGAATCCCACGACCCGAATGAATCTGGCCCTCTGGAGGCTCTCCCAGGAGATCCGGGCAGATGCGACGAGCAGGCAGCTGCTCCAGAGCACGTCAGCCGCCCGGTTGGCCCAGGATTATCAGCAAGGGCGACTGCCCGATCCTCTGCAACAGGGCCTGGCAAGCTTCCTCCAGGCGTACGGCCACCAGGGGGTCTGTGAACTCGACCTGGGGGTGCCGCGCTGGTCGGAGGACCCCACCTACGTGCTTGCTCTGCTCACCGGCTACCTGGAGATGGAGGAGAGCGCACACGCGCCGGATCGCCAACTCCAACGCGCCGGACGTTCGGCGCGGGCGATGATCGCGACCCTTGCGCAGCGCGCCGGGCAAAAGCACTGGCTCCGCGGGCGACTGGTGCGCTTGTGCCTCGAGCGTGCCCATGCCCTGGCAGGTTTCCGCGAGATGACGCGCTTTGTCGTAGGCTTATTCCTGGCACAGGCACGCGAACTCCTCTGGCCGGTCGGAGAGGAGTTGGCCCGGGCTGGGAGGCTGAAAGAGGCCGCCGATCTCTTCTTTCTCACCTTTCCCGAAGCGCACGCGCTCCTTTCCGGAGCGGACCTGCGGGAGCGCGTGAGCGAGCGACGAGCCACCTTCGCACGGGAGCTCAGGCGCCGTCACGTGCCCCTTGTCCTGCTTTCGGATGGCACCGAACCCACCGCTCAGCCACAGACAACCCAGAGCACTGCCCGTTCAGAAAAAACGCTGCAGGGAACCCCTGCGTCCGCAGGGCGCGTGACGGCGCCTGCGCGGGTGATCCTTGATCCTCACGACGCCCGCCTCTCCCCGGGCGAGATCCTGGTGGCCCCCTCGACGGACCCCGGTTGGACCCCCCTGTTCCTCAAGGCAGTGGGACTGGTGATGGAAGTGGGTGGAGCGATGGCACACGGCGCGATTGTGGCTCGCGAATATGGCATTCCCGCCGTCGTTGGCGTGGCTGGCGCAACCGAGCGGATTGCGACTGGCAGCCGTGTGACGCTTGATGGCACCGCCGGCACAGTCGTGATCGAGTAGACAAAGTCGAGAAAGACCTGCTGTGATGAGGCAGTGGTACAATGAGGTCGCGAGGACCGTTCGGATTACGCCAGGCAAACAGGAGGGACCGTATGCGAATCAGCCAACGCCAGGAAATAGCAGGACAACCAGTGAAGCCAGTTTATCCTGGTGGCACCACTCGCTCAGATGAGGTGATTGCCTCCAGCGGAGTGACGTTCCATCTCTGGCGGCTCTACCAGCATGCCTGGCTCACCTGTCTCTTTTTTCCACTGGTGTCCCTGGTTCGCGAACCAGGCTCGCCGTGGCATCTTGTCCTGGGACTCGTCGCCCTGGGATTTTTTGCGACCAGCTACACCTGGTTGATGTGGCCGCATCCGGTGCATTGGGCTGCCCAGGCGCGCACCCGATCCTGGAAGGCATTGCTTCTGTGGGTGGCCCTGGTCGTGCTGGCGCTCGTGTTCAGCCTGGAGTATGGTTCTACCTGGCTCTGGCTGTTCATCGGGGTCGCGGCCATTGCGGGAGTCCTGCTCCCGATGCGTACGGCCTTCGCAGCAGTCGCGATTCTCATGTTCGTTCCGGTGTTCATCGTGGTGGGCACCACTGGAGGGATCGGCAGCATCAGCGCAGTTGATTGGCGATGGCCTATCGCTCTCCTGCTGCTGGTGCGGGGACTTGGCCTGGACATGATCGGCATGGCCCGCATGGGCAGCGCGATGCGAGCACTGCATACCACACGTAGAGAACTGGCGCGCCTGCAAGTCGAGGAGGAACGACTCCGCCTCGCGCGTGACCTGCATGACCTGTTAGGGCAGACGCTCTCCATGATCACCCTCAAGAGCGAACTGGCGAGGCACCTGGTCAAGGAGGAGCCTGACCGCTGTGTGCAGGAACTCTCTGAAATCGAGCGCGTGGCGCGTCAAACGCTGCGTGAGGTACGTGAGGCGGTGGCAGGGTACCGGCAACCACAACTCTCGAGCGAACTGGAGGGGGCGCGTCAACTCCTCTCCGCAGCAGGGATCGACTTGAGACTCGAACCGCTCAGCGAGACGCTTCCTCCTGAGATCTCCGCTGTCCTCGCCTGGACGGTGCGCGAAGGAGTGACCAACGTCATCCGGCACAGTCGTGCGCGGCACTGTCTCATTCGGCTGACGCAGCAGGATGGGCGGGTCTGGGCCGAGGTGATCAACCACGGGGGCAACCAGGAGCGTCTGGAAAGCGCCCCAGTGCGCCCTGGCCTCGGACTCGCCGGCCTCCGTGAGCGGGTGAGCGCGCTGGGAGGACGCATGGAGGCAGGCCCACTCACCCTATCCGACCAAGAACGCTTTCGTGTCCAGGTGGAACTGCCCATGCAGAGCCATGGAGAGGGACAAGTATTCCAGAGGTCTCAGGAGGAACAGCCATGATTCGGGTGCTGCTGGCAGAAGACCAGGCGATGGTGCGTGGGGCGCTCTCAGCCCTCCTCAGCCGGGAACAGGATATCGAGGTCGTGGCCGAAGTCGCACGAGGCGATGAGGTGGTGGAAGCCGCGCTCTCAGCACAGCCTGATGTGGCTTTGCTCGATATTGAGATGCCCGGTGGAGATGGGCTCGCTGCCGCGCATGCCTTGCGAACGGCACTGCCCACCTGCCGTGTGGTGATCCTGACGACCTTTGGACGCAGTGGCTACTTGCGCCGGGCGATGGAGAGCGGAGCGGTCGGTTTCCTGCTCAAGGATGCACCCGCTTCCGAGTTGGCCGTAGCTTTGCGTCGCGTGATGGAGGGCTCGCGGGTCGTTGACCCGGAGCTGGCCCTCTCCGCACTGAGCTCAGGCACCAACCCGCTGACGAGTCGCGAACGCGAGGTCCTCTCGGCGTCCCTCTTCGGGGCCAGCCTGGCAGAGATCGCAGCACGGCTGTATCTGTCAGAGGGAACCGTCCGGAATCATCTTTCCACGGCCATGCAGAAACTGGGCGCACAGAATCGGATGGAAGCGGCACGCCTTGCTGAGCAGAAGGGATGGTTGTGAGAAGGAAGTAAGAGCAGGAGTTTCGCTCACTTCCAGAGCGTCCTTCCTCGAGTGCGCTCCGGAGTTGCCAACTTCTGTCAGAATTACCATAAATTCGCCATTTCCGACTCATAAATCTTCGCCAATGAAGATTGTACGTAAGTTTGGCTCTTCGTCGATTTTGGTGCAGGATGAGCTTAGCTCGTTACAATCGTCTTCTTTTCACGCCAAGAGCCAGACTGAAGACGTTCTCAGTGATGAGCTGCATACCACCATCGCCGAGGAGTCTGAGCGTGGCCCCGGCCCTTTGCCCAAAGCGATGGCTCTTGTGCTTCCGCACCATCAGTGACGTGGTATACTGAGGAAATGAACATTTTTCTACCGAAGACCTCCCGGACCGACTCTTGTGACGTGGTGCGTCCCTCAGGGGTCGAGCACGACCATCGTACACGGATGGCGGAAGGAGTCAGCATCGATTGGAGGTTGGTCTTGACTATCTACCGCTTTCTCCCCTCCCCTTTCGGCCTTTGTTGAGGCTTTCTGCTTCTCGGAGGGAGAGGCATGGCTCCAGACGAAAGAGCGCCGCCTTCCCGATGGTCGGATGGCTCTGGTGATCAATCTGGGACAGGAGATGCTTCGGGTCGCTCACCCAGAGCAGGCCGATCAGTTCCAGAGCTTTCATGGCAGCGTGCTCAGCGGTGCCCATTCTCAGTTCTCCGTCCTCGATACGACCACGCTGACCACGACCATGTACGTCTGCTTCATGCCAGGCGGTGCGCGCCTATTTCTGCCGATGCCTGCCACGGAGTTGACCAACCAGGTCGTTGATCTTTCCCGCGTCTTCGGAACAGCCGCTCTTGACCTGCGCGAGCACTTGCTGGCGGCCCAGACGAACGACGACCGGGTGCGCATCCTCGAACGCTTCCTCCTGGCGTGCGTCGCCTGGGAGCAAGCACCGCATCCCGCGGTCTCGTTCGCGCTGGCCTCGTTCCAGGGCGGGCCAAAGCGGCGCTCCATCTCGGAGGTGACGGCGCAACTGGAGGTGAGTCCCAAGCGCTTCATCTCCCTGTTCGAGGAAGCCGTTGGACTCACGCCGAAAGTGTTCTGCCGCCTGCTGCGCTTTCAGGAGGTGCTGCAGCGGGTCACAAGAGGGCAACCCGTCCGGTGGGCAGACCTCGCACTGGACTACGGATATTTCGACCAAGCCCATTTCATTCACGACTTTCAGGCTTTTGCTGGACTGACTCCCAGCGCCTACCTGGCGCAGTGTGGTGAGCATCACAATCATGTTCCCCTTCCTGGTTGAGGACAAATTTTTACAAGACAGATCGCTTTGCTCTGCGCTACCATATGAGCCATACCACTGGCCCGATGCGCGCTCCGCTTGGCTGTGGAGATCAAGACGAGCTCCCAACAGGCCCAGATCGGGTCGCGGCGTGCGTTTGGGAGCCATCAGAAAACCGAGGAGGAGGAAAAAGAGATGACACGTGAAAAGACACCAGGAGCCAGCGCCAATCTCAGCACGCTGCGCGATCTCAGCACGCCCTGGTGCATCCGCGTGGTAGCAACCTTGCGGATCGCCGACTACATCGCCGCCGACACCACGGACATCACCACACTTGCCCAGGAGGCAGGGTGCGACGCCGACTCCCTGCAGCGGGTGCTCAGGCATCTGGTAGGCACAGGCGTCTTTGAGGAGCCAACGCCTGGTCGGTTCGCGCTCAATGAAGCCGCTCTAGGATTGCTCGACCCAGCGCAGCAACTCGGCCTAGACCTCAATGGCATCGGCGGTCGCATGGCCTATGCGTGGGGTAGCCTCCTTACTGCCGTCCGAACAGGCACTTCTGCCTACCATGAGATTTTCGGCCTGCCCTTCTGGGAGGACCTGGAAGAGCGTCCCGACATCGCAGCGAGCTTTGATGCGCTGATGGGGCCGCCAGGTCACGGTACGCCTGACCCGGAGGTGCTCGTCACGGGAGGCTGGGAGGAGGTCAAGACGGTGGTAGATGTCGGTGGCGGGACGGGAGCGTTGCTCGCGGAGATCCTGCGCGCCCGACCCGAGATCCAAGGCACGCTGGTCGATCTCCCCAGGACGGTGGCCCGCGCAGGCTCAATCTTGCAGGCGGCTGGCGTGGGTGAACGGGTCAGAACAGTCGGACAGAGCTTCTTCGACCCGCTGCCAGCCGGGGCGGATCTCTATATCCTCAAGTCCATTCTCAACGACTGGCCCGACCGTGAAGCACAGCTGATCTTGAGCCGCTGCGCCGAGGCAGCCCGTCCCAGCGGTCGCATGGTGATCCTGGGCGGAGTGTCGTCAGATGACAGAGCTGACCCCCAATTGCTGATGATGGTCTTGCTGGGAAGCAAAGACCGCACGCTCACGGAGTTTGGAGTGCTGGCGAACGAGGCTTCGCTCAAGGTTCAGGCCGCCGGGCGGCTCCCGTCTGGCCGCTTTGCCGTCGAGTGTCGTCCGATGTGATGCCACTGCCATATGATCAAAGGAGGTAGGTATGAGTAGCAAACCGATGGGGAGCCAACCAGTCGCTGCACGGATCGCTCTGTGGCTGTCCGTCGTCGATGCAACGCAAGCGGTTGACTACTACAAGATGGCGTTCGGCGCGGTTGAGGTGGAACGCCTCGAAGAGGAACCGGGTAGCGTGGTGGTCGCTCATCTCTCGATCGATGGAGCGACCTTCTGGGTACAATAGGACGCAGACGCGAGTCCGCAAGCCCTGGGCGGCAGATCACCCGTTCGGATGATCTTGACCGTAGACGACCCGGACGCAATGTTCGAGCAGGCCATTGCCGCAGGAGCAACCGAAGTTGCAGCGGTTTCCGAGGGTCACGGTTGGCGGATTGGACGCGTCATCGACCCGTTTGGTCACCACTGGGAGATCGGCAAGCCGCTCCGCTGATCCGCTGCTCTGAGAGGCGCGACTTCTTGCTGAAAAGGCTGCGAGAAGTACCTCAGGCTCATGTTGCGCGAGTCGGGAAACATGGGAAGGAAAACATGTCGTGACCTCGATTCGCGCGGCGCGGTTTCGCCACTTCAGAGGGAAGCCGCCCTCGTATCCCTCTCGATGAGTACAGCTCCAGGAGGACATAGACCTTTGGGACTGCTCTGGCTCACATTGACAGCCTCGCGATCTCGAAAGGATGATGAACATGAAAAAGGAGACAGCCATGAACTACAACGATGACCAAGAGACACAGACAGCCAACAACCCCACGGGCGTAGAGACTCGCCTCGCGAGACATGGGGCCTCTCCTACCTGCACATACCCGCCGTCGACGTCCATCAGTCGGCCGCCTTCTACGAGCAGGTCTTCGGCTGGAAGATACGCGGGCGCGAGACCGACCACCCTGGTTTCGATGACAGGACCGGCCATGTCAGCGGCGCGTGGGTGACCGATCAAGCGATCTACCACGAGCCAGGTCTGCTACCCTACCTCTATGTCGACCGCATCGATGATACCATCGAGCAGATCGAGGCACAGGGGGCGAGATCGTCAAGGCTGCCTATCGCGAAGGAAACTTGTGGGTCGCGACGTTCCGTGACCCCGAAGGCCTCGTGCTCGGCCTCTGGCAGAAAGGCGCCCGCTAAGCCAACCCTGGGGCAGGATCGGCGTCCGTTCCCGAATGGTGCTCACCGGAGAAGCGCAGTTGGGAAACGACGGTCGATGCACCCTCTGCCGCCAGGTCGGACCGTGACAGAACGATGCAAGACCCGGCCATGGAAGGACAGCAGGACCACGCTCGAAGCGGGGCTCTGCCCAGGCTCTTCGGCGATGTTGGTACTCAGCTCATCACTGAGAACGTCTTCGGTTTAGCCTTGTGCAGGAAAAGAAGATGATCGTGACAAGCTAAACTCACCCTGCACCAAATTCGACGAAGAGCCAGACTCAAGTACAATCTACAAATTTCTGCTTGTGACGCATAAAGGCCTGTTTTGGCGAACTTATAGTAATAATGACAACTTCAGAATGAACCGGGGCAGAGCCTCTTTACCATTTTGAATGGCTCCCCTTGATTTTTTTCGCTTTTTCTTGTACAGTTATATCAATCTGAATTGATACAAATGCGATTGGAGAAAGCAATGGATGGCTTGTTTGTTTCACCTCCTTCGGTTCTCAAGCTGGTTTCGCACGAGGTTCGCTGGAACCTGCTGCACCTTCTGGCACACTCCGACTACCGGGTTCATGATCTGGTAGAGCAGCTCAAGCTTCCACAGAATCTGGTTTCGTACCACTTGAAGCAGCTTCGTCAGGAACGCCTGGTCACGGACCGCAGAAGTAGCGCGGATGAGCGGTCAGTCTTCTACAGCCTGGACGTCGAGCACCTCCACGTCCGCTATCTCGCTGCCGCAGAGCAGCTTCACCCGGCTCTCACCGCTCCTGTCACCGAACCGGGATTCCGGGAAGCTAGGGGGCTTCAGGCTCCACTGCGCGTCCTCTTTCTCTGCACTGAGAACAGCGCCCGCTCCCAAATGGCGGAAGCGATCCTGCGCCATCTGAGTCATGGCACGGTCGAAGCCTTCAGCGCGGGCAGTCTCCCCGCCGAACAGATTCACCCCCTTGCCAGGCGATGTATGGAAGCGCTCGGGATTGATATGAGCCACGCTGTTCCCAAGCACTTCGAGATCTTCCGGGGGCAGCACTTTGACGTGATCGTGACGGTCTGTGACCGGGTGCTGGAAACGTGCCCAACGTTCCCCGATGACCCGGAGCGGATTCACTGGAGTTTTCTCGATCCGGCCACTGTCCAGGGGACGGAAGACGCGCAGCTGCGCGTCTTTGAGCAGACGTCCTTACAATTAACCACTCGCATTCGTCTGCTCTTGACCCTGCTCGGACGAAAGAGAACACCCCGTGAGTCGTGAAACCACCATCGAACGCACTCCATCGCTTCGCTTGCTCTCATCTGAGACTCGACCGGAGCAGCCGGGAACCTTGGCAGCATATGTTGCCGAAGGCCTGGGAACGTTCGGCCTCGTCTTTGCCGGATGTGGAGCCATAATGATCGACTGGCTCTCGGATGGCCAGGTGACGCACGTCGGCGTCGGCCTGATCATCACGGTGATGATCTACGCCCTCGGTCACGTGAGCGGCGCGCATTTCAATCCGACGGTGACCCTTGGTTTTGTGTTGGCGCGCCACTTCCCGCTGCGGCGTCTCGTTGGCTACTGGACCGCGCAAGTCGTTGGAGCGACCCTGGCAGCGGCAACCCTGCGTCTGCTCCTGGGGATGTCGCCCACCTCGGAGCCACCCTCCCGGCGGGCAGCGGCGGGGCCTGGCAGTCCTTTGGCCTGGAGGCCCTGCTCACGTTCTTTTTAATGTTTGTGATCATGGCCATGGCTACCGATACGCGGGCTGTGGGGCAGGCGGCAGGCTGGCGATTGGTGCCACCGTTGGCCTCGAGGCGCTCTTCGCCGGGCCCATGAGCGGCGCATCCATGAATCCGGCTCGCTCACTCGGACCGGCACTCGTGAGTGGGACGTGGACCGCTCAGTGGGTGTACGTGCTTGCGCCACTCTTGGGTGCGGTGGCCGGAGCATACGTCTACCGCTGGTTGCGTGATGCAGGTCGAGCAAGGGCAGATTCGCCTGCGGAGACAGCACACGCGCAGCATATCGAGCAAAGAACAAAGGAGGAGAACGATGGCAAATACAGCTGAACAGCAGGTGACGAGGACCCAGCCCCTGCGCGTGCTCTTTCTCTGCACCCACAACTCGTCGCGCTCACAAATGGCCGAGGGACTCCTACGGGCGCGTGGCGGGACGCGCTACCAGGTGTTCAGCGCAGGGACGCATCCACGCGCTGTGCATCCGCTGGCCCTGAAAGCCATGGCAGAACTGGGTATTGATATCAGCGAGCGTGCCGATCACTGGGCGAAAGGCATCGAGGAGTTTGAGGATCAGCCATCCATGGACCTGGTGGTCACAGTCTGTGACGAGGCCGCCGAGGAGTGTCCCTACTTCCCACATGCGCGACGCCAGGAGCACTGGGGTTTCCCCGATCCCAGTCGTGCCACGGGCTCCGAGGAAGAGCGCCTGGCGGTCTTCCGAGAGGTGCGCGACGCCATTGCCTCGCGGATCGATGCGTTTTTGCGCCACGAGACAGAGAGGACAGTGGTATGAACCGACTCCTGATTCTTGGGGGAAGTGATGCGGGTACCAGCGCAGCCCTGCGGGCGAGAGAGATGGATTCTACGGCTGAGGTGACCGTCGTGTTGGCTGATCGCTTCCCCAACTACAGCATCTGTGGCCTGCCGTTCTACCTCAGCGGTGAAGTGCCGGATTGGCACTGGCTGGCCCATCGGACGGCGGAAGACATCACCCGCGAGGGCATCCACCTCCTGCTGGACACCATGGCCCAGGCCATCGACCCTGCCAACCACCTGGTCACGGTGGCCGACAAGGGTGGGCAGGCGCGCGAGCTTGGGTATGATCGACTGGTCATCGCCACAGGCGCGGTGCCTGTTCGTCCTCACATTGCAGGCCTCGACCTCCCCGGTGTCTATCTCTTGCGGTCGATGGAGGACAGTTTCGCCGTCCATGCGTGCCTGGAGACCCATACTCCTCGCTCAGCCGTGATTGTGGGCGGCGGCTACCTCGGCGTGGAGATGGCCGATGCCTTCGTCCACCGGGGCCTCTCCGTTACCGTGGTCGAGCATGGTGCCTCGGTGCTCAAAACCGTTGACGCAAGCCTGGGGAGATTCGTCAGCGCCGAACTGAGGAGACACGGTGTCAAGGTGGTCACGCACGTCGCGGTCGAGCGCATTGCGCAGGCTGGAACGCAACTGCACGTCATGGGATCAGAGGGGTTTTCCGCGACCGCCGATCTGGTGCTGGTGGCGGTGAGTGTGCAGCCGCAGACCGAGGTGGCACAGTCGGCCGACATTGCCACCGGGGAGCGCCAGGCCATCCGCGTCACCTGCGCCATGGAAACCAATGTGCCAGACATCTATGCGGCGGGCGATTGCGTCGAGACCTGGCATCATCTCCTCAAGGCTCCGACGTATCTGCCTCTGGGCACCACGGCCCATAAGCAGGGGCGCATTGCCGGGGAGAATGCGGTGGGTGGCCACCGGGAGTTCGCCGGATCACTGGGGACACAGGTGGTCAAGGTCTTTGACGTGGCGGTGGCCAGGACGGGACTGCGTGACGCCGAAGCAGTGAACGCTGGGTTCGACCCGCTCACGGTCGAATCGATGACCTGGGACCACAAAGTCTACTACCCAGGTGCGCACGAATTGCACATCCGTGTCACCGGAGACCGGAAGACGGGTCGCCTCCTGGGCGCGCAAATGATTGGTCATTGGCAAGCCGAAGTCGCCAAACGGATTGATATCTTTGCCACCGCCCTGTTTCACGGCATATGCATCGACGAGCTGAATGACCTTGACCTCAGCTACACGCCCCCCGTGAGTAGTCCCTGGGATCCGGTGCAGATGAGTGCCCAGGCCTGGGTCAAACAGTGCCGCCAGGGAGCATAAGGAGGTGCATGTCCAAGCAGAGGTCATTGTGCTCTACATGACGAGATACGTGGTCACCAGTTGAAATCCTGTACTGTATGCGACGAGAGAGCATTCCTTGGAGGTCAAGAGGCGTTTGAAACACGTTGTGTCAAGATGAAACTCAAACCTGGATCGCCCGAACGAGTGCGAGCGTGGAGAAGGAAGCTGAAAAGCCGCAGGGATGAAGCATTACAAACGCTGCGGGATGAGCATGTCATGGTCGAGTCGGTCTTTCTTGACAGGGCTGCTGAAGGTGATTACCTCATCTATTATCTGAAAGTGGAGAGTGATGAGAGAGCCGCTCGGGCGGTACAAAATTCATCTCATCCTCTCGACGCATCTCAGCAGCAGTTCATACGGGAAACCTGGGAGAGTCATCAGGCACTTCAGCTTTTGGTTGATCTTGATTGCATAAGCGAGGTGTAGGCTCGGCCCGCTTCAGGCTCGGGTTCATGCTCCACGGAAAGTGGGGCATGAGTTCCAAAGCTCTGGTCATATGGCCCCCAGTTTCCCCTGGTAGGAGCACAGTTCCGAGGGAAACTGGCCCTGTGTGTTGGAAGAAACTGGTTCCCAGTGGGAGTGACAAACACAGATGGTTGGCCATTGGCACGGGGAAGCGGCCAAACGGATTGATGTTTTTGCCACCGCCGTGTTTCATGGTATGTGCATTGATGACTTGAATGCCCTCGTTCTCAGCTACACACCTCCCGTGAGTAGTTCCTGGGATCCGGTGCAAATGAGCGCACAAGCCTGGGTCGAACAGCACCACTAGCTGCTCTCGCAGGTGCTTGCTGCTGTGTTCTCGATCCGTCAAGAAGGGGAAGTCGATCATGTAGTCGGCGTGGTATCATGGAGTGTGAGAAAAACGCGATCAGCCATGTTTCTGATCAGAAAGGAGTGAGACCGTGCGCGACGGAATGCGTATCGGTGAACTAGCGGCGCGCTTCGGACTCAATCCGAAAACGATCCGCTATTATGAGGAGATCGGCTTGCTGCCTAGAGCAGACCGCAGCGAGTCCGGCTACCGCTTCTATGACGAACGGGATGTCGAACGACTGGGCTTTATCCGGCGTGCCAAAACGCTCGGTTTGTCGCTCGATGAGATCCGCGAGATTCTCAAAGTCGAGGAGGAAGGCTCGCCGCCCTGTGGTCAGGTGCTTGACCTCATCGATGTGAAGATCTGTGCCATTGACCAGCGGATGGCCGAGCTCCAGGCTTTCCGCACGGAGCTTGCGAGCTTGCGAACAACCTGGACCGACGAGGTCACGAGCACCCAGCGTGCTGCAACTCCTGCCTGCATCTGTCCCATCATTGAGCAGCAAACCGAGGTAGAAGACCACCCACACGCGGCCCAGGAGTTCGAGCCAGCGCTGCACCGCTAATCGATCAGCGCAGCCGCGTGCTGCGTGTGGTCCGATGCGCTCCAAAGAGACTCCACCATCCTCTCGCGATCAAGACAGACTTGGCCTACGTGGCACTCCGCTTCCCTGTGCCACGGTGAGCACCGCGGTCATACGCTCCCCTTCTTCAAAAAATCCCCTCTCCACCCCTTGACATTCCATTCGACTGGAAGGTGTATGCTCCTCGTGAGATGCGTTGTAGCGACATATACGTCGCTCAATACCATTGCTATGGAGGCAAAGAGATCATGATAGAAACATCGACATTTGAGGTCATTGGGGAACAAAAGATGAACTGTGAGGGATGTGAGAACGCCGTCCAGCGATCCCTCACTCGACTGCCAGGGGTTCGCCAAGTTCAAGCCGACCATCATATCCAGCGCGTGGTGGTCCAGCTCGACGCAGCCCAAACCGATGCTGAGGCTATCAAGGCCAGGTTAGTCGCATCCGGCTACCAGGCACACCAGCTTGCTGATCCGACAGCAGAATGACAAGGCGCGCTCTGTGAGGCATGAGTTCGTGCCTCGTGGCTAGTGCCATTTCCTCTCGAAAGGAGAACAGACCATGCAACAAGGTGGAAGCGTTCAACTGAGCCCGGAGATGCAGCAATGCATCCACCTGTGCCAGGATTGTGAGACCACGTGTCAACTGACGCTCATGTATTGTCTCGGACAAGGGGGCGCGTATGCTGAAGCAGCCCACATGCGGCTGCTGCTCGATTGCATCGCCATATGTCAGACCTGTACGGGCTTGATGGCACGCGATTCGGAGTTCGCCGGGCGCTACTGCACCCTGTGCGCCGATCTCTGTGATCGCTGTGCGGCAAGTTGTGAGCAATTCGCCGGGGACGCGCAACTCACCGCCTGCGCGGCATCCTGCCGCCGATGTGCGGAGTCTTGCCGAGCAATGGGCACGTAGACCTGGCAGAGGCACTCCATTTTCTCTCGCGGAAGAGACGCAGTGGACTCGGCCCACTGTGCTTCTACGCACACGCCGCCTGCACCTGTACAATGCAGGCGAGCGACGAGGTATTCCTATGAACACAGTAGAAAAGAACACACTTCCAACAACTGAACCCTCCTCCTCCACTCCGTATTGGGCCGAGGAGTTAGACCCGAGGCACGCACGTTTCCGCGCCAAGATCGGGGGGCTGCACTGCTCGCTCTGCACGGGGACGCTGGAAAAGGCCCTCGGGCGGCTGCCTGGGGTCGAGAAAGTTGCCGTGAGCCTGACACACGAACAGGCCTTGGTCGAGTACGACCCCACCGTGGTGCACCCGGATGACCTCTTGGAGACGCTGCGTGACATCGGCTACACCATCTGGGACCCGCGCAAACTGCGCCCGTTCGAGGAGGAAGAGGCCGCACTCGTGCGCGAGGGCAAGCGGCTGCTTACGGCCATCGGCTTCAGCCTGCTCACGATTGGCCTCATCCTGCAGGTCACAGGCATCTGGTCCCTCATCGTGCCGGTGGTGATCGGAATCACGCTGCTGGCAACCGCCTTCCTCATCCTGCGAGGCCAGAGAATCTTCACAGCGATCGTCGGCGTGACAGTGCTGGGCTTGCTGCTTGCCGCCGTCCTGGTGGCCAACGCTCTTGGCATCGCCAGGGCTGCTGTCCCCTGGGTGGTCGGGGCGTTTGCCCTCATCGTCGTTTTCGGCGTCGCGCAGCACATCCTGGTCATGGCCTGGCAGTCCCTGCGGCGCGGCATCCTCAACCAGCACGTCATGCTGGAGGCCGGGGCCTTTGCCGGCATCGTCGGCGGCCTCATTGGCCTGCTTGTCCCGTCTGTCGGCTATCCGGCAGCGCCGTTTTTCGCCGTCTCGGTGCTGGTCGCCACCTACCACATCTTCTCGGAGTGGCTCTCGCTGCTGGTCAAGACACGCAGTTCGCAGGCCGTCAAGCGGCTGCTCGACCTGCAGCCCGACACGGCCCGCGTGGTGCGCGGCTCCCTGGAACGCGAGGTCCCGATTGGCGAGGTCGTGGTCGGTGACCTGGTGCGGGTGCGGCCTGGTGAGCGCGTGCCGGTGGATGGTGTGGTCGTCTCCGGCCACTCGGCAGTGGACCAGGCCCTCGTGACCGGTGAGCCGGTTCCCATCGAGAAACAGCAGGGCGACCAGGTCATCGGCGGCTCCATCAATGGCACGGGGACACTGCTGATCAAGGTGACAGCAGTGGGCGCAGAGAGCTTTCTCCAGCAGGTCATCCGCCACGTGGAGGACGCGCGGGCGCTCAAGCCGGGCATCCTGCACCTGGTGGATCGCATCCTGCGCGTGTACACGCCGACCGTGCTCGCGCTCTCGTTGCTCTCCCTGCTTGGCTGGCTCGTCGGCACCGCTCTCGTAGTGGGTCATCCCGATGTGCAGCGGGCGGTGTTCGCCGCCCTCTCGGTACTGGTGATGGGCTATCCCTGTGCCGTCGGCATCGCTGCACCGCTGGCCATTGTGCGCGGCGCAGGGTTGGCGGCTGACCAGGGCATCATCATGCGTACGGGCGAGGCCTTCCAGGCGTTCCGCCAGGTGACGCGCATCGTCCTCGACAAGACCGGGACGCTCACTATGGGCAAACCTACCGTTCAGGAGATCGAGGCCGAAGGCGACACCAATGCGTTGCTTGCGGTGGCGGCTGCCGCCGAAGCGTCCTCGGAGCATCCCCTGGCCCAGGCCGTGCTCAACGCGGCACTTGATCGAGGGCTGCGTCTGCCCCCGGTCGAAGACTTCGAGTCGTTTACCGGGCTTGGCGTCCAGGCACGTATCGAGGGCACCCAGGTGGTGGTCGGGCGTCCGCGCTTCCTGGAGGAGCGAGGAATCGACCTCTCCGCGCTTGCCGCTCGCATCGCGGCACTGGAGGAGGCGGGGCGCACCGTCATTGCCGTGAGCCGCGACGGGCAGCTCCTCGGGGCCATCGCCCTGGGCGATGAGCTGCGGCCCGATGCCGCCGAGGCGGTCGCCGCCATGCGGCATGCTGGCATTACCCCCATCCTGGTGACGGGGGACAACCCGCGTGCCACCCAACGCGTGGGACGCTCGCTGGGCATTGATGACGTGCGGGCGGGCATCCTGCCAGGGCAGAAGGCCGAGATCGTGCGCGAGCTGCAAGCAGAGGGGCGTGAGCGGGTCGCTATGGTCGGTGACGGCATCAACGACGCGCCGGCCCTGATGCAAGCGGATGTGGGCGTGGCGATGGGCAGTGGCACCGACATCGCCATCGAGTCCTCCGATATCATCATTGTCAGCAACCGCCTGATGTCGGTGCTCACCGCCCGTGACATCAGCCGACGCAGTTACCGCAAGACCAGGCAAAACGTTGTGCTGGCCTTCCTCTTCAATGGCATCGGGGTGCCCCTGGCTACGACCGGCCTGGTCTACCCGGTGTGGGCGATGGTCGCCATGGCACTCTCCGTCACGTCGATTTTCGTGAACTCCCTGTGGGGGCGGCCCGACCTGTTGTTTGAGGCGATCCTGAGCGTCGGTCGGACGGCTTCCTGGAAGCGAGCACCTGCCCGCAGCTCAAAGCGCATGAAGATCAGGGAGGGAACACATGAAGCGGATCGTGCGCATAGGTCAAACAGCCATCGGCGTCGTGGGGGCGTTGGGCACCCTCGCCTGCATGGGCTCTATGGTGCTGGCTGTCGTCGGGATTGCCGGTGTGGGAACCTCGGTTGCGATAGCTGGCATGAGTACGGGCGCACCAGGGCAGGCGGGAGGCTTGCAGCAGTTGGGCATCCTGGCCTTCCTGCTGCAAGCAGGACCGGCGATCCTGCTCGTCTCCATTAGTGCGTTCGCCTTGTCCCAGGCTTTCAGGCGATGGGTGGCTGCCATCCCCGCCCTGCTGGTAGGTAGCGTCATCTATTGGGGCATGTACGGCCAGCCGCGTTTGCCTGTGATGTACGTCACGATGGCGTTGGGCCTGCTCGGCTGGGCTGTTGTCTTCCTCTGGGCCCGTAGCTTCCCTCTCGCCTTTGACGTGTTGATGAGGAGTGAACGGAAGGAGACGAATCATGGCGACAATTGAGCCGCTCACAGCGAGCGAGCTGGAATCGAAGGTGATTGAGGCACCAGGACAGGTGGTGCTCGACTTCTACCAGGCGAGCTGCGCTCCGTGCCGAGCACTGGAGCCTCGCCTGGAGCAGATAGCCCGAAAGTCAGCCGGTCGCCTGCCGGTGTATCGCGTGGATATCGACCGTGACCTGGCCGTGGCGGAGCGCTTTGGTGTCAGGAGTATCCCGACAGTGCTCATCCTGCGAGCAGGGAAAGAAGTGGAACGCCTGGACGGGCTCATCAGGGGGGCAGACCTAGCGAACGCATTCGAGCGAGCCACGTATGCCTCGTGAGCAGACCGAGGTTCGCGCCGTTTTTTCCGCAAAGCGGTACTGCAAATATGTGTACCCATCAAGTGAGCAGTGGGCCATTGTCTGAGAACAGAGCTTCTGAAGCGGTTTCCTGAACTTGATGATTGTCAATTCACGACAGAATGAGGGGGAAATTTCCGTCTCTGCCGTGTAAATTTGGCGATGAAACGGGTGGAATCTTCCCCATTATCCTGTGGATGAATTGTCCCCTCAGCCTTCCTTTGACCAGCTTCCCTTTGTGGTTGACACTCTGACGGTGATGGAATCACCGCTGGTCCGTTCGATGGCAGGCGAAATCTCTTGGGATGAAGTGGAACTCCTTTGCTCTTGACATCTCCCAATTATTCAAGTATTCTATTGAATAGTGGAAAATGAGGGGAGGCAATTGCTCCTCGTGCTCTTGACCACAAGGAGGGCTCTATGCAGACCAGTGAGAAACGCACCTTTAAGAATCAGCTCTATGAGCAGTTTGCTCGCGTTGGCAAGGCCCTGGCCAGCCCCCATCGCCTCGAACTCCTCGACGTGCTGGCTCAATGTGAACGCACCGTGGAAGCACTGGCCCAGGAGACCGGCATGTCGGTCGCCAATGCCTCGCAGCACTTGCAGGTACTGCGCACGGCACGCCTGGTCGAGACACGTCGCGAGGGCACGTCTATCTATTATCGTCTGGCTTCCGAGAGCGTCTCCACCCTCTGGCTGTCTCTACGGGCGGTAGGTGAAGCGCACCTGGCCGAGATCGACCGGGTGGTCGAGACCTTTTTGCACGATCGGGCGCAGTGGCAGCCCATCACCGCTGTAGCGTTACTGGAGGAACTGCGCAACGATCAGGTGATCCTGCTCGATGTGCGACCTGCCGAGGAATATCAGGCAGGACACCTGCCCCAGGCGCTGTCCATCCCGGTCACCGAATTGGAGGCGCGTCTCTCCGAGGTGCCTCTGGATAAAGAGATCGTCGCCTATTGTCGCGGTCCTTATTGTGTCTTTGCCGATGAAGCGGTGGCGCTCTTGCGAGCCCGTGGATACCACGCCCGTCGGCTCGAAGAGGGCGTCGCTGACTGGCGTCAGCTTGCACTCCCGGTCGAAGTGTAGAAAGAGAGACGCGCATGGAACCGATTGCTGTTGAGACCTTGCGAACGTGGCTGGAAGAGGGACGCCCCGTCACCATTCTGGATGTGCGACCGGCCAACCAGCGGGCGGATTGGGCTATTCCTGGCAGCGTGCATCTTGATGCCTACCGTGCCCTCAATGAGCACGATCCCCACGCCCTCGACGCCGCAGAGGTGGCCGGTGATGCACCCGTCGTTACGGTCTGTGGCGCTGGGAAGACCAGTCAACTGGCCGCCGAGCAACTTACGGCGCGAGGCGTTCCCGCGCTCTCCCTCGAAGGAGGAATGAAGGCATGGAGCCTCGCCTGGAATACCGCCAAGGTCCCTCTCGAAGATCATTCGACGCGTGTCATCCAGGTGCGGCGCACCGGCAAAGGGTGCCTCTCCTACCTCATTGGCGCAGGCGCGGAGGCGTTCGTGATCGATGCCTCGCTTGATCCACAGGTGTATCTCGACCTAGCAGCAACGTACGGGTGGCAGATCACCAGTGTCTTTGACACGCACATCCACGCAGATCATCTCTCGCGCTCGCGTCAGCTCGCCGAACGAAGCGGAGCGATGCTGTTTCTCCCGGATCAGCGTCGGGTGTCGTTTCCCTTTACAGCCATGCGCGATGGCGACACCTTCGCCACCCCTCAGTTGAGGCTGACCGCGCTGCGTACACCGGGACACACGCCGGAGAGCACCTGCTACCTGCTCAACAATGCGCTGCTTTTCACGGGGGATACGCTCTTTCCGACCAGTATCGGGCGTCCAGACCTGCACGCCGATGAGCAGGAAGCGCGAGCGCGGTCCTCGCTGCTCTACCACAGCCTACACAAGCTCCTCGCGCTACCGTCGGAGACGCTCGTCCTGCCAGGACACGCAAGCCAGCCCGTGCCATTCGATGGCAAGCCGGTCGGAGCGCGGCTTTCTGAGATCGACGAGCAGGTCGGCATTCTTCACGCGACGCAGACGGTGTTTGTCGAAACCCTTTTGAAACGGCTTCCCCCGACCCCGCCCAACTACGAACGGATCGTCACACTCAACGAAGCGGGTCTGGTGCCTGATCACGATGTCACCGAACTCGAAGCAGGAGCAAATCGCTGTGCTCTCTCCTGATGTCACATTCCTTCCTTCTCACTACGAAGAATGGAGAGCAAGGAGCCAATACTGTAAGGAGGTCATGATGAGTGACAGTCTACAGACAGAACCGAGTCTTGACCTGGATCGCCTGCGTCAAGCCATCCAAGAAGAATACGCCGCTGTGGCGCGAGACCCTGGGCGAGGCTATCACTTCCACACGGGTCGTCCACTCGCCAGTATGCTTGGTTACCGCGATGACTGGCTGGAAGGTCTTCCCGAAGGCTCGGTCGCATCGTTCGCCGGCACGGGCAACCCGTTTCGCATCGGCCACCTCCAGCCCGGTGAGCGGGTCGTCGATATCGGCAGCGGTGCTGGCATCGATAGTCTGATCGCCGCGAAGATGGTCGGGCCATCCGGACAGGTCATCGGCGTCGATATGACCCCAGCCATGCTCGAAATGGCGCGGAAGAGTGTGAGCGAAGCCGGGGCAGGCCATGTGGAGTTCCGCGAAGGCCTGGCAGAGTCGTTACCCGTCCCGAATAGCTGGGCCGATGTGGTCATCTCCAACGGGGTCCTCAACTTGCTGCCGGACAAACTCGCGGCCTTGCAGGAGATGGCTCGCGTGCTCAAACCCAGCGGCCGCCTCCACATCGGGGATATCCTGGTGCAGCAGGCGGTGCCAGCGGACGCGAAACAGCAGATCGATCTGTGGACGGGCTGAATTGCCGGTGCTCTGCTGGAAGCAGAACTGAAGGCCACGGTCGTGGCGGCGGGATTCGTTGACTTCGAGATCACCTGGCAAGCGGACGTTTTCAGCGGTGCGCCTCAAGCGAGTAGCGCCGCAGAATTCGGGACACAGGGCATCAACTTCCGCGCGCGCAAGGCGGCCGATGAGCAGGAGTGGCATGCGGCGAGGTCCTCGCTCGCCTGTGAAGTACCCAGCAAGCCCACTGCTGCGCGGGGTGCCGATGCCTCCTCAGGTGCAGGAGACAAAGGCGAGAGAGAGCTTTGAGATGCTTTTGGAAGTCTTTGATGTGAAGCAAACAGGACACAGGAGCGGACCGCTGTGCCATTTCCTCACGTGAAGAGACCACCCCTGGAAGGGGCACAACCCGTCGTACAACTTGGCCTGGGCGCCAACTGGCAGCAGTTCACCCTGCTGGTGATCATCAATGCCTTCGTCGGTGGTATGGTGGGCCTCGAACGCAGCATTGTGCCACTGCTCGGCCACCAGGTGTTCGGTCTGGCTTCGACGTCGGCGGTGCTCTCCTTCATTGTGAGCTTCGGTATCGTCAAAGCGCTGGCGAATCTCTTCGCAGGCCGGCTCAGTGACCACATCGGGCGCAAGGGCGTGCTGGTGGCTGGCTGGCTGGTCGGGCTGCCGGTGCCGGTGCTCATCATCTTTGCCCCATCCTGGAGCTGGGTGGTCTTCGCCAATGTGCTGCTGGGCATCAACCAGGGCCTGTGCTGGTCCACCACCGTCATCATGAAGATCGACCTGGTGGGCCCGGCGCGACGTGGGCTGGCGATGGGGCTCAACGAAGCGGCAGGGTACGGTGCGGTTTCCCTGGCGGCCATCGCGGCTGGCTACCTGGCTGCCACGTACGCGCTGCGGCCCCAACCGTTCCTGCTGGGTATCGGCTTTGCCCTGGCGGGTCTGCTGCTCTCGCTCTTCTTCGTGCGCGAGTCGCATGGGCACGCCCGTCACGAAGCGGCCATGTTCGCCTCTCCCGCTGGACAAGCAGCTGCGTCAGCAGACCAGACACCCCTACTAGAGCTGCAGGCCGCACCACCCTCGTTCAAAGACATCTTCCTGTTCACCTCTTGGAAGAACCGGACGCTCTTTTCGGTCAGCCAGGCCGGGCTGGTCAATAACTTGAATGACGGGCTGGCCTGGGGGCTGTTCCCCCTCTTTTTTGCCGCCCGCGGCGTGAATCTGGCGCAGATCGGCCTGCTGGCGGGCATCTATCCGGGTGTGTGGGGCACGACGCAGTTGCTGACCGGAGCGCTCTCAGACCGCCTGGGGCGCAAGGGCATGATCGCGGGAGGCATGATGCTTCAGGGCATCGCCATTGGCCTGATTCCTTTCACTCAGGGATTCGTGTGGTGGGCCGTCGATCTGATCCTGCTTGGGCTAGGGACTGCCCTGGTCTATCCAACGCTGCTGGCGGCGGTCTCCGATGTGGCTCACCCGGCCTGGCGCGCCTCGGCGGTCGGCGTCTACCGGCTCTGGCGTGATAGTGGCTATGCTGTCGGGGCGGGGCTTTCCGGGGTGCTGGCCGATCTGTTCGGGGTCTCCTGGGCCATCGGTGCCATCGCTGGCGTGACCTTCCTTTCCGGGATCGTCGTCTCTGGGGTGATGCGGGAAACCCTGCCTCGCAAACCGGTCGCGAAGACCCCTCCACACTAGTGGAAGTTTCACAGCGTTGTCTCTCTGAAGAGCAAGCGGAGGAGGGCAGATGCTCGATTTTGTAGCCCATCCCCTGGTAGAACCGTCCTGGGTAGCAGCGTACCTGGACGACGATGTGCGTGTTGTGGATGCCCGAGGGCTCGGTGATGGGACAAGCCGGGAGCTGTACCGGCAGGGCCATCTTCCAGGAGCCGTCCACCTGGACTGGCAGCGTGACCTGAGCTGGACGGATGAGCGAGGAGTGGAGTACCTGCTTCTGCAGCCCGAACCATTCGCGGCGGTCACGGAAGCGGTCGGGATCGGTGACCGGACACGCGTGGTCGCCTACGCCGAAACGGACCACTCCGGGGCGGCTCGGCTCTGGTGGGCGCTGCGCTACTACGGACACGAGCGGGTGGCAGTCCTCAATGGAGGGTGGACCAGGTGGGTCGCTGAAGGGTGGCCCATCAGTACTGAGGGAGGATGGCTTGCTCCAATCAGGTTCACGCCGCGCCCGCCGTTGCTCGCGCGGGCCAGCGAGATTGAGCAAGCGTTGCACGAGGCAGATTCCAGGGTGCACCTGGTCGATACCCGTCCTCGTGAGCAGTATGCGGGACAGGCCATCTGGACGCCGCATGGCAGCCTGTTTCTGCCGTCCGGCCAGTCCTGGATAGCGCTGGCAGATGGGCGGGTGATGCGAGCAGGGCACATCCCCGGAGCCCTGCATCTGCACGCGTCGCGACTCTTGAACCCGGTCGATTGGACCTACCTGCCCCGTGAGTCCTTACAAGCACCCGCACGAGGAGCGGGCCTGGGGCCGGCACAACGCGTCATGATCTACTGCGGTGCTGGCATCTCGGCCTCGCCAGGGCTCTTTACCCTGCCCCTGGCCGGCTACCAGGACATCGCGCTCTACGAGGCTTCCTGGGAAGAATGGGGCACGGATCCGGCCTTTCCCGTCGAACGGGGAGAGGTGTAGGACTGCAACTGCGAAAGCAAAGAGAGAAGACTGGAGATATCAGATGAAAGAGCAAGCACGAGCAAAGGCGCGACAACTCGCCCAGGAATTTATCCAACGTGGGGATGCAACGGGCTGGTTTGAGCAACTGTACACGCAAGCTCAGGGCAATGAGCAGGCTATCCACTGGGCGGATATGGAAGTCAATCCCAACCTCGTCGGGTGGCTGGATCGCCGAAACATTCAGGGCAAAGGAAAGCTCGCTCTCGTGGTTGGGTGTGGGCTGGGTGATGATGCCGAGGAGCTGGCGCATCGGGGCTTTGAGGTGGTCGCCTTCGACATTGCTCCCACGGCCATTGCTTGGTGCCGGAAGCGGTTCCCTCATTCACCGGTCGCGTATATGGTTGCGGATGTATTCGATCCTCCCCGAGGGTGGCGAGGGAGCTTTGACTTTGTCCTGGAAGCCTACACCTTACAGGTCTTACCTGCTGATGTGCGCAGCAAGGCAGCCGCCTGTATCGCTGGATTGCTCGCGAAAGAAGGCACGCTGCTCGTGATCTGTCGCGGGCGTTCTCCCCACGAGCCTCCTGGGGAGATGCCCTGGCCGTTGACAGAGGAAGAGTTGGAGGCGTTCACGAGCGCCGGGCTCCGGCAAGTGCAATGTGAAGATTATTTCGACCAGGAAAAGCCGCCAAAGAGGAGATTTCGGGTGGAGTATCAGCGAGCTTCATCCTCTGAAAGCTGAAATGGGGGATTCCCTTGTGGCTGGAGATAGCTTGCGTGATACTGTACCATTGAGAGACGCAAAGAAGCACACGCTTGTTCGTGTTATAAACGATGTAAATGGATACCCTATTCCAGATGGGAGCACGGTTGCTATGAGTATTTCGTCGTCTGCGCACGAGCCGAAACGGGTGGCAGCTACCACCTCGGAGGAGGGCGCTATTGCTCCACCGATCACGTTGAGCGAACGCAGTAGCACCGGTCTGGCGCTGCTGCGCATAGTGGTGGGCTATCTCTGGTTCCAGCAATTGTTCTGGAAGCTGCCGCCAACCTTCGTCGGCCTGTATGGATACGTCGTGCGTGAGTCACAACACACCATTCTCCCCGGCTATGGCGCGCTGCTGCAGCAGACCTTTCTGGCAGCTGCCCCAGTCTGTCATCGCCTGCAGGCTGCACAGCCTTTGTGCCCCTGGCGGCCTGCGTCTGGACGGCTGAGCTGCTGGTGGCCATCAGCCTGCTGTTCGGCCTCTTCACCCGTTTCGGGCCATCCTGGCGACCGTCCTCTCCGTGCAACTTTACGTGGGCCTGGCCTATAGCGAGTGGATTTGGACGTATGGGATGTTGGTGCTGCTGGCGCTCGTCCTGGTGGCTGTTCCGGCAGGACGCAGGCTCGGCGTCGATCTTTGGCTGGCGCCGCGCCTGCAGGCGTCGGGGCAGCACCACCGAGTAGCGCGCATCGCGAGCTGGTTCGTGTAGTGTGAGAGGGAGAGTAAGACGATGTACACCTTACGCAGGGGATTCCTGGCAGGGGCTTTGGCCAGCCTGGTGCTGGCCCTGTTCGACTTCGTGACAGACGGCGCGCCCGGAAACGGGTTCCCAGCGGTCTTACGCTGGTTCGGCCTCACGATTGCCGACCCCACGATCAGCCGGCTTTCCGGCTTGCTGCTCCTCCTCGTGCTGGGAGGAATCTTTGGTCTCATCTGTGGGGCGCTCCAGCGAGGCAGGCCCAGCACCACCGGTCGCGCGCTCCTCACCGGGCTGGCGCTCGGCGTGCTCTGGTGGCTGCTCTTTGAACTGGTGCTGGCGAACCTCACCAACCACGCCTCATCGCCGTTGGGCCTCAGCTTCGGGCAATTCCTGGCCTCGTTCCCCTTAGCTGCGCTCTTTGGCATCTTGATCGGGGCGATTTCCATCCAATGGCAGGGACACCATGAATCACATCAACCGTCTTGACACGGCGCCGCTGTTCGCGTCCAGGGACTACGAGGCTCCTTCGCTGTTCACGCCGCAGAACCTGTTACGGGAGGCGCGACGGCAAAAAAGGCTTCCCGAAGGCCGCGTCCCGGCAGTCTGCGTGTTCGATCCCGACGGGGACCTGGTCGAGTTCCTCCAGGCCACCGGTCGCACGCGCCGTCATCCTACCTGGGCGTGCTACCACACGGTGCTCAATATCTTTGTGCAGGACGAGATCGAGTACGGCATCATTGGGCGCGTGGTTGGCGCTCCCTTTGCAGTGCTGGTGGCCGAGGAACTCTTCGCCTCTGGCTGCCAACTGCTGATCAGCATCACATCTGCGGGGCAAATCCTCCCGGTGGGCCAGCCCCCTTACGTGATTCTCATCGAACAGGCCCTGCGCGACGAGGGGACGAGCTACCATTATGTGCCACCAGCTCCCTACAGCTATCTCGACCCTGCGCTGCGAGAGATGGTTAGCGCACATTGGGATCGCGAACTGGTTCCCCTGCACCTGGGCGCGAGCTGGACGACCGATGGGCCGTTTCGGGAGACGGAGGCGATGATCGCGCAGCGTCGCGCCGAGGGTATCCTGGCGGCGGAAATGGAGGCGGCCGCCCTCTATGCACTGGCCCAG
>WNFX01001145.1_pt1 | contig 27149 bp, 18 predicted proteins | sample 5400111 | NCBI WGS metagenome assembly WNFX01 (sample SAMN13153363, study PRJNA577476) | soil metagenome | isolation source: 40 cm soil or saprolite under grassland replicate 1 | place: USA:California | collected 2016-06-15
GTCGCCTCGTTCAAAAGATCGGCGCCACTGGCTTAGGACGCTTACCTGGGGCTTCATTGCTGGCGTAATGGCAGGGCTCGCCATGCTCTTAATGATGGCCATTCTTCGCCTGTTTCTCGGATGGCCCACGCCGACGGAATTAATCTTCGATCGGCTTTTTCCGCTGCTTACCGTCGAATTTTTCATTAGCTCGCTTGTGCGCGCCGGCGGATACACGCCGCTGAAGCTTCAGGGAGTTTTCGGCGCTCTCGCGGGCCAAGTGATCGTCGGTGGTTTTGGGGGAGTGATCTATGCATTTTATCTCAAGCGACGTGACCGGCGCGATGTTGCGCAAACTAAGGGCACTTCACTGCTCGACCGGCGCGGCTGGCCTTTGATTATTCCCGGTGTCTTAGCTGCGACGATTCTCTTCGTCGCCCTGCTCTGGCCGACGCTCTCCACCAATTACCGCGGCTTTCCGCCAGGCATCGCGCATCTAATCGCCACGCTGGAGATGCTTATTTCTTTTTCGGTCTGCGGTATCGGGATTATGTTTTTCTACGGCCTGCTAAGTAGACCGTCGCACGCTATGACTCCGGGCGAGACAGCGCCAACGGCGGGCCGATCGGTCGGTCGCCGTCGTTTCGTCGCACTGGGAATTGGCGTGGCTGTCATGCTGGCTCTTGGCAGTACTTTGCGTCGGCTTTTTCGGATGGGTACATTCAGTTACGACGGGCGCCAATATGGCGGGCCGAAGGTGCAGAAAATCACGCCGATTCGTCCGGACGACGAATTTTACCAAGTCTCAAAAAACCTCGTTGATCCCGACGTCGCGCGGGATTCCTGGCGTTTGGACATTGTCGGGCAAGTTGAAAACCCGCGTGTTTATTCCTTTGCCGACATTGCCGCGATGCCAGCTGTCGAGCAGGAAACGACGTTGCTTTGTATTTCCTACGGAATTGGCAGCGGCCTTTGCTCAAACGCGATTTGGAAAGGCGTTCCGCTGCCGACACTGCTCGCGCACGTAAAGCCGAAGCCCAACGTCACCACCGTTCTCTTTCGCGCGGCCGACGGTTATTACGAGACGTTTCGGTTCGCCAAGGCGATGGAGCCAACCACGCTCGTCGCTTACGAAATGAACGGCGAGCCGTTACCGCGGCGACATGGTTTTCCTTTACGCCTGATCGTGCCTGGCCTCTACGGCGAAAAGAATCCAAAGTGGCTTACCCGCATCGAGCTATTGGATGAAGCCGATGGCCGCCTGCACCGGCGTCACGGCTGCGGGTTTTACAAAGAGCAGGGCTGGGGACGCGAGGGCGACGCGATCCCAACGCACAGTCGCTTCGACGCGCCGCAAGTTAGGGGCGACCATTTCGAGGCACCGTTCCAAGTTGGGAAAACTGTCGAGCTACGGGGGATGGCTTTCGGCGGAGACCGCGGGATTTCAAAAGTGGAGATCAGCACCGATGACGGCGAAACTTGGGATGACGTTGAGATTACTAAACTTGGAACCAAGTTGAGCTGGAGTCTCTGGAGCTACCAATGGACGCCCGACGAAGAAGGTCAAACCGAACTGGTAGTTCGCGCGACCGATGGCGACGGCAAGCTTCAAATTAGCGAATACCGCGACCAGGTTCCGGACGGCGCGACCGGGCTTCATCGCGTTCGGGCGATCGTGGAGAAAGCGTAAGGCAACTTCTCATCGCGATCATCACTCACTCTTCAGCGTGCGGCATTATCGATGCGGGCGAAATCCCGTCTTGCCGAGATGGCGGCGAGCAGCTTCCCGAGTTGCCAGGCGCGTCCAAAAAGCTCGTCGTGGATCGAAAGTAAACGCCCTCCGCTGCCGCTAGCTCTCCGATTGCCCGCTTCGCGTCGCCGATCAGCGACCGCAGCGCGATTGCTGCTCGGCACCGGCCTAATTTGCCTACTCAGCGAAGTTTTCGCGTGCCTCGGAAATGCACAACAAGATGCTCAACTTCCTCGGGCTGTTTTCCCTCGTGTACCGGCTTCAGCTGTGGAGCATACGCGGTACAATTCATCTAGAAAACGACGACAGTTGAACCAACCCGCCGTGAGCCTCACCCCTGGGAAGGACCCGCGAACCTAAAGTGCTATGTCCCATTGCCGTTTGAGACCCACAGGTAATCCCGCAACTCAGTTTCAAAACGTGCCGTCGCCGCTTCATTTCTTGGATCATTTTATTCGCATCACCCTGCTCTTTTTGGTTTGAAGTCGCCACAGTCGCCACAAATTTTATTAAATTATTGTAGCCATGCAGTTTATGACTTTTATACAGTCGCCACAAATAGTGTTCTTGTTGCGACTTTGCTAATTTCATAAGCATTTGATATTGTCGGACTTCTGGCGACTGTGGCGACTGTGGCGACTGTGGCGACTTTATTTGGAAAAATGCAGGCCAACTGCATAAATAACGTTCCCAAGCTGCTTCAAAATCGGCGCGCAAAAAACCCTTCGGAGTCGCGTCATCAGGCATTCGTATGGTCTTCGAAGAAAGACCGAACTGGGTTAGGCGCCGCCGCAGTTTCGCCCCCGGGCCTTGCAATCGGCCGTCCGCGATGTCTTTGGCCCACCAAGCTGCCCACGGTGCAGTGGTCTCAAGTTCAACAAGGGCTCGTAACAGGTCGTGGGTCGGAAGCCGATCAACGTCTTTTTCTTCAAAGACAGTCTTGATGTCGGCCAGCAACTGAACGCCAATATTGTCCTCTTCCTTTGCGGAGAACAGCTCGATCAGACTGCGGCGAGCTTTATCCGGCCAGTCGCCGCCCGCCATGTCCGCGATTACGATCAGGGGTTCAGCAATGTCGTTTTGCCGATCACTTATTTCCTCCACTTCGGTGCGACCGTTGCGCAACGCCTCGATCACCTCGGGCTTTTGCGCGTACCAGCGCAGACCCGCGACAATGCGCTGCACATTCCCTTCCCGTTTCCTGAACCGGTGGACGGCTTCGGTCTTCTTCTTGCGAACCAGGTGGATCGGAATACACCGATCACTTACGGTGTCGGGAATTTTGCCAATGCCAGCCAGCGCCTTCGGACAAAAAACGGCAAAGTCTTTCACGTCGAAGTTAGGTCCAACACAGCGCCGGACTTTCGATCCACGCTCGAACCCGGCATTTAGCATTGCACGAAGATCTTCGTTGCCTTCGTCGTTGCCCTTGCGGAAGACGGCGTCGACTTCGTCCATTAAAAGGGTGGGTTGATCTTTTTCGATCGTACGGAAAAGGGCTGCGACCGACATCGAAACCGCGCGCCAGACGTTGCGCACAATCAGGGCAAGGCAATCCAACAACCGGGACTTGCCGCACTGCTTCGTGGGCGACAGAATGTGGAGATAGGGTGTGAACTCAAATGCCTCAATTAACCATGTGTGCGCGACCCATAAGGCGATGACGACTGGCTGTGCATCGGATGTGAAAGAGATAAACCGTCGCAGGAACGCATGTATCTCATTAAGGAGAGTTGCCAGCGGCATCTCAACGGCCGGTTGTGTGGATGCGATCTGCCCCGGCGATCGTCCCACATCCGGCACGTCCCGAATTTCAGGTAATTCAACGAGCGGATTCATCGTGTCGCCTTCAAAGAGTTAAAATTCAAAAAAAAGACGGTCTGCCGCTTGCCGGTGTCGCGGACTCCATCGGGCATTCGTACGAATTGACTAGGTGTCCAAGTTGCCGGATCGGCGCCGATGGAATACGGCGTACCGAAAAAAGCGCAGTATCTTTTCCTCAAGCTGGCCGTGAACGTAAAACCAGCCGTGCAAACTCTTGCCGCCGCTATGAACGGCACACACGAGCGGCGCATATCCGCCGAGGTGAATTAGCAATGCAGCGTGATCGTCAACGTCACCACTGTCGAATTCGCAAACAAGGAATCGTCGCGGGCCAGTGCTTTCGAGCGTGTGTTTGGATTCTCGACCGTCCTTGGTCCTCCCTGTGACGGAGCACATGGCAGACGGCACAATTAATTGCAGCATCGACAATTCGCCGCGCCAATCTTCACGCGGCTTGGTGTCGAAGTCCGACTCCGATTTGCCGCAACACAGCAGCGGAGCGTCCGGGAAAAGCCGGTCAATGATTTGTTCTGTGCGTGCTTCGTCGTCGTCGATTCGTGGGTTTGAAAGTTCCCACAAATCCGCAAGTTCTCCGCTGTCGCGGATGATTGCCTCTCGCTGCTCCTGATTCACGCTCGGCCATTTGGGTGCGAAGTGAATTGGCTGTAATTGCCCGCCGGGTCGCCAAGCGCACGGGAGCGCGTTTTGAACCGCTGAAATAATTTCGTTTCGCGGCACTGTTCGCCCGCAGTTTGCGACACGATTTTCCAGCAAGGCCACAATTTCGCCAGCGGGTAGGTGGGCGTGAAGTTGCCGTGCAACTTGGAAGAGCCAACGGTGAACACCTTCACCGGCTCGCGGCGGAGCACTGAGGATGTCTTGAACGAACGGAGGAAGTTGATCAGTCATGAGCGGCAAGCTTTACTTCGCCTCGCAAACACCGTTGTTTAGAGGCTCAAAAAGCGATCCAACTCAGCTTTCGAAATGAGGATGTGGCGCAACGCTCGATTCGGTTTGATGAGCCCTCTCTCGATTAGTCGTCGAACGGTGATTTGACTGATTCCCCCGAGATAAGTAGCCGCTTCTCTGATTTTAAGAGCGCCAGGTGTGATCCCCGGAGGCATGGTGGATTGATGTGTAACTCTCTCATTCATATTTGTGCGCTGCTGAAATGCTCTCTAGCTGCGCACCGCGCAATACCCCTGAGCTTCCACCCTCGGGGGGTAAGTGGCGGGAGATTACGTGCCGGAAGACGGTTTCCTAATTCCTAACCGCGTAACAACTTTGTCGACGTCTTTGACCGTTAGAGTTGTTTTGAACTTCGCGTTAACCAAGTTCCGTAATTGGCTAACGGTGAATCTTGGCGACCCATCTTCCAGCAAGGTCGTTAGGATCATGAATACGTTTCTTCGATTCGCTGCCATGAGCAAAGGCTCACCATTTTCTAAGCAGTTGCGCCAATGTTCGACAGCTTGCCAGAAGTCCGGGAAGAACTTTGAGTCGTTAGACGTGATTGCACCTATCGAAGCGCGGAAGAAGTAGTCAACGACCGCACGGTCGAATCGAGCCTTTTTACCTTTTTTCAGCCGCGCTTGAGCTAACGAATCGAGAACTCCAGCGGTATACATGTTCAAAAAAGCGGCGTGTCCCTTGCCGATGTCTTTTCGTTGCTTTCCTTGTGCGGTGGGGCCATAGCCAGGTTTGATCCATCCGTCAGGGACCACGGCGAGCACAAATTCATGAAAGAACTTCTCGTAATCTAATCCGCCAGGGCACTGCCAGTTGTCTTTCAAATGGCGTGCATAACGAAACCAACCTAATGCGTCGCAGGGTTTAATCGGCGGTGCGACGTGAGCGAGGGTCATACTAACCCCGGCGCTGTCGTCGGCGCCATCCGCACAACGTTCTCCGGTTCGCCGTCAGTCATGAGCGCCGCCATGCGCTGCGAATGAACGGGATTAACGTGGCTGTAGGTGTCGAGAATCAGCTTCCCGCCGTCTTTGTGGCCTTGCCATTGGGCAATCACTTTCACATCAATGCCGCGCTCGATTGCGCGTGTGATGAACATTCGGCGCAGCGAACGTTGACTGAATGGCGGGAACTGCAGCCGGCGACACGCACCGGTCAAAGCTTTTTTCCCATCGCGAATCTTCAAGATCGTATCTCCGTTGGATTTGTTTTCGCTCAGCCTTTCGACAAGCAGTCGAACTTGCGGGAAAATCGGAATAGCAAAGCCCGTCGTTGTCTTATGTCGAAATGTGATGATTCGTCCGGCATCAAGATCAATATCGGAGCGCGTGAGCGAACCAGCCTCGGCCTGTCCGAGTCCAGCCAGTCCGAGAAATTCGAGAAAGTCCGCACTGTCTTGTGCGTCGGCGTTAAATTGCTGCGCGCGTACATCGGCAATGATCGCTTTGAATTGCTCGAACGTTGGCGTCAATCGAATTGGTTTTTCGCGTTTCCCTGAGCGTAGATGGAGCGCAGGCGAAATGGGAATGATTCTGTCGCGCGCGGCCAAAGCGAAGACCTCTTTGATGCACGAGATATGCAGGTTGCGCGATGCGGAGCCAAAGCGGTTTGCACGACACGAGATTGACGACAACCACAGATCGCAATCGCTTGGTTTGATCTTGCCAATCTGAGTGAACTTTCCCGTCGGCCAGTCGCGTTTGATTCTGCCGACAATGCAAGTTTTGCGTTCAACCGTTCTCGGCTTCTGATGCTGAATCGTTTTCAAGTAGCGGTCGCACAACTCGGCCAGTGTCAGCTTGCCTTGCGAGCGATCAATTTGGCGCTGCTCTTTTTTGAAGCGTGCAAGCTCGCGTCTTGCAATCGCGGGGTCGGTTGTTTGCAGACTGCGCTTGATTTCCTTGCCGTCCGTCTTGATACGCGCATAATAGACGCCGTTGGATGAGTACCGGTAGAGACATTCGGCGACCTTCTGAAATGTGCCGATCTTACGCTGTAGTGTTCTCAAGTGATCGAAGCTACAGTGTAAAAAATCGGTGTGCAAAGACTATTTTCGTCGATTCATCTCAACTCGATATTCATAGGTAAATGGGGGTATAGCTCAGCTGGTAGAGCGTCTCGTTCGCAATGAGAAGGCCAGGGGTTCGAATCCCCTTACCTCCACTTCCCCGGCCGAAAACGGCAAGAAAATTCTTAGCGAGTCAAAAGACCGCTCTCGTTAGGGCCTTAGTAGGAAATGCGGAAGTCGGCTGGGAGCACCGCGCTGGCGCCCATCGTGCCACCCGAACCATATTCGGCATCTGTCGCGCCAACATTGGTTGACGGCGCTGGGATTAGCTGCTGTCCCTTGGCTTTGAGAGACTCGTTTAAGGCGGGCAGGTCCTTGGCAAGCAGTTCGTCGAACTGTTTTGTCACATCACTCAATTCCCGCTTGAGCGCATCGATATATGCAATCTGGTATCCGCCAGGTTTTCCTTCGTAACTGAGAATCGCTCCGTAAAGCTGGTCAGTGTGCTCTCGCAAACGCTCCTCGCCGGTGATCGCTCCTCCTTCGGTCGTTGCGACGATTTTTTTACGGACACCATCAACTTTCCCATCGAAATCGGAGATGTTCTTGCGAAGCGGGTCGCCTTCAGGCAACGCTCCCCCGCTCTGCGCCAATGCCTTGCGCAAGGAAACAATGCGGTCCATTAGCGCGCTTTCTTCGTCAAAGAGCGCATGGACCTTCATCGCAGCATCGAATTGCGCCTTGCGCTCCGCAGCGCTGAATTTCGCCCGGCGATCCAGACCCAATGTCAACTTCGTCTCCGAAACTTTGCCTCCCTTCGTGAGGCGCACAGTGTACACGCCCGGCACCAGGCGCGGACCGCGCGTTCCCGCGGATGAAACTTGTGCCCCTGGAGGCACACGCGGCGGCTTTGCGCGCATTGGCCACGTCACCCGATTCAGACCAGGGCGTTTGCTGGCCGGCAATTCATCAATGACGCGTCCGGAAGAATCCAAAATTTCCAGTTTCATTTTCCCAAACAGATGACGCTCGCGCTGGTAGTAATTGATGACTGCGGCGTCAGGCGGATTATCGCCGACGAAAACCGCGTCGCCATTTGGCCATCCTCCTGTGCCTTCGATGCGCTGCTGCACCGGGCGCGCTGAAACAAAGGCAACGTCCTGCTTCAACAAATCGGGCGTCAAAGCACGCAACGGCGTGATGTCATCTATGATCCAGATGCCGCGACCGTGCGTCGCGAGCACGAGGTCATTGTCACGTGGCTGCACCGCGAGATCGCGAACGGCAACAGCAGGAAAGTGGTTGCCTTTAAATTGCCCCCAGGTTTTTCCACCATCGATGGAAACCCATAGCCCGAACTCGGTTCCGAGAAACAGCAGATCCGGTTTGACCAAATCTTCCTTGATCACGTGAGCGTATCCACGAACAGCTTTCGGATCCCGCGCGGTTACAAGCGGCGTCCACGTTTTACCGTAATCGGTCGTTTTGAAAACGTACGGCGCCATGTCGCCAAAGGTGTGTTGATCGAAGGCCGCGTAGGCGGTGCGCGCATCGAAGTTGCTGGCCTGGACCCAATTGACCCACGAATTCTTCGGCAGCCCGGGAACGTTGCCGACCACATTCGTCCAGGTCTTGCCGCCATCGCGCGTGAGCTGGAGGTTGCCGTCGTCAGTGCCGACCCAGATCAGGCCCTTCTGTTTAGGCGATTCGCTGATCGAATAAATGGTGGTGTGCATTTCCGCCGACGAATTGTCCACGGTGACGCCGCCGGATTGTTCCTGCTTTTGTTTTTGTGGATCGTTCGTGGTCAGGTCTGGCGAAATGCGTTCCCAGTTCTGGCCGTGGTCGCGAGAGCGGAAAAGAAATTGTGCGCCGACATAAATCGTTCCCTTCTCATTCGGCGAGAGCGCGATTGGCGTATTCCAGTTAAACCGAAGTTTTTCCTTGTAATTCGGTCTTGGCTTAATGTTGCGCGCTTCATGCGTGTAACGATTTACACGACCAATCTCGCCGCCTTGATATTCGGCGTAGATGTAATCGGGATCAGCCGGATCAGGAAACATCCAAAAGCCATCGCCGTTGTACATGTTTTCCCATCGTGCGTTGGTGACGCCGCCAGGGTACTGCGAGTCGCCCACCCAGGAACTATTGTCCTGCAAACCGCCGTAAACACGGTACGGATCGTTGTCATCGATGCTGACATGGTAAAACTGGGACACGGGCAGGTTTTCGCCTTTCCACCATTTGCTGCCACCGTTGTAGGAATACCACATTCCGCCGTCGTCTCCCACGAACACGACTTGCGTGTTGGTTGGATCGATCCACACGACGTGCGCGTCGCCGTGAGCCCCTTGAAAACCGCCGACCACCGCGAAGCTTTTCCCGCCATCCTCGCTGACAATGAGCCCTGCGTCGGGCTTGAACAAGCGGTCTGGATTTTTTGGATCGACGATCAGATTCGCGAAGTAGAACGGACGCCATACCATCCACTGGCTCTTGTCACGCTTCTCCCATGTCATCCCGCCGTCATCGGAAACGAACAACGCGCTCTCTGGCGATTCGACAAAAGCATAAACGCGTTTGGCGTTCGAAGGCGCTATCGCTACTGCGATGCGGCCATACGGTTTCTTTGGGAAACCTTTATTGGCCTCAAGCGTGATTTCCGTCCAGGTATTGCCGCCGTCCGTAGAACGAAACAATCCGCTCGCCGAGGGCGCGCTAGGACTGTCGCCGCCCGAGCGGTACTCCCAGCCTTTGCGTCGGAAATCCCACATGGCGGCGAACATGATGTCGGGATTGGTCGGGTCGATTGCTATGTCCGTGCAACCGGTCGAAAGATTCGGTCCTTTGAGAACTTGCTGCCACGTTTTGCCGCCATCGGTTGTTTTATAGAGACCTCGGTCGGGTGAATCGCTCCATAACGCCCCGGGAATCGCGGCGAAGATCGTATCGCTACTTCTCGGACTTACTGCGATCTTTGCAATACGCTCGGATTTTTCCAAACCGACGCGCGTCCAGGTTTCGCCGCCATCGGTCGATTTGTAAATTCCATCGCCGATGGAGACAGAGTTGCGCGTCCACGATTCACCGGTTCCGACCCAGACATTTTTCGAGTTTTTTGGATCGAGCGCGACCGCGCCGATCGATTGCGCGGGTTGTTCGTCGAATACGGCTCGATATCGCGTCCCGCTATCATCGGACTTCCAGACACCGCCACTGGCTGCGCCGACAAATAGCGTAATCTTGCCAGATGGCTCGCGTGTCCCCGCAAGCGCCGAGATGCGTCCGCTCATCGTTGCGGAGCCTATGTTGCGCGCGCCGAGGCCAGAGATGGTTGCCGATTTGAATGGCACTTCCTCGGCCCAACAAGAAATTATGCAGAGAAGCAGGAATGAAAGCGATGCGAGGACGCCTCGCACTCCAAAAGCACTGCGTGCGAACTGTAAGGAGACGTTTGTTCCTTTTTGCGAAAGCTTTCGGAGTGCGCACGCGCCCTCGCGTCGCACTTGGTGATTCAACGTCCTCATCTATTGATCAGCGCTTTGGTTTCGGGAGACTTATTTGGTAGCCGGGAAGTGAAATATCGTGTCATCCACCGGTACGTTGGCTTCGACTTTATCGATGATGATCCTTTGCTTGTCAGGCGCTCCCTTGCGCCCGAACTCGATTGATGTCGGCACGAAAACGCCGGCGGCTTTTTCGTAATCGCCCAGGTCGGTTTCTACTTCTTCGTATGCGCCGTGTCTCGTCCGTTGCGTTAACACCCGAATCTCCAGAAAATGGTCGGGATCCAGATAGACAAAACTTACGTCCCCGTTCTTCCGCGTCACTTTCAACTTGTGCGCGGGAGTTCCATCGACGTCTTCCGTTCCGAGATATTCGACCGCGTTTCCTTTCGCCTGCCAATCGACCAATGGCCCGTCCATCTCCGCGTCTTCTACGAGCGCTTTGACATCATCGGCCGACATTCGTTCGGGATCTCTGCGTCCAAAGAATGGTGAGACTCTCCATCCTTCCTTGCCGTCGTACGCCTCGATTTGAGTCATTCCCTGAAGAGACGCTTCAGTGCGCACATCGTCGGGCCGCTTCTTGACCTGCATGAAGGCCAATTGAATTTGGCCTTCTTGCACGAGCAGCTTGCCACTAAGCCGCAGGGTTGCCAGATCGCGCAGGGCGCTCGCGCCACCCTTCGCCTCGATGTTCTTCGCCACCAACTCGTCGACCGTCGGCTGACTCTTATCTTGCGCGAAAACTTCCGACACAACGAGTGCGGCGCAAATGAAAGCGATTAGAAGACGCAAAAGCATATTAAGATTAAGGACGAATAGGAGACACCGCAGCGGCACCGATGTTCAAAGCAGATGGAAAAGCAAGCTGTTCTCAAAGAAAATCATTGTGAACGCAATAAGGCAATTTTCGTGTCGAGAATTGCCAAAGCCGATTAAGTTCACGCCGAAAATAAATCGTGCCTTCAATCAAAAAAAAAATCCGATCTGCGCCGAATGCAAACGCGACTTCACGGCGTTCTGCCGCAAAGAAACGGCAACATAAAGCCGGCAAAAGAAAATCGGACCCTCCTTACTTCTCTGTCGTGCTCGGCTCATGGCAACTCAATAGTGGCATTGTCCTTCTGTGCATCGTCGCGACCACCGTGCTTTACGCGGGCGATCTTCATCTGGGCTTTTTCAGAGTCGATGACCAGCAGTATGTCGTCAGCAATCCGTGGATACAGGGAATAACTTGGAAGCATCTCACGCAGATTTTATTTAATCCTTACTCCCTCAACTATTCCCCTCTTCATTTGTTATTTTACGCGCTTGATTACGCGGTTGGCGCTTGAACGCGCACGTATTCCATCTATCAAGCAATCTCTGGGCCGGAGTTGTTGCGGGTTTCGTGTATCTCGTTGCGCTTGCCATAACACAGGAACGCAGAACTGCTATCGTTACTGCCTTGTTGTTTGTTGTTCATCCAGCGCATCTGGAGGCGGTCGCGTGGATTTCAAGCCGCAAGGATTTGGTGGCTGCCGCATTTGTGCTGCCGTGTTTCTTACATACCTAAAATACAGACAGCGTGGTGATGGGCTGGTACATCGCTTCACTTGTGCTGTTTCTCTTCGCATTGCTGGGAAAACTATCCGTTGCCGCTTTCCCCGCGGTACTAGTGGTTCTCGACCTGGTGCTTGAAAAGCGGTCATTAAGCCGATCAATCATTGACAAGATTGCATTCCTTGTTCTGGCGGCTTTGGTGGCAGTAGCAGTCAAGCACGTACAACCGAGCACCGGATTGCAGTCTGACCTAGCCATGCATAAGGCTTTTGTCCAGAGTTTGTAGCTGCTTACCGGGCTGGGAAATTATGTTATTTATCGTGTACCTCCTGCGCCGGGAGATACTTTATCCCAATTGGTTGAACTAGGCATCCTACTCGGCTTGTTCGTGTTGCCGTTGCTCCTACGTAAACGCTATCCTGTGGCGAGTGTTTCGATCTACTGGATCTTATTTACTTATCTCCCAACACAGGTTCTGCCATTCAGTTATCCAGTAACTGACCGCTACCTTCTTTTGCCATCAGTAGGCGTTGTTATTCTCATTACATGGCTGTTGATTAAAGCAACAGATCATTTGCACAGGTGGAAGGTCGCCGCTGCAACAACGCTGGTTATAGCAGTTAGTTTCATTTAGCTCACGAAAACCGTTAATTACTTATCCGAATGGCGGGATCCGCGATCAGTTTGGTTCGCTGCAACACCGAAATCAGATGACGTCCATTTGTATTACGAGCTCGGATGGGAATACCGCGAGAGAGCGGCAAGCTTTGGAATGCGCCCAAGAATTGCTCCGCTTCCTCCAGAAGAAGCTAAACGTTATGCTTCCGTTGTTTGGAAAGATGATCCCCGACTTCCGAAATTGCTGACTGAATTGGCAGAGAACCAGCATAGCGGACCGGTTGAGAAAGCGTTCAAAGAATATTTGCTGGCCAAAGCAGGAGAAAATTTTGACGAAGCCGTCACAAGAAAGGGAACGCACATTATGCCGGACCTTTTTCTTAGCCGCGGAGTCTATTTCCTCGACAAAGGCGATATGCACTCTGCAAAAAAAGAATTCCTGACGGAGCTCGATGAAGCCTCCGGGTTGCCATATTCTGAAGGCCAGCAGGAGGCCTTAATCGCCTGTCATTACAACCTCGCAGTTGCGGAACAGCGGCTTGGCCATTCCAAAGAAGCGTTGTCCTGGATCACACTTGCGGAAGAAGAGCAAGATAAACTTGGTAGAACTGTGCTTCCCGAAATCACTGCTGCTCGTCAGAAGCTTGAGTCGCTCGCAACCAGCTTTCACTAGCCGGCTCCTCGCGTCAGCCGTCGGATCGGGTTCGTCAGAATTTTCCATGGATTACTTCTCTGTTAAATCGCAAGGAATCTTCCACTCGCATACGCTGCACTGCACTCAATTCTCCAAGCGCGAAATATCGGAAGGCGGTGTGCTCGGCACTGAGCAGAATTTGCGTGGAACTAAGCTCAGCGCGGAAGATAAAGGCGTGTGAATTGTGAACCTGATGGTAGTAAATGCCTGTCAACGGGCCCACGCTGATACTTTGTCCCAATTCTTCCCGGCATTCGCGTTCTACGCAATCGCGAGCAGTCTCGCCGGGCTCAAGCGCACCTCCTGGCAATTCCCATCCAAACGAGCCGTAAGCTGATTTAATCAGCAAGACCCGACCTTCGTGATCAATGATGGCAGCGTGAGCGCTTAATCGGTATAAGTCTTCGTACGCCACGGCGATCTAACGAGAGTCAAGATCAGCGAACCGCGAGCCCTGTAAAGGGTACCACGCAGCCAAGGCGTGGATGGCAAACACACAAAAAGTGGATCGCAGGCTGACTCGCGGATTCGCTTGCATCGCCTGGTTAGGCTTGGTTCCGCCATCGGAGGAAGCGTTAGCGAAAAGAATCCTGGGACATGAGACAGGCCCTCACCAATGTGAACCAATGAATCATCCCGAAGCGTATTCACCTGCCTACTCTTCCCGCAGGAGTTTGGATGGGTCGACAGCAATCGCTCGCAGGGCTGGAATGGCGGACGCTGCAATGCCAAGCAGCGCCATGGTCAGCACTGCGCCGCAGATAACGACGGGATCTCGTGGATTCGCCTGATACACAATGTGCTCGAGTAACCGGCTAGCGAAAACGCCTAACAGCAGTCCCACCAACGATCCGAGTCCAAGCAGTACGATGGGTCGCCCAACCGCCGCGCTCATCACATGTTTCGTGCGCGCGCCCAATGCCACGCGAATGCCGAGCTACTTCATCCGGCGGCTTACGTTGTAGGCCGCCATGCCGAAGATGCCTGTCACCGCCAGCATCGTCGCCAGCAAACCCATGACGCCTAGTGCTACTGTCGCCGCCCGAGCCGGAAACAGCGCATTCAGCCCTCCTAGCGCTTCGCTCCAGCTCTGCACCTTAATTTGCGCATTCGGCTCGAGTCCGCTCAAGGTGCGTTCGAGCGCGGCCGCCATCTCGCTTTGTGCCCGCTGCGATCGCGCGACGAAAATTATGTAGCTTTGGTCATTTTGGGCCAATGACAAATACGCCACTGGCTGCGGCGACTCTTGCATGTTGTGGTATTTGCCGTCCTCCACCACGCCCACCACCTCGGTCAAGTGGCCCCGCACGATGAAGCGTTGCCCGATCGCCGGCGTGTCGCCCCAAATCTTGCGTGCGAAGGTCTCGTTGACGATCGCCACATAGGGCGTCTGGGTGGTTTCTTGCCATGAGAAATCCCGCCCATCCAGCAGCCGGGTGCCGGCAGCCTCCAGGTATCCCGGCGATATGGTAAACACGTAGGGCGCCAGGACAGAATTGTTCAGGGTGAACTCAGTCGTCCCTGGCTCGAAAACCGGCACGCCGCGCAGACCCCCGGTAAAAGGCACTCGGTTGACCGTGCCTGCCGCCACCACCCCGGGGATGTTCCGCACCGCTTCAATCATCGCTTTCTTTTTCTCGAGCGGCACGTCGCCTCCGGGTCGCGCCAAGCTCAGGTCCATTTCGGCCAGCATCACGCCTTGCGGGTGGAAGCCCAGAGGAGCGTGCAGCATGCGCACCATGCCGCGCACGGCGACGAGCGAGGCCGTCACCAGCAGCATGCAGATTGCAATTTGTGCGCCGAGCAACAGGTCCCGTGGGGAAAACCGCCGCAGCGGCATCGCATCCACCGGTCCGATCTTCATCGCCTGCAACGGACTGCTCTGCCATGCCTGCAGCGCCGGAACTATTCCAAAAAACAACGCGCTGATCAGAGTAAGGGTCAGTGCCACGAAGTAGACACGCGCATCAGCATTGACCGCGAGATGACCATAGGGCGAATCCCATCGGTTCATCACACCCAGCAGCAGTCGGGCGATCAGCAGTCCCGCTGTTCCGCCCAGCAGCGACACTACCATCGACTCGGTCATTATTTGCCGCACCAGCCGCCAACGGCTCGCACCGAGGGCAACGCGGAGCGCCAGTTCCCAGCTGCGATCTGCCGCGCGCGCAGCAAACAGGTTAGCCAGATTGGCGCACGCGGCCACCAGCACCAGCAGAGCCAGCCCGGTCACGCTGTAGAGAAATCCGCGAATGACATCACCGTCGTCCGCGTAGAGTCCAGGCCGGACCAGCCGCAGCGGCATTCCAGTCTCTGTTTGTGGATACTCCTTCGCCAACTGAGCTGCGATCGCACTCAGATTCTCCGCCGCCTGTGGGGGCGTCACGCCTGGCTTAAGTCGGCCAAGTACTGTCACCGTGATGGATGTCCGGCTCTGCAAGAATTGCTGCCCCCAGTTCACGAAGGGTATCCAGTAGTCCGGCCAGACAAATTGCTCCGTGCCGTGGAAATGCGCCGGGGCCACGCCGATTACCGTGTAGGGATCTTTATCGAGCAGCACGGTGGTTCCGACTACGCCAGGATCAGCGTTAAATGCGCTTCGCCATAAATTATCACTCAACACCACATAGGGCGCTGAATTCGGCCCCTGCCCGTCCGCTTCGTGGATGAACCGTCCAACTTCCGGTTGCACCCCCAGCAGATCGAAATAATTGCCGGTGACCGCATAGCCAGTGACACTTTTAACCGTATTACCCGACCTCAACGTCGCCTGAGCAAATCCATCAAAGCCAGCCATCCCGCTGAAGGTGGTGTTCCGCCGCCTTAAGTCTTCAAACGCAGGATAGGACGTGGTCAGTAGTTTGAAACTCGTCCACGGCTTGAGGCGAAGCTGGTAGAGATTCTGAGGATCGCTCACATCCAGCGGATGTAGCAGGACCGCATTGAGTACTCCGAAGACGACGACATTCGCTCCAATGCCGAGCATCAGAGTGACTAAAGCTACGAGCGTGAACGCAGGAGACTTCCATAGCATTCGCAATGCAAATCTTAAATCCGCTATCACCGTTCCCCCTTCACAATCGCGCCCAATCACTCGGAGCGCAGGACCTGTATCGGATCGACGCGCATGGCGCGACGCGCAGGAATATAGCAGGCGCAAAGTGCAACCGTTGCCAGGGTCACAGTTGCGATGAACATCGTCCGGAGATCAGTTGCGCCGACGCCGAAAAGGAGGCTTTGCAAGAGACGAGAGGATGCGAACACGCCAATTAATCCGACCAGCACGCCGATGCCAACAAAGCGCATACCCTGGCCAATGATGAGACGCAGCACATCGTAACGTTGCGCGCCGAGTGCGAGGCGAATTCCGATCTCCTGCGTCCGCTGAGTGACCGAGTAGCTCATCACTCCAAAGATTCCTGCCGCTGCAAGAAGTAGTGCAATTAACGCGAACAAACTGACCAGCATTGCGTTCAACCGCGGCTGTGCGATCGACTGGGACCGGTAATCGGCAAGCAAGCGGGGCCGATAAACCGGCACGTCCTTATCGATCTCGGCAACGGCACGATGCAGAGCCGTGGTCACCGGGCCCGGGTCAACCTGCGTCAGCATAAAGATCGACAGCGACTGAATGGCGAATTGCGGATATGGAACATAAATCTGTGGCTTGGGCGGAACGTTAAGACTGACCAGGTGCATATCCTCCACCACAGCGATGATTTCGCGGACGGGCGGTTTACCAGGCTCGACCGAGCCATCTACAATGATCCGCTTGCCGATCGGATCTCCGCCGGGAAAAAACTGCTTCGCAAAAGCCTCCGTCACAATTGCGACTGCGGGTGCATTTTTGTCGTCCCGCTCGGTGAACCAGCGACCTTTGCGCAAGGGAACGCGCATGGTTTTGAAATAATCAGCGGTGACAGCATTAAATTGTGCCACTGGCTGCTGACCTTGCGCCACTGGATGGGCATCGAAGTTGAAAGTAAAACCGATTTCACTGCCGCTTAACGGAATCCACCATGCCGCCGCTACTGACTGCATTCCGGGCTGGCTGGAAAGGCGTTCCAGCAACTTTTTGTAAAAAGCGGCTGCCTGTTCCGGCTTACCATAATTTGTTTGGGTAAGCGCTACCCGTGCCGTCATGACATTCGTTACATCGAACCCGCCAGGGACTCTTTGCAGACGAATAAAACTTTCGACCAGCAATCCGGCGCTCGCGAGCAAGATCAGCGCGAGGACGATCTCGACTACGACGAGCGCAGCCCGAGTGCGATGCGCGCTCGCGCTTTCGCCTGCACCGCGGGGAGCTTCATTGAGCGACACGGCAAGATTCGAACGCGATGCACGCCACGCCGGAAACAAACCGGAAAGGATTCCGACTCCAAGACTCGCGACGGCCGTAACGACAAGAATCAGAGGGTCCGGTAAAATTTCGTCAATGCGCGGAATGCTCGGCAGAAATGCTTTCAGCGAATCAATGCCCCAGATCGCAACCACCAATCCGGCAAGACCGCCCAGAGCGCCGAGCAAAGTACTTTCGGCGAGCAATTGTTTAATAATGCGCCAGCGGCCGGCGCCGAGCGCGGCGCGGATGCTTATTTCCCGATTGCGCGAAAGCGAACGCGCCAGCAAAAGATTCGCGACGTTGACACAAGCGACAAGCAGCACGCAACCGGCCATCGCACACAACATCAGTAACGCGGAATGCGTGCTACCGATCATGGCGCTGATCTCTGGAATGACTTTGGCACCAGTGTGCAGCTTTGAGTCCGGGTATTGTTGACGCCAGCTTGCGGTAATGCTGTCAATCTTCGCCTGCGCCTGCTGGATCGAGACGTTCGGTTTCAATCGCGCGATGCACTGGAAAAAATCGTTGTCCCGCTGCTCCGTCATCGGCGGCGAGCCATCCTTCGATTCGCGCAAGCTCGACATCGAGACCCAAAGTTCCGCCGAAACCGCAGCAATCGGAAAAGTAAACCGCGTGGGCATCACTCCGATTACTCGAACTGTTGACCGTCGAGCGTAACGGTTTTGCCGACAACGTTGCGATCCGCTCCAAACCGGCGCTGCCACAACGCATGGCTCAAAATGACCACATGATTTCCCGGATTATCTTCGTTAGGCAAAAACGTACGGCCAAGAAGCGGTTGAACTCCGAGCAACGGAAACAAATCGGCCGATACTGATTCGCCTTGAACATGCAGCGCTCCGTTTCCATCTGTGAGCGTGCTCACGCCTTGGTTGGTATAAACCGCGATCCGCTCGAAAACCTTGTTCTGGTTACGCCAGTCGACGTAATCGAGGTACGAGATCGACTCGATATTCGTTCCCGGATCGGCTTTTTCGCGGGTATCATATTCGCCGATCGCGACGAGGTTTTGCGGTTGGTGGAACGGCAGCGGCCGCAATAACACTGCGTTAAGTACGCTGAACACGGCGGTGTTGGCACCAATCCCGAGCGCAAGCGTTAGCACCACGACACAAGTAAATCCCGGAGATTTGCCGAGTTGGCGCAGCGCGAACTTCAAATCAGCGATCATTATTCTCCTTTCACAATCCAGCCGTCGCGAAGTTGAATGACGCGTTTGCCGTAGGAGGCGTTCTTCTCGGAGTGCGTCACCTGCACGATCGTCATGCCTTCGTCATTCAGCTTGCGGAATAGCTCCATGATCTCTTCGCCCTGGCTGGAGTGCAGGTTTCCTGTCGGTTCATCGGCGAGGAGAAGTTTTGGTCCGGCGATGATCGCTCGCGCAACGCCGACCAACTGCTGTTGTCCGCCGGAAAGCTGACTCGGATACAAATCCTTTTTGCCGACGATTTGGAAACGATCGAGCATGTCCGCGACTAGCGCGGCGCGTTCGCTCTTTTTGTAGTGGCGATACGACAGGGGGATATCGAGGTTTTCGTAAACCGTGAGGTCATCGAGCAAGTGATACTGCTGGAACACGAATCCGATCTGTTCGTTCCGCAACGTGGCGCGTTCCTTCGGCTTCAAATGATGCATGGCGGCTCCATCCAAAAAATATTCACCGAGCCAGCCGTGATCGTGCATGCCCAGGATGTGCAACAGCGTCGATTTACCCGCGCCGGAAGGACCCATCACGGAGACAAAGTCGCCTTCCTGAACCTCCAGGTTGATGTCGCGCAAGACGTAAAAAAACTTCTCCTTCGCCAGGGGATAAGAGCGTTCGAGATTGTTAAGTTTGATCATGGCAATTCAACCGTTGTGACCCATTGCGATCATCGGGTCAGCGCGACTGGCGCGCAGAGCGGGGGCATAGCTCGCCAGCAACGCGATCGTAGCGAGTACGGCTGTGACAAGAACGAATGTCGCCAGATCGAATGCGCCGATGCCATAAAGCAAGGCTGAGAGAGAGCGCGTGGAGATGAGAGCGAGAAGAAGCCCGATTCCGGTACCGATGCCGACAAGTTTCAGCGCATGGCCAATGACCAGAGCGAGCACATCGCGCGCTTGTGCGCCGAGCGCCATACGCACTCCGATCTCGTGCGTCCGTTGAACGACCAGATACGACATCACGCCATAAATTCCAACAGAGGCGAGCAATAGCGCAACGCCGGCGAACACTCCCAACAACACAACCGAGATGCGGCGCGGTCCAATCGAATCGGAGATAACTTGTTCGAGTGAGCGCACGTTGGCGACGGGCTGATCAGGATCAATCGATAATAACTCGCGGCGGATTGCCTGTGTTAAGGTGCGCGGATCTTGTGAACTACGCACGGCCAACACCATGAACCGTGATGGCAACTGCGTGTGCGGCAGGTAGAACTCCGGTTTTGCATCCAAATCGAGGGCGCGATGTTTGATGTCATCGACAATTCCAACAACCGTCATCCATTGGGGATTCTGATCGTTAATGGAAATCCGTTTGCCCAAGGCATCTTCGTTAGGCCAGTACTTCCGCGCAAAGGCGCGATTAATGATAATAACTTTCGAGGAGTCGACCGTGTCGGAATCAGAAAAAAAGCGGCCTTGGAGTAGCGGCGTCTGCAGTACCCGAAAATAATCGGGTGTTATTACGCGAATTTCTTCGTCTGGTGAAACCTTTTCCTGCCTTGAATTGCGGCCTTCGATCACGAATGAATAATCGTTGTTCGATCCGCTTAGCGGAAGCGCCGAGACAAATGCCGCGTGTTCGACTCCTGGCAAATTCGCGATGCGTTGCCTCGCGTCGACAAAGAAGTTGATCGTTGCGGTCCCACCAAGGTACTCGTCGTTCGCCGGCGGCGGATATTTTAGTTGCGGCAACGCGAGCTCCATCGTCAGGACGTTGTGTGAATCGAATCCTGGATTAACTGCCTGGAGACGCGAAAAGCTCTTCATAAGCAACCCCGCGCCCACCAGCAGAACCAATGCCAGCGCGATTTCTGCGATGACCAGTCCGTTGCGAACCCGATTTGACCGCGCGCCGCTGGTTGATCCGCGACCGCCTTCTTTCAAAGCCTCCGTCAATTCCGGCCTGGCGCTCGCTAGCGCCGGAATCAATCCGAACAGAATTCCGCTTCCAATAGCGACTGAAGCGGTTGCGAACAATACCGTCCAATCAAGCGTCACTTCATTCAGGCGCGGAATGGTGCGCGCACCGAGGTGCTTTAGAACGTCCAAACCCCACAGCGTCAATAATACGCCGACCGTCCCGCCTATCAGAGCTAGCACCACACTTTCGGTTAACATTTGGCGCAATAGCCGAGATGGGCTTGCGCCGACTGCGACGCGAATAGCGAGTTCCCGCTCACGCGCACTCGCTCGAGCAAGCAGCATCGTCGCAAGGTTTGCGCATGTGACGAGCAAGACCAGCGCGACGGCTCCAAGCAAAATAAAAAGGCCGTCGCGCATTCCGCCAGCAACCTGTTGCTGTAACGGATAAATTCTCGCGCCGAAACTGCTGAAATCCCCGTAGTTGTTTGGGTGCTGCCGCTTCCAATCAGCGGTAATCGTACTGACTTCGGCCTGGGCGCTCGAAACGCTCCCACCGGCGCGCAGTCGAGCGATCATGCCGTAGCTGCGCGAGCCGCGCGATTCCAATTCGCCCTTTGTAAACGCGATCAGCTTCCAGATGTCGGCTCGCTCGGTAAACTGCATCCCTTGAATATTGAAAAGAGGAAGCGGGAACTCGAAACGCGCCGGCATGATTCCGATCACTGTATAACTGCGGCCATTCAAATAGAGTTTGTTTCCGATTAACGCGGGATCGGAATTGAATCGCCGTTTCCATAAACGTTCGCTGATCACGACTACGTCGTCACGACCTTCGCCAAATTCTTCCTGCGCAAATGTACGGCCTTTGATCGGCTCGATCCCGAGCAGCGGAAAAACGCTCGGCGAAACAACGGCGCCTTGGACACGCTCTGGAAGATCGGCTGTTTTCAAATTAAAGCTCGCGGAAGCGAACGCGGCGATGCGCTCGAAACTGTGCGTCTGTTTTTCGTAATCGAGATACTCAGGCGCGGAAACCGGGATGCGCTCCAGACCCTGCGAGGGGAATTGCTCCCAGAGCAAGACCAGCCTTGAAGAATCGTGATATGGAAGAGGCTTCACGAGAAGCCCGTTGATCAAGCCGAAGACAGCGCTATTCGCACCAATCCCCAGCGCGAGTGTGAGGACGGCGACGGCAGTAAAACCGGGAGATTTTGCAAGCTGGCGGAGCGCGTATCGGAGATCTCTCATATGAGTGCAATCAACAATTTGGCAATTCCATTCATTCCATTCGCAGTGCTTCAATGGGGTCGACTCGAGTAGCGCGGCGGGCTGGCAGCCAGCAAGCTGCCAGCGCTACCAAAGTCAGCGTGATGGCAGCGCCGAAAAACGCAGGCGGATCCCAGACGCTCACTTTGTAAAGAAGACTTGCCAGTGCGCGACCTGCAAAACCGGTCACGAGCAATCCGGCTGCGAGCCCGATCATGACCAGAAGCATCCCTTGCCCGAGAACAAGCCGGAAGACGTCCGCGCGATTGGCACCAAGCGCGAGTCGAATTCCTAGTTCACGCGTGCGTTGGGTCACAGCCAATCCCATGACCCCGTACAATCCGACGCTCGCGAGGCACAATGCGAGCCCGGCAAAAACACCGAGGAGAATCATGCTCAATCGGCGCGACGCGAGGCTCTCGCCGATGTTCTCGTCCAGCGTCGCAACCTCGGAAACGGCCTGTTCAGGATCGACCGATGCGATCTCGCGCTTGATTGCGCTGACGAGCGAATGCGGATCGTACCCATCCGCGGCGCGCACGATCAGCGTTTGATGTTTGGTTGGAAATTGAGCCGCGGAAAAATACATCACAGGCAATTTACGAAGATCGTATTGCTCGCCTGGCGCATGGATCCGTGCGTGAGGCACCACCCCGACGATCGTGATCGGAACTCCGGTCTGATTCGGTTCGACGATTGTCACCGGATCATCGATTTGTTTGCCGATTGGGTCTTGTCCCGGAAAAAATCGCTGCGCCGCCAGTTCATCAATAATCATCACGCGCGGCTGGCTGGCAATGTCTTGGGTAGTGACAGTTCGTCCGTGTAACATCGACATCTCAAGCACGCGAAAATAATCAGGCGAAACGATGTTCATCTCGCTGATCGGTTCCTGTCCGGGTGGATCGGGCGGAGTGCCGGTAATATGAAAGGAGCTGTCCCATTCGTTGCTGTCGAATGGCGGGTCGCTGCAATCCGCCACTGCCTTGACTCCGGGCAGCACTTTTACCTTTTCAAGCAATTGCTCGTAGAAGCGCGCGATCTTCTCCGGCGAGTCGTAGCGCGACGACGCTTCCGTGATCCTCATAGTTAAAACGCCGCCCGGATTAAATCCAAGTGGCACCTCCTGAGCGCGCCGAAAACTCTTCAAAGTCAAGCCCGCCGCAGCGAGCAGGACCACCGCGAGCGCGACCTGCGCGACGACAAGAATCGACCGCGCGCGCTGCCGCGATACGCCCTCGCTGCCGCGCGCGCCATTGTCGTGAAGGTCGTTCGCCATCGAGACATTGTTAAAAACGCGGAGAACCGGCCAGAGCCCGACGAGAATTGCGGCGACAACAATGATGCCAGTCGTGAAAAGAAGAACAATCGGGTCGATATTCGTTTCCTGGAAGCGAGAAACATTCGCCGGCGTGATCGCGCGAATGGCGTCGAGACTCCAGAGCGCGACGAGCGCGGCGCAACTTCCACCGAGCAGCGCGATCACCCCGGTTTCAATTAAGATTTGTCGCGCCAATCGCCATCGACTTCCACCAAGCGCTGCTCGCACTGCGAATTCTTTGGCGCGTGCGATTGCGCGTGTGAGTTGGAGATTGGCGACGTTCGCGCACGCGATCAGCAGCACGCAACCAACCGCAGCCAGCAACAGATAAAGAAGATGACGATATTCGCCGACGGCAAATTCGAGCAACTGCTTCGCCGAGACTTGCCGGTCTGTGTTTGAATCGGGATAACGGCGCGCGAGATCAGCGGCGATTGTGTCGAGGTCGGCAATCGCCTGTTTGAGTGTCGTGCCTGGCTTGAGTCGTCCGAGAGCTGAAAATCCCACATGATTTCCGCGAGAAAGAAGATCGTGATCGGCACGCAAGTCCGCCAGCGGGAGAAAAATGTCGCAGTCTCGCGGAAAACGAACGCGTTCAGGAACGACGCCAACAATCTCTCTTGGGATGCCATCGATGTTCAATTGCTGTCCAATCACCAGTGGAAGCGCGCCGAAACGATTGCGCCAAAGTCGTTCGCTGATGAGTGCGACTTTGCCCGCGCCGGGCACATCGTCGTTCTCAATGAGATCGCGACCGAGTCGCGGCCCGACTTGCAGGATCGACAAATAGTTGGCTGTAATGCGGGCCGAGCCGAGTCGCTCCGGCTGCGCGCTGGTATCCGCGCCGGAAACATTCACGCCCTCCCGCCTAACGAGTGCAAGATCGACGAAGCTCCGTTGCGCCGCGCGCCAGTCGAGATAATTCATGTAGCTGACCGAGCCTGATTCGAAACCGGACGGACGGGCCAGTCTTTCACGAAGCAATACCAGTTGGTCCGGGTGCGGATATGGGAATGGCCGGAGCAGAACCGCATTGACCACGCTGAAAATTGCCGTATTCGCGCCAATGCCAAGCGCCAGCGTCAGGATCGCAATGGCGCTGAATCCTGGCTGCTTCAGCAGTTGCCGGAACGCGAATCGTAGATCTTTACGCATAGGCAAGTCGTTGTTTTATTCAGTCCAAAGCGATTCGCCTGGGGATTCGAAAGGCATAGTCATCATTGCTCACGTAGGGCTTGAATTGGATCGACGCGCGTGGCGCACCGCGCAGGGATATAGCAGGCGAATAAAGCGACACCGATAAGAAGAAGGGCGACACATGCAAAGGTCAAAGGATCGGTCGGTCGCACACCGTAGAGCAGACTTGCCATCAAGTGCGAAACGATCAGGGCGCAAACAATTCCAACTGCGGCACCCACAATGGCGAGGCCCAATCCTTGACGCAGAACCATGCACAGAATGTTCGACCTTGACGCCCCAAGGGCGAGGCGGATTCCGATCTCGTGCGTCCGCTCACTTACCAAATACGAAATCAACCCATAAATTCCGAGTCCGGCGAGAAGCAACGCCGTGAGCGCGAAGAGACCGACCATTTCAAGCGAGAACCGTCTTTGTGCGAGCGACGCCGAAACGGTTTCATTGAGTGTTTGTGCTCCGTACACCGGCAAAGTCGAATCGACAGATTGCACCTGCTCGCGCACTTGATCGCCGATTGCCGCCGCGTTCAAATGTCCGCGCAAAAATATTGCGAGACGTCTTGCACCAGTCTGAAACAAGTCGAGATAAATCTGCGGAACGTCCGCCCGAGCGAGTGATTCCGTCCGCGCGTTGGCCACCAAACCAACAACCGTGATCCACGCAGAATTGGGCCGCGTCGACTTAAAGCGTTTGCCTAGCGGATCGTCGTTCGGCCAGTAAGTCTGCGCCATTGCCTGATTGATCACCGCGACCTGTGGCGTCTTATCGGCATCGGAGTCGTTGAACAGGCGACCACGCAAAAGCGGAATTCCGAGCAAATGAAAATAGTCGGGCGAAGCACTGGAGCGATCGGCTGCGGCGGGCTGGTCGGTCAGATTTTCGCGTCCCTCGATGTTCAACAGGAACTGACCTTCGGAAATCACCTTTAGATCGCGCAGGCTCTCGTCCAGCGGGACCGACGCTGTATCTCCGACCGCTACCTGCTCGACACCGGCCAGGCTTTTGCAGCGGCGAATCAGTTCGCGCAGGAACGGCGTTTCCTGGGCAGAATTTGCGTACTTGTCAATCGTCGGATCGTTGGGGCTCGGCAAGCGCGTTCTAACTGTCATCACACGTTGCGGATTGAATCCGAGTTGCACATTCACCAAATCCCAAAAGCTGTGCAGTAGAAGTCCGGCGGCAATCATCAACACCAGCGACAGCGCGAATTCCGTCACGACGAGAAGGCGTCGTGTTCGTGTCCGATCGCGCGAACCGGCCGAGCCGCGGCCCTCCTGATTCAGCGCATAACTCAAATCGAGCCGGCCAACTTGTAGCGCCGGCGCGAGTCCAAAGATGACGCCGGACACGAGGGCCGCCGTCAGCGCGAACGCGAGAATAGACCAGTTAATGGCTATTTCGTTTAGCCGCGGCAACGTGTCTGGAATTAATCGCAACAAAGAATCTTTGGCCAAAAACACAATTGCTAGTCCAGCAATCCCGCCGAGCAGCGCGAGAATTATACTTTCGGTCAGCAGTTGCCGCGTCAGCCGAGCGCGCGGCGCGCCGAGCGCCTGACGAATGGCCATTTCGCGTCCGCGCGAGCTGGCCCGAGCGAGTAGCAGGTTCGCTACGTTGACGCAGGCAATCAGCAAAACCAATCCAACGGCGCCGAAAAGAAGAATGAGCGACTGACGAATGTTGCCGATCAGTCTCTCCTTCAGCGGAAGCAGTCGTATCCTCCATCCCGCGTCGGCGGGATAATCCCCGGGAAATTGCTTTTGCAACGATGCAGTGAGCGCGTCGAGTCGCGTTTGCGCCGAAGCGACCGTCAATCCAGATTTCAATCGCGCGATCGCCGTCGGAAGATAGCGCCGATTCCTCAGTGGTTGATCGGGCAGCGGCGTCCCGTAAGAACTCGTCGCGGCCCAGATCTCGATATTCCTTTCTTCCGCTGTTCTCCCCGGCGCGTCGAACCCTGGCGGCATGACGCCAACGATCCGATATAAGTCCGTGTCCATCCGCACGCTCTTGCTCAGAATATTTGGATCGCTCCCAAAAGCGCGCTTCCACAGGCCCTCGCTGATGATCACTTCCGGAATGATCCCGGGTGAATGATCCTGCACATTGAAAGCGCGGCCCAGCTGCGGCTTTACACCGAGTAGCGAAAAATAATTGGGCGCGACAATGAGCAGACGAACCCGCGCAGGCTGAGATGAGCCAGTTAGATTGTTCTCGTCAAACCACGTCGGCGAAACGTGTTCGAAAATTCCGGAATGCTGGAGGTCCTGCCATTCCGGCTGAGACATTCCGACGTCGCGCGCGCCGATACCCGAGAAATTGGCTTGAATACTCACGAGCTGCTCCGGGTTCGGATACGGCAAAGGATGCAAAAGCGTTGCGTCAACTACTCCGAAGATCGCTGTCGTCGCCCCAATTCCCAGAGCCATCGTCAGAACAATGACGGCAGTGAAGCCGGGAGACTTTCGCAACATGCGCACCCCGAAGCGGAGATCTTGCCAGAGTTCTTCAAACATAGGACGTCGATTTTGTTGTGGGGCCGCGACTTGATATGAATTCGTTCAGCACATTCATCATTGCTCGCGTAAGGCCTGAACTGGATCGATGCGTGTCGCGCGCCACGCGGGCAAAAAACACGCGGCTAAGGAGGCGATCGTGATCACGACGAATGCCAATCCGAACGCAAGCGGGTCGCGCGGACTGACTTTGTAAAGCAGGTTTCCCATCAAACGCGTGAGCACGAACGCGGCGATTGCCCCGACAAGGATTCCTGCCGTTGTCAGTCGCAGGCCGTGCGAGAGCACCAAGCGCAAGAGATTGCCCGCATCGGCGCCGAGAGCCATGCGCAATCCCAGTTCGTGCGTGCGTTGCGAAACTGAGTACGACATCACGGCATAAAGCCCGATCGTGGCTAGGAACAACGCCATCCCGCCGAAAATCGCGAGCAACGTGACCGCGAGTCGCTGAGTGTAGCCCCGTTGGTCCACTTGCTCCTGCAAACGATCCGCGGCGTATGGCGCCAAGGTCGGATCGA
>WNFX01001148.1_pt1 | contig 27132 bp, 25 predicted proteins | sample 5400111 | NCBI WGS metagenome assembly WNFX01 (sample SAMN13153363, study PRJNA577476) | soil metagenome | isolation source: 40 cm soil or saprolite under grassland replicate 1 | place: USA:California | collected 2016-06-15
GAGTGGAGCCTACGGTACTAGCAATACCGTAGTGGTGGGGGCGAGAGGAGTCGAACCTCCAACGTCGAGCTTAATAGGCACTTGCTCTGCCAATTGAGCTACGCCCCCGACTGCAAGAGTTCTAGGGTAGACAGTTTGCGAGACGGGATACTCTAGAACTCGCTTTTTATGGACTCATCATAGTTCTCCTGTCTAAGTTTGATGGCTCCTCGTAAATGCTGCTTCCAGTTCGTTCAGGTAATTTAAATGTGCTTCAGAACCAAGAGGCGCACTACTAAAGTAAATGTGTTCCTCTGGTCGTGTACCTGGGCGCAGTGTAAATGTAAATGCATATGGGTCAGTCGCACTTGGTACTGCTGGTAATACTTCGTCCGTAGAGAATGCTCGTATCGCTACCGCAGGAATCATGGTCATGGATTTGTCACCAGCACCAATACTCATAGTTTTGCTAAGTAACCTTCGTAAGGGTTTTGGAAGAATAGTATCCAACGGATATGGAAATCGAGCGGTAATCTCAGAGTAGTCAAGAGCACGTTCGGGCTCTCCGACAATGGGTGATCTATCAGCAGCTTCTAGTCCCGACAGAAAATGGAAGAGATGATCTGCTATACCGTCAATCGCATCTGTCGGACCTGCTACGTCGATGACAATGCGATTCTGTTCAAAATGAAGAAAGCGAATAGGTACAATGTACTTTTCTTGATGTACCCATGCTCCGAGATTGAAAACGATTCCTGGAGGATAGGTTAGCGGAACCACTCCAAATGTTGCCATTGGCGAACCAATGACAGATGATTGGAAACGAAAGAGCTGCTGTATTTGCTGTTGTATCGGCTGGATACTTACCATTGATAAACGTATAGCATCAGCTTCAAATTCATAAGCTCTACGGCTAGTTAGGATTTTCACTTGCTCAAGCATATTATGCAGCTAGTCTCCCTCCGTATTGGTTTGAAGTCGATTGCACTCCACTCCATGCTGAATTCTGCAATTGATCGCCATATTCAGCCCTATTCTGTGTAGAAGTTTTCGCTGTCTGAGACATTGCAATTGTTGGCTGACTTAGAATTACTGCCGGTTGCATGTTTTGAGGTGCAGGGATGAATCGGGTCTCTTTTGTAAGGAGCCAGGTGTCATAATTTATCTGTGTAAGTGGCAAATCCGGATTAGCTATTACGAAGTTACGAGCAGACTCTATTGGCACAAGTACTATGTCCAGAGGCACCATCCCACATGCTAGAGCAAACTCTGCATAGCGCCGAAGCGACATAGAGCCATTAGCGTCTGCTTCTAGACGTGCTATAGCAGCCTGCTTGGTGTTCATCTGCTCGGCCACCTGTGCCTGTGTGAGATCGGCTTGGCGACGTGCATAAAACAATTGGTCTACGGCTGAAGACACAAATCCAGATTTAAGGTATTCCTTAGCAAATGTAGATCCACTGTTTTCATCGGTTAGCTCGTGGACGATAATATCATTGGTTGTTTCCCTGTTTTGAGTATTTACATATTTCTGCATCATTATCTCCCTTTAATTGCGTTCCAGCAATCTATTGCGCGTGATTTGGCCAACCTGATCTCTTTGGGCGGCACTTTTCGCCCCGGTTTCTTAAATAAATGTATCCAATAGGCATCTAATCGCCCATTTGGAAACATCACAAAAGCGCGATAATCATAACCCAAATGTAGCTCGATGAATCTCCATGGTTCATCGACTGGATAGGGTGTAAAGTCAAAGCCCCGGGGTATATCATTATCGGCATTACTGTTTCGCCAAGCCTGCTCGAAACGTTTTGTAGAACGCAATATCTGTGCCCTTACAACTACATCTAATGATCTGTAGCTTTCTTTAAACCCCGAATCCCAGGAGAACGTTGTTTGACTTCTTGAACCCAACGTACAAGCCGTCCTTCCATGATAATCATTACCGCACCCTCCTTTTCGTTTGCTCGTTTCTCCTTACACTCGTTGAAAACCAGTGTATCATGTGGTCTTCCTTGTGTCAAGGCAAATTATAACAGATTTGTTATAATTTGCCTTGCATTTCAGATGAAAAAAATGACCATGAAGTTTTGTAGTAGATTATGGCATGTAGTGAGATGGACAAAGAGGGTATCAAGGAACTTCCTGGAGGTCATGCTGCCATTCGACTGTTTATAACACCGTTGGCAGAGAAAGCAATTCTACTACACTGCATCCTCTTCAATACTCCAGGAATATGCATCCATTTGGTGAACTTCATCGTACAGGAAACGATCACGGTACGACCCCGCTAACCGGTGAACGTGCTCAAGCGATCTTGCGAGGACGACCGCGTGGCCGTTTGGGCAGAACCGGATCAGGCAACGGATGTTATCGAAGTGACATCAAAACTGACAGCAAAGCCGGTGGAAAAACGCGAACAATAGTAGACATTAGTGAACAAAATGGCAGAGAGCAAAAGCCGCCGAACCCCTTAAGAAGCCTCTAAACAAAGCCCCTATGAAACCCTGGACACGTGTGCTATAATACCGACCTTAGAAAGCGTGCGGGACGCACGAAAACAAGGATATACGCGACAGGTAACCGGTGCTCGGAGAGGGGCAAAGATCATGACCACGACCACCAGTATTGCGCATGGGAAATACCACATCTGGACCGTTGGCTGCCAGATGAACCAGGCTGACTCGCAGCGCATCCAGACGATTCTCGAAGAGCTGGGTTGGGAAGAGAGCAGCATGGAGCAGGCCAACCTGGTGGTACTCAATACATGCAGCGTGCGCAAAGCGCCGGAAGAGAAAGCTCATAACCAGCTCGCTTTGCTCAAGCATGCCAAAGCCAGGCGCAATGACTTGCTCGTCGCGCTGATGGGCTGCATGATCGGCAACCAGAAGACTATCGACGAACTGCAAAAGCGCTACCCACACATCGATCTCTTCATGAAGGTCGAGCAGGCAGACATCCTGCCGCGCTTCCTCGAAGAGCGCTGGACGCCCATCTCGGGCGCCGGCTGCCTGGATATCGAATACATGCCCCCTACTGACGAGGCGACCCCAGCCGAACCTATCTCACCAACCATCGCTGCCTTCAATATGCCGGACACGGGGAAGCGGACTGTGCTGCCAATGGCCATTACGCCCAGGCCGGGCGAGCGTATCGCGCACTACCCCACGAAGATCGAACCGGCGAAGGCCAGCCCAACCGCCTGGCTGCCCGTGATTCTCGGCTGTAACAAGGTCTGCACCTACTGTATCGTCCCCTATCGCCGCGGGCGCGAGCGCAGCCGCCCGGTGGAGGAGTTGCTCGCAGAGGCGCGCTCACTGGTAGCGAAGGGCGCGAAGGAACTGACGCTGCTGGGTCAGACCGTTGAAGCCTACGGGCTTGACCTGCCGGATAAGCCCGACCTGGCCGAATTGATGCGGCAACTCAGCGGGATCGAGCAGTTAGAGCGTATTCGCTTCATGACCTCGTATCCACGGCATATGACCGACAGTATGATCGAGCGCATGGCGGGGCTGCCGAAAGTTTGCGAGCACCTGAATATCCCTGTCCAGTCGGGCGATGATGAAGTGCTCAAGCGTATGAAACGTGGCTACACACTCGATGAATACCGCACACGCATTCAACGAGTGCGCGAATTGTGGCCCGGCATCTCGCTTTCCACCGATGTCATCGTGGGTTTCTGCGGGGAGACAGAGCAAGAGTTCCAGCACACGCTCGACCTGCTCGAGGAGATGCGCTTCGATGTTGTACACGTGGCCGCCTACTCACCACGCCCCGGCACCTTAGCCGCGCGTTGGGAGGACGACATACCGCTGGCAGAGAAAAAGCGCCGGCTGCATGCAGTGGAGGAGCTACAGGGGCGCATCGCCCTCGAAATCAACCAGCAGTACCTCAACAAGGTGGAAGAGGTACTGGTCGAGGACACCAATGTTTCACATGAAAGGCAACAATTGAAGGGGCGCAACCGGGCCAACAAACTGGTATTCTTCCCACAGCCCGGAGAGACGCTCATGGAGGATGGGCAAATTGAGTTCAACGCGGCCCGCGATGTTGCCATCGGCGACATGGTGCAGGTACGTATTGAACGAACTACGGCCTGGTCCTTGCAAGGTTGCGCAGTTGAGGTATAATAGGCCAATTATACGATGCATCCCAATGAAGATAGAGGAGGCGTTCGATGACACAAGCACAATCTGCGGAAGAGAAAGCGCGCCTAAAAAAACAATGGACGGACCTGGCGATCCAGCAAGCGCTGGCCAGCCAGTGGGAAGAGGCCGTGATTACCAATAAGAGCATTCTGAGTATATACCCCAATGAGCCTGAAGCCTACAATCGCCTGGGCAAGGCTCATAACGAACTCGGGCAGTACGCAGAGGCGCGACAGGCTTACGCGCAGGCGCTGAAGTACAACCCCAATAACACTATTGCCAGGAAGAACCTGGAGCGACTCTCGTTACTCCAGGAGGTGCCGGTACAGGTGCATGCCGGAGTTGAGCGCATCGATCCGCGCCTCTTCATTGAAGAGACGGGCAAGACGGGCATGACGGATTTGATCAACCTTGGCCCCAGTTCGGCGCTGGCAAAAGTGGCCGTAGGCGACAAAGTACAATTACACGTAAACGGGCACTCGATACTCGTGCGCAACTCTGCCGGTGAAGACATGGGACAGATAGAACCGCGCCTTGCCAATCGCCTGATCAACTTTATGGAAGGTGGCAACCGTTACGCCGCTGCCATTCTTGCGATGGAACATGGGCAGGTACGCCTGATTATTCGCGAAGACTACCAGCATCCCAGCATGTTCGGCAAAGTCAGCTTCCCAGCGCAGGGCGGTGTCGTTGCCGAACGGGCCTACATCAAGGATAGCATGCTGCGCTATGACCGCGAGGACGAGGACGATCTTGGCAACGAAGACGAGTATTACGATGGCGGCGACGAAAGCGACGATATGACCGAGATCGACCTTGAAAGCGGTCTCGAGGGCGAAGAGTAATCAAAAAATTCGAAAGGAGAACGGCCATGAACAAAACGAAGAGGGTGGCCTGGCGCAAACACCGCATTAAAGCAAAGAAGTACAAAGAGAAGCACAAAATGCAGGCGCAGAAGCCAGGTGGCAGTGTAGCCACGTCGACAGCGCGGCGTTAAACGCCGCGCTTCCATATTTTTTCAGCATATGAGCTATGAGCAGCACGTCGCCACCCCCAATATCATCGGCCTCTGTACGCAATATCCTGACGCTGCTCGTCTCGCGTGACGCACAACTGGTAGCGGGCGCGGGAGGGTTGGAGCACAGGGTGACATGGGCCTGTCGTATGCGAGCACGCCTTCCTGCATTTGAAAGCGTGCATGGAGGGGAACTCGCTCTGCTGAGCCTGCCGCGGTTACGCCGCCTGGACGAGAACCTGCCTCATCTGCTGAAAAGCCTGCACAAAGAAGGTGTGGCAGTAGTGGCGGTTGCAGCCGCATCTCTCGAAGCACTGGGAAGCGAGGCGTGTACTGTTGCCGACCAGTTACACCTACCACTGATCTTACTTCCACCAGAGGCACCACTCGAAGAAATCGAACGCGAAGTAATCACCTTTGTCGTCAGCTTCCGCAGCGAGATCGAGCGCAAGGCTACCGAGATCTCCCACCAGTTGATGCAATTGAGTGCGCAGGGGGCAGGCGTGAAGGGCATCTGCGAACACCTCGCCCGTAGTTGTGACAGGTGGGTCATTGTGCAGGATGCCGAACAGCAAATCCGCTTCAAGGCGGCCCCACCAGGAGCGACCGGTGAAGATGCGCCATCATTCACACCCTCACTTAGCGACGAGGCACTGCTAAGACAGGGATTGGTACGGGTAGCGGTTCCTATCCTGATACGTCACGAAGCGGTCGGCTACCTGTCGCTGATCGGAAGCGACGATTTTGACTACCTGGAACGCATGATACTGGGGCAGGTGGCGCCCATCCTGGCGCTTGAATTCGCACGAGAGCGCGAACGCAGCGAGGTTGAGAGCCGCTATCACCTGGAAGCGTTCATGGATGTGCTGCAAGGGAACTACCAGCAGCCCGAGGAGATGCTGACACGTGCGCGTTTACTCGGCTACGATCTCACCACACCACAGGTTGTGGCGATCTTTGAGCTGCCGGCCTTTGATCCCGAGCCGGCTATGGGTACTCCCATGGCGCAATGGAACAGGCGCTTACGCGAGGAATTGCTGCGCGCATGGCCCACCTGCTGGGTGCTGAGTGAACCTCGACGTGTGACGGCGCTGCTTCCTCTTTCAAGCTTAGAAGAAGGGGCGGAGCAGGAACGCGAGAGCGAGAACAGCATTTTCACGCGCCTGGAGCGAGTACACGCACGCCTGCAACAAAAGAAAAATGGCAATTCCAGCGTCCTGTATTCAGGCGGAATGGGGCATATCGCCAGAAACCTGCAGGGGATTTCGCAGTCGCTGCGCGAGGCGCAGCAGGCTCTGGAGATCGGGCGCCGGCTATTCGGCGATGGACAAATCCACTCGTTTGCCCGCCTGGGCGTCTACCGGCTGCTCTTCTATCTTCACGAGCAGAGCGAACTCGCTGACTTCTACCAGGAGACGCTTGGTCCTCTGATCAACCACGATTCTCACAGCAATAGCGCGCTGATTGAAACACTGGAGGCATACTTTCGCTGCAACGGCAACCTGAGCGAGACGGCCCGCGCCATGCACCTGCATCGCAACTCGCTGCTCTATCGCCTGGGCCGCATCGAGGAAGTACTGGGGCGTTCGCTCGAAGACTCGGAACTGCGCCTATCCCTGCAAATTGCATTGAAGATCCGGCACCTGTTGAGAGATTGACAAGCGATGATTTTTCCAGTACGCTTCGGTCAACCGGCCACCAATAAAGCCCCATATGAGGAGGTCCCATGAGCGCACCCGTTTCGTTACGGCGTGTCCTGAAGTTTCGCACCATCGTCTCGACCAGTACAGGGTTAGCATACGCGGCCATCAGCTTCCTCGGCTGCGTTCAGCTTGCCTCCTACCTGGGGGGCGATTCGGGCTGGATCGCCATCCTGATCTCTGGCCTGCTGGCCGTGCTCGCCGCGCTGTGTTTTTCTGAACTGAACGCGCTCTACCCCACTGCTGCCGCCATCCGCCAGTATATGCGAGAGGCGTTTGGCGACAATTTCTCGCTCGTCATCTCCTTCGGTTACCTGCTCACAGTTGTCGCAGTCGTTGCAGCCGACAGCTACGTGGTTGGCACAGCCATCACCTTTGCATTCAGACTTCCCAACTGGGCTTCGCTCATCTGGATTCTCGCCCTGCTCGGACTGGCAATGGGCGCCAACCTGCGCGGCATCAAAATAGCCGGACTGCTGCAAGACATCACGACTTACAGCCTGCTCGCATTCGCCATCATTATCTCCCTTATTGCACTCAGCCAGCACGGTTTCCAGTTACGCACACCATTTGACGCTTTCAACCATCCCCTCAACCTCTTCACTGCCGTCGCTGTAGGCGTCTTCGTCTTCTCGGCCTTCGAGTGGGTCACGCCGCTCTCCGAAGAAATTACTGACATCAGGCTCATCCCACGTGGCATGTTCATTGCGCTTGGCCTGCTCTGTGTTTCGTATGCGCTCTTTACCGTGGCTGCCAGCAGTTTCTTGAATGTTCACAGCGCGGCAGTGATCAATTCACCCTACCCCCAGATGTTGCTGGCACAGGCCGCGCTGGGCCAGTTGGGCATCTGGCTAATGCTGATAGCTACACTCTTGACGGCGGTAATGACCTTCAATGGCGGCTTCGCCACGGCTTCGCGCTTCCTCTACGCCGCCGCACGCGAAGACACCCTCCCACCTATCTTCTCACGTATCAGCATCTCATTTGCCGTGCCATATGTGACGGTGATTGTACTCACTACTCTATCTGCGGTCATTGCCGTCATCATCTTTTTCACCAACCAGTTCACGATACTGATCCTGGTTGGCGCGGTGCTCGAAGCGCTTATTTACACGGTTGCAGGGCTCTGCGTCATTCAACTACGCCGCCAGCCAGCAGCGCAACGCGCTTTCCGTATCTGGGGCGGCTGGACCATTCCCATTGCAACTATCGCAGTTTTCGGCATACTCGGCATACTGGCAGCGCTCAACATCGATCCCCAGGGCAACATCAGCCCTACACCACTCTATATCACGCTTGCAGTGTTCGCCATCTCTGCCTTCTATGTCTACCTCGGCGTACCCCGCATCCGTGCGGCCGCAGCCACACGGCGCGCTGCCTTGAGCAGGCGACGACCAAGGAGAGAGACCCAGAATACAGAAGTTAGCCAGGGGTAAGAATGAACATGAAATTACGTTTCGCCAGCTCAGCCATCATCGCCACGTGCTGTATATTACTTATGCCGCTAGCAGCGCTCGCCTGCGGCGGATTCTTCACGCCAGGGACCCCGCTGGACCAGAACATCGAACGCATCATCTTCGCCGCTGCTCCCGGCAGCATGACCGTCTACGAGCAGATCAACTACACCGGTTTGGCCAGTGATTTCGCCTGGGTGCTGCCGGTGCCATCCGTGCCTAAACTGGACACCGCCCCTATTAGCACCTTTCGCGACCTTGACCAGCAGACCGTGCCGCGCTTCATTGGGCCTGAACCGCCTCAATGCGGCCTACCTCCGCTAGGACCCCGGCCTACCGGCAGCGGTGCCCCACCTCCTGGCGGCGTCAATGTCTATGGCAGCGGCAGCGTTGGGCCATACGCCTATGACGTGATCGGTTCCAGCGATCCCACCTCGCTCACAAAGTGGCTGCTTGGACACCATTACCACATCCCCGACCAGGTACAGCCAGCCATTCAGAGCTACACCCGGGTGCATATGCTCTTTTTAGCGATGCGGCTGCAGCCGCAGGCAGGAGTACAGGACATTCAACCGGTCAAAGTGACATTCGCCACCACTCAACCGCAGATCATGATTCCACTGCGCATGGCAGCCAGCAGCGCGATGCCCCACATGGACATATTGGTCTGGATATTCGGCTCCGGGCGCTTTGTCCCACAAAACTACCAGATACTCCAGATTCGTAAAACTCAGATCGCACTTGACCCCTACGCCGGGGCCAATTACAAACAACTGGTGGAAAACGCGGCCAGCCAGGCCAACGGGCATGGTTTCATCACCGAATATGCCCAGCCCAGCAGCATGCTCTCTACTCAAGGCGATCCAACACTCGCGGACCTGCAGCAGCGCTACAGCTATGTAACCCGCCTCTACACACTCATCTCGCCGGAACAGATGACGCTCGACCCTGTCTTTACTGCACAAAGTGGGCTGCCCAACGTCAACAATGTATATGATCTTTCCAACGAGGCCGCGCCGACCACCTGTGATCCCTTTAATCTCTTCCTGGGTTCGGTTGGGCCACTTGTCTACCTGGCCGCGATCCTGGTTATCCTCGGGCTGGTAGTCGGGGGAGTTACGCTAATAAGACGGAGAGCGAGCAGTAGTTAAGATGGCAGGGAAAATGCAATGAAGAGCACAACGAAATATCTCACGCTTGTACCGTTATTCGAAGAACTACATGGTGACTGCGTTGTGGTACGGCCGTACAGGGAGAGCGACGCACAGGACCTCTTCGAGGCTGTAGGCGAGTCGCGCGAGCACCTGCGGCCGTGGCTTCCTTTCGCCGGCGCTCACCAAACGGTCGATGAGAGCCGGGGCTGGATTATCCAGCAGTTGGCCGAATGGCTGCTGCGCAGGGATATGCAGGCTGGCATCTGGGAGAAAGCAACCAATCACTACGTCGGAGGCAGCGGGCTGCATCCTCACAACTGGGAAACTGGCTATTTCGAGATTGGCTACTGGCTGCGGGCTTCGGCCACAGGTCACGGGTATATTACAGAGGCCGCACGTCTCCTGACGGAATATGCCTTTACCGCGCTGGCGGCTACCCGTGTCGAAATTCGCTGCGATGAGCGGAATGTACGCAGCGCCGCTGTCGCGCAGCGCCTTGGTTTCGTGCAGGAGGCACGATTGCGCAATCATGAGCTTGCGGTGGATGGCACGCTGCGTACGACGCTTATCTTCGCCCTCACTCCTGCCGACCGGGCCTGAACACCTTCCCGCCCGCGGCTTTGAGCAGGCGGTCACGTATGGCAAGGCCAAGGCCGTGCTCGTCGAAACTGCGGCTGAGAATGACCTGTACACCCGCCTCTTCCAGCGCGCGCAGGCTGGCAAATAATGCCGCTGCTACCTGCTCTGGAGCGGCAGCATCGCCGAGGGTACGAACGACCGCGCCGCTATCACGAAACGCCGCTATATCCTCGTCGGCCACCAGCACACCGGCACGCTCTCCTCGCTCCAGTCGACGCCGCACCTCGGCCAGCATCGCTGTGCGCATCAGTTCTTCTGGCCCATCAAAGAGCATCAGCGGAACTGCAGGCGCGTAATGGATGAGCGACTGGCCTGGCGATTGCAGGCCAGTCGTAGGGACAGCCTTGCTGGGCTGAGGCGGTTGAACACCTGGTAATACTGCACGCAGGGCTTCGAGGCTCACACCGCCAGGCCTTAGGATGGTTGGTACGGTCGAACAGAGGTCCAGGACTGTAGATTCTACCCCGACCTCACAAGATCCCCCATCGAGGATTAAGGGCACCCGCTCATCCAGGTCGGCCAGGGCATGCTGTGCGGTTGTGGGGCTGACATGCATAAAACGATTGGCGCTGGGCGCCGCGATGGGCGAACCGGCAGCGCGAATGAGGGCGAGCGCGACGGGGTGGCGCGGCATGCGCACGGCGACGGTCTCCAGCCCGGCGGTCACTAGTTTGGGCACGAGCCGGCTGCGCGGCAGGACCAGCGTCAAAGGACCCGGCCAGAACGTGCGGGCCAACAGCTTCGCCTGCCCGGAAATGGAGCTGGCCAGTTGCTCCAGGGCGTCTTCTTCAGCAATATGCACGATCAAGGGATCGTTAAACGGGCGCTCCTTGGCGATGAAGATGCGTTCCACCGCTCCCCTTTGCAGGGCAGCAGCGCCAAGGCCGTAGACGGTCTCGGTGGGAAAGACGACGACCTCTCCGGCGCGCAATAGTGCCGCTGCATACTCAATAGTTGCTGGGTCGGGATGGACGGGATCTATTGCTAAAACTTCGGTATGCATGCTTCTTGCTTTCACGTTCTTGAGGCACATGACTCTTGTATTTCTTTGAACGAGTGTAACACGACCCGTTCCTGGGAGGAATCCTTAGATCCACTGCTGGGTGCGTTTCTTTTTTTGCTTCGAGCGCAGATGGCGAGCATGACAGGGGCAAGCCCTGCCACTACTTTACACGGTCAGGGGCCGTCCCAGCGTCGTATAGTAGTGACACCCCTTGCGGGTGTCATGCCAAAAATGCACTCTATCTTCAGATCCACTGCTCGCCAACGGTTCTTTCACTCTGTACATTTCCCGTATTGACGGTAGATTTCGGTTCCAGCAGCAGCACATGCGCTTCCTCTTCAGCGACAGGACAATGTTCGACGCCCCGGGGAATGATGACGAACTCGCCTTCGTCTAGCCACATATCACGATCACGCAGCTTGATTAATAGCCTGCCCTTCACTACCAGAAACAATTCGTCCTCCGCCTCGTGGTGATGCCACACGAACTCTCCTTTGAGCTTGACCAGTTTCAGGTAAGAGTCGTTGAGTTCTCCCGCGATCTTCGGACTCCAATACTCCTGGAAGAGGCCAAATTTACCGGCAAGATTCACTTTTTCCATCGGTTACTCCTTGAAAATTTCAGAGGTTACTACTGATTATCCCTCAGAAGCATTATACAGCAATGCTCAGCCCCTTGATTTCTCTGCTAAAAGAAAGGAAAGGGGAAGCATAGTGGCCTTCACCGCTCTATGGTGAAGGCCACCGGGGTCACAACTTGCCTGGTACTTTACGATGGCAATGAATAGCTCGTCCAGGAGCGTCAGCGCGTACGCTGGTTGGAAGACCTCCTCCCACGAGCGATCAAGAACAGGGTGTAGCCGGCGCCCAGCAAGCATGTCAGCCACAGTATTACCTGGGGAGTTCCCAGTGGCAGGCCAGGCAGCCACGACGGGAGTTGAGACGCCTGGCCATCGGCAACGGCCATTGGCGGGGTTCCAAATGGCGCCAGGCGTATCACATTCCTGGAACTGATACCCAGGTCGTACGTAACCTTCGCATCGGGAGCATCCAGGCTGAGGTAGGTCAACCAGCTATCTGGCCGCACCCAACCCATGTTGCGATCGGTTGAAAGGTCATGATAGAGTGCCGGATTCATTTTTTCCTGGAACGCTACCTTCATCCCGACTGCACCGGGCACATCCGCACCCTGCGAGGACAGGCCAATTTCTGCCGCGTAATCGCTGGTATAGAGCGGGCCATCGGTCAGCAGGTAGAGGTCGGCCTGGACTTGCTGCCCGTCGAGCGCCAGCACCTCCAGGGGCACCCAGAGATGAGTTGTCGGCATGGTGATCAAGATCGGAGCTCCATCGCCCTGGAGCTGGCCGCGCGACCTGGCAGCGGCGGTATCGTATTTGGCAGCCATGAAAATCGGGCTTGCCTTGGCGTAGATGAGCAGGTGAGCGCGGGTGTCGCCATTGACGAAGAAGCCGTTCTTAGCCGCCCAGTTCAGCACCTCCTGCCCGCTGCCTCGCAGCACTGTGATATTGAGTGCCTCGACCTTCACCTGCTGGAGTACCTGCGCGGAGTCCTGGGTTCCGGCGGAGGAAAAAGCCGCTTTTGGAGCAAGGCTGAAGGTCTCGGGATGTGTTTCGCGAAAGAGACGCTGTAGGGTCCAGCCGCCCGCTTCGATCTTGATCGGCACCGCCGGGAGGGGCACTATCCAGCCGAGGTTAGAGACATTGCCCTGGTACGCGAAACTGGTGAAATAGCGCTCAATGCCGTCGTGCCAGGCAACAAGTGTGGTGGCACGAGCAAGCCGCACATCGCCGTCAGGGGCAAGCAGCCCGCCACAGGCAAAGGCAGACTGCGTTTGCAGCACAAAGAGTGCAAGCGCGAGTATAGGGATTAAAAACCGTTTACGCATTGTAGGTTCCTCCTGGTTCGTTTTTTCGGGATACTCACCAACGATGACGATAGAATCTCCGGAAAAGTTCCCCTTTCATAAAATTGTTTCTCAACACCTGAGCCACTTGTGCATTTTGCTCCAAAATGGTACGCTGGCTCTGATGAGTCTTTCAGAGCAATGATTCTCCCTGAGTGCGTCTCCGTAGTGGGCTAACGGCTAATCTTCTGTACAGAACACGAGGGGGTGAGTCTATCCCCACAAGGTTGGAGCTTCGCTCTCGCTCCCTCTGTTCTCAGGTAGACCCATGAAGTAAGGAGGAATGCCAGCAAGTCAAAGTGTATCCAACGTCGATCACATCTGCTGCTGTCTTTCGTCTGAACCGAAGCCTCCCCGTGTGGGCATTTGGTCGCTGAGAAAAGGGCGCCTCACCCCGTCTCCAGAGTGGAGGGAGATGCTACCGAGGCACAGGGTAAGGACTGCTTGCCCTGAGTGAACACTCAAAGAAAGAAGGATACCCGATGTCAACACAAGACAACAAGGCTCTTGTTCAGCGGTTCTTTGAGGAGGTCATTAATCAAAAGAACCTGGCTGCACTTGACCACTTCGTCTCCCCCACTGCTGTCAACCATACCGTGCCTTCGGGCCTACCCCAGGGGCCGAGCCAATTTCTCAATATGCACCTCACTGCCTTCCCTGACGTGAAAGCTACCGTGGTGGACCTGCTGGCTGACGGGGACAAGGTGGTGGCCCTGGTCAGCATCCATGGCACCCACCAGGGTGCGTTCAGGGCAGCCTCTCCCACCGGCAAGCCGATCACCGTGATGGCAATCAACATCTTCCGCATCGAGAATGGCAAGATGGTGGAACATTGGGGTCTGGCTGACCGGCTCAGTGCGCTCCAGCAATTGGGCATTGTCCCTCCGCCAGCATAGGTGCGCTAATGCTCTCTGCGTCTGGGTTCAGTGAGGAGACGAGGGACTCGGTGGCGTGAAGCTGCCGAGTCCTTTGTGGTTGCAAGACGTGCGCTCTGCTTGAGCATACAGGGGGTGGCCCCAATGAGGAACACCCGGCCCAGGTGTTCAGGATCAAAAACATTACAAAGAACGCCGGCCAACAACAACACCATTCCGCATTCGTAGGTGTGCTGGACGAACTCTCGCACACACGAGAGATCGAGCGTGCGTTCCAAGTGTCGATAGAAATGATCGTGTGGCACCAACTCTTCTAACGAGATGTTGAGGAGCGGCGCAAAGTGCCGCTCTTTGCTGCCCATCATTGGAGTAGCCTTTCGTGCTTCAAGACTGGAAATGCAGATGAGTCAGGAACCCTTTCCCCTCTTCATCTTCCTTCAGAGAAAACCGGAGGAGTGGTTCTGGAAGGAGCCAGCTGTTTTCTGTCGTGTTCAGATGGACGCAACCACAACGAGACGTGTGCTGGCTGCATCGTTTCTTCGACCACCGCCAGTAACTGCTCGCGCAACTGGTCCAGGTCCACTTCCTGGCGCAAGGTGGCGCTGAAGGCTGCCACGGTCTTGGCGGCGTCATACTTGCCGCGATAGAAGCGCCGGTCAATCAGCCGCTGAATGCGTCGACGGAGCGGCTGGAATAGGGCAAAAATCGCCAGCGTGGAAATGACGCTGGCGACGCTGCTATCCTTGCTGATGATGCCACGCAGCAGCGCTTGTAGGCCTATCACCAGGCCCACGTAGACCGCCGTCAGGATGACCGTGAGCGTGCTATACACCAGCGTGCGATTGATGAGCACATCAATCTCCCACAGCCGAGAGCGCAGCATGGCGAACCAAAACGAGAGCGGGATCAAGAGCGGCAGGCAGGGGCTGACCACATTGAGAGCCAACGGATAGAGTGTACTGGGCGAAGCCGCCACTGCGAAAATGAAAGCCACCACACCCACGCCAACGAAGACCGTGGCCGGCCCAGCGACACCAAAGACCACCCATTTGGTCTGCTGACGCTCGAGGGGGGATTGGACACCCGTCGGTAGCGGTAGACTTGGACAAGTGCAAGAGCCGCCACCTCGCCGAGTACCACGAGAAAGCCAAGCTGGTCAACCGGCGTATTCGGCATGAAAGGCGCAAAGAAAATCTCAGGAACGAGCCCTGCGAGAAACACGACGAGGGTCCAGCGCATCCAATGAGGCACGAACTGCCCAGCAGGAAACAGGAGGAAGACGAGCACGAGCAAGCTAAAAGCGAGGAAGGTCAAGCATTCGTTCGGCACCCGCCAGGGGGGAGGGACGTGCCGACACAGAGCTCATCGCGATGATTGGGCCAAACGTCACGAGCATGAGCGCGACCAGCAGCGCCATCCGGTCGTCAGGTCTGCGCCAGGCGATCACCGTACTGATCACCAAACACAGCACGACCGAGGCAAGCGTGAGCGCAATCGTGTATGCTGCGTAATCGCCTGGAGACAGGCCAATCCTCTTGAGTGCCCCTGCTTGCGAAGGCGTGAGTTGCTGGGAGAAAGCGCTGGCCGTCCCAGCATAGGGAGTTTGCAGTTGTGCCAGGTACACTGGGAGGCTGGCGAAGTAGATCGCCAGGGTGAGGATGACCAGTGCGATCCAGATGCCTCGGGCGAGCAGGAGCCAGCGCCGAGGCACTCGTGCGTAGCTGTGCCGTTCACGGCTCTCAGTCATTGCGGTTGGCACATGTTGAACCTTCATCGGTGCGCACCCTGTTTGCTGCCCTGGTCCTGTTGTCAATGGTAGGACTGACTCTCATGAGACGCCAGGCACCCTCTTCCGTATCCCGTTCGAAGCAAGGCGTCTTCATCCTCTCCCATAATACCACAGACACTGTCCTCCAATCGTTACGGACTTCTGGACCGGTATGACCTGAGGGTGATTTCCAAAGGAAAGGTGAACCTGCTCAACTAAATGCTCCGACAAAGCCTTTTTCAACGGGCTGATCAATTGTGCATCGTCAGATGTCTATTACGGTGACTCACATCGTCGGAAACTAATTAAAGCGCTATACAACAAAACACTTCTATGATAGGATATCGCCTGACTAGGGATGGAGAGCATAAAAAGAGAAACAGTATCCTCATCGACACTGTTTTATAAGCTCCCGAAAGAGGTAGTAAAGCATGGACTTTAATCAATGGGCAAAACTATTGGCACTATTCATTTCGTTCCTGAACTTCCCGTCACATGGCCTGCATTTTCAGCGTCTTTTTTCGTACATTTATCCCATAAATCCCAACCCCAACGGCGCCGACAGCAATGACAGCGACCAGCCATCCAGGAGCTTGTAAGTCCAGTGCGCTCACTATCGCAAACCCATCAAAGAGGGAAATGAGAACGAAGCCGACATGATCAATGACTTTGAGCTGATCTGCTTGCTGTGGTTTTCTCAGGACGGTTACAGCTTGAACCGCGCGCCAGATCATATACCCTCCCAGGATGACAAGTCCTCCAAAGATGAGTTGCGTAATCGTCGGTAAACTCGTCACATGCGAGAGGATCGCGATGACGAGAAACACCTCCATCAGCATGAGAAGCACTAAAAATGCTCTTCCTAATTGCAGTTGCCGAAGTGTATTGCTTTGATAAATTAAGACGACCCCAAGGATAAAGGCTGCTATGGCACTGGTTGCGTGGACAACTATTGCAAAAGTATGCATCGTTTCATACCTCTCGTGTCATTGTACCCACTGCGGCAACGTTGCGACAGCGCGGCCAAGAAGTAAAATAAGCTAATTTCTATCGGATCTCCCTCACTCAACGTGTTTATCCATGGGCTGAGATTCAGGCTCGCCTACCCCGATGAGGTCAGCGCGTATGCGCTGCACACCCTGACCAATGGATTCAGCTTTGATGATTCGGAAGTGTCCCATGCCGCCAGTGTGCTGGACATGTGGACCACCGCAGACCTCCATCGAGTAATCGCCAATTTTGTAGACGTTGACCATGTCGCCATAGCGCTCACCGAAGAATGCCAGCGCTCCCTGATCGAGCGCCTGTTGCAAGGGCATCACCTCCATCCTGACGGGAAGGTCACGCTGAATCTGCTGGTTCACGATCTCCTCTACCTGGCGGATCTCCTCAAGGCTCAGCTTCCTGGGATGCGAGAAGTCAAAGCGCAGTCGCTGCGGCGTAATGTTGCTTCCCATTTGATGCACGTGTGGACCGAGCACATCACGCAGCGCCTGCTGGAGCAGATGCGTCGCAGTATGTAATTGCGTCGTGCGCGCGCTGTGATCGGCTAATCCGCCCGCAAACTTTTCCTGGTTGGCCTGGCGCGAACGCTCTTGATGCTGCTTGAAGAGGGTGTTAAAGCCCTCCATATCGGTGCTCAGCCCGCGCTCTCGCGCCAATTCCGCCGTGAGAGTCGGTGGAAAGCCAAAGGTATCAAAGAGCCGGAAGACAGCCTCTCCTGAGAGAACCGTCTTACCTCGCTGGCGCAATCTTTCTTCCAGCTTCTGCAACTCGCGCAGCCCCTTCGCCAGGGTTCGTTCAAAGCGTTCTTCCTCGCGCGTCAACTCGTTCAGAATGGTGACTTGTCGCTGGTGCAGTTCTGGATAGATCGAGCCGTAGCGGGTAATGACTGCCTGGGCCACCTCAGCAGTGAAGGTGCCTGCTATGCCCAGTTCGTGACCGCTGCGCACCGCTCGGCGGATCAACCGGCGGCAGATGTAGCCCTGCTCTACGTTGCTGGGGGTCACACCATCAGCAATGATGAACGTTGCTGCACGCAGGTGATCGGCAATGATGCGTATGAGCCGCTGCTCTTGTTCTGGTGGAAGGGTGGTCTTGTAGGCCTGGCGCTGGAACAGCTCGCGGATGTGCAGCACAAGGGGCGAGAAAAGATCAGTGGTATAGACATCCTCGACTCCCAGCAGCACACAGAGCGTACGTTCCAGGCCCAGACCTACGTCGATGTTGCACTGCTTCAGTGGTACGAATGTGCCCTCCTCCGTTTTGTGGTATTGCATGAAGACGTTGTTGCCAATCTCTATGTACTTGCCACAGTTGCAGCCCGGCTGGCAGTCAGGGCCATGTTTTGGGCGGCCCGTATCATAGAAAAGTTCGGAGTCCGGGCCACAGGGGCCGGTCTTGCCAGCTGGTCCCCACCAGTTGTCCTTTTTGGGCAGGTAGTAGATGCGCTCCTGAGGGATACCCAGCCCGAGCCAGATCTGCACCGCCTCGTCGTCACGAGGAGCATCGCTATCGCCTGCAAAGACGGTGACGGAGATGCGCTCCTGCTCTAGCCCCAGCACACTGGTAAACCATTCTAGCGTCCAACGCAGCGAATCCTGCTTCCAGTAGTCACCAAGCGACCAGAAGCCCAGCATCTCGAAGAAGGTATTATGGCTGATGTCGCCCACTTCTTCAATATCATCAGTGCGCAGGCACTTTTGCACGTTGGTCAGACGCCTGCCCTTGGGATGGCTCTCGCCGAGCAGATAGGGCACGAGGGGATGCATCCCGGCGCTGATAAACAGCGCGGTCGGATCGTTTTCTGGCACGAGCGGAGCCGAAGGAATGATCGCATGCCCTCGCTGCGCAAAAAAAGTGAGAAATGCTTGACGTAGTTCATCTCCGGTCATTGTTCTCCCTCCTGTTGAGTTTCGTCTCGATCATGGGTACACAGAAACAAACAGCCCGCCCCGAACAGTATCGGGGCGGGCTGAATTCGTTTTGTCCGTTTGTGGCCCGTGGTACCACCCTTGTTGGAAGTTGACCATGGCTGGTAAGTAACCATGGGCTTCCCACTCTACAGGCATCGAACATGTTGCTGATGGTTGGCAGGTGTTCGATGCCTTGCTCTGAGATAACGGGGAGCCTCCGGCAAGAATTACTGGCTACCACAGCTTGCTTGGATAGCGTTCGTTCCGCATCAGCGTCCAGGTGGATAGTGCTGCCTGGACGAGAGGGTGGCATTCCACGTGGTATTTGACGCCGGGCTTCCACCATCTCCGGCTCGCTGTGGGTCGCACCCGCGTGTACTCGTCCCTCGACGATTTCACTATTGCGATATGTCAAGTATAGTGGTGGGAAGGGAGGGTTGTCAAGGGGAATGCTTGTAAATTCTGGTCCAATCAGAGACTCGCCCTACTCCTGCTCCAAAGCAGATCGATTCCGAACCACAAGCTCCAAATGGGGATGAGGAGGAGCACTCCAGCCAGTCCAACGGTGTAGATGAGCTGAATATCCAGTATCCGACCAAGAGCATCAAGGAGCGCAAAGATCCCCAGCACGGTCGTGAAAAGACCGAGAACAGGTTGTTCGCGCCGTAGCAAGAGACCGATGCCCACCCACCACATACCGCCCAGGGTTGACTCGAGGAGGTTCCAGAGACCGACATAGACGACATTGAGAAAGCCACTGAAGACCACTTCATACACCTGGCGCTGCTGTCCAGAAGCGTGGCCGTACCCTTCGATGAGCGGCGGGCTGATAGCTGCCAGAGTAGCTGCACCTAGTGCTCCGATGAGCATGTAGGCCAGGCCACAGAAGGTGTAGAGGGCGATCAGGTTCATACCTTTCGGCTGGAGCCTGCTCCTCAAGAGCAAGGCCAATGGGGCGAGCAGGAGGTAGTAGCCGAACATATCGAGGATCATCCCCCATCGAAAAAAGTTAGCGCCGTTGGCTCCAATCCCCAGTATGGAGCTAGGATGGGAGAATGGATCAACATTAACACTTAAGACCACAGCTTGCAACCCTATGCTGCCGCATGCCAGCAGCGCGGCGAGGATCGATGTGACAGCCGCCAGGCGTTGAAATGATGCATCGTTGTTCATCCTGGCCCCTTGTGTTTGAGGTTCTCATGAGTTTTGCGTTCAGACTTGCGCAACCACAGTGAGACCTGGGTGGGCTGCATCGTCTCCTGAACGACTGCCACCAATTGTCTGCTCAAGTCATCCAGGTCAACTTCATTGCGCATGACTGCTCCAAATGTGGCAAGCGTCTTGGCAGCGTCATACTTGTGGCGGTAGAAACGACGATCAATAACGGCCTGGATGTATCTCCGCAATGGCTGGAACAGTGCTGCAATCGACAGGGTCGAACCGGCAATCACCAGGCCATTGCTTTGACCGATGAGTCCACTGAAGAGGAAGTGCAGCATGACCACACTCCCAAAGTAGACCAGAGCCAGTGCCCCGGTCAGCAAGCTATAGACCAGCGTGCGATTGATGATGATGTCAATATCGAAGAGACGATGGCGCAAGATAGCAACAGCGATAGAGAGGGGGAACGGCACAACCAGAAGCCCGAGCATATTGTTACTAATGATTGGGGCTCCCAGGATATCTGTAGGAAGTACCCACAAGATAATCCCACCCATTCCCGACACAAGACCGGCAAACACTACCCAGCGGATCTTTTGGCGCGTGACGGCATCCCGGCTGGCTCGATAGCCCCGAAAGAACGTGACCAACGATAAAAGCAGGTACACGAGAGTAATGATACCCTGACCTGATGCCCAGCGCCCCAGCCAATCCAGTGTGCTCACTGCACCAACCTGGGTAGTCGCGAGGATGACAGGATAGAGTGCAAAGGGAGCCATGTAGATGAGCCAGATAAGCCAGCGCTGTCCTAAGAGGCGTGAGTGTGGGTACGCAAAAGCCAGGCTGAAGTGCAGCCCGGCAGCCCAGAAGAGTTGGTAACCACCGTAGGTCGTGGCCTGGAAGAGCCAGAAACCTATGCCATTGGCCAGATCGCTCACTTGCAGGCCGAATGACCAGGTTGTCGCCGCCAGGAGACTAGACGCGCCCAGCAGCAGCAGCCTGGCTTGTCGATCGTTAGGACGGTACAGAAAAACGAACACGGCCACCAGGAGCGTCACCAGCGCGTAGAGAATCGTTCCCCAATCCTCCAACAGAATGCTCCTCAAAGGATAGTGCCCGAACGACACTGGGATGTTGAGAGGGTGTCCCTGTCGTACGACTGTATAGGTGACGGTCTGACCAGTGCGCCAGAGCGGGCGTGGGGCGGAGAGGTCAAACAGCCTCCTCGCCCATGACTCTACACTCGTCCCATCGACCGCGACAAGTACATCCCCCGGGCGAAGCCCGTTGGCTTGCGCGCGCAGCGGTGTCAGGACGACTCCATCAGGCCTCCAGACGGCCAGCCCCGGTTCCAGGCGTGCGCCATCAGAGGGGCTTGCCAGGTGCAGCCAGAGAAAGATGGCAGCGGGCAAGACAACCCCGATAGCGATGAGCACTACTCGAAGACTGACAGCATTCAGTTGTTTCACGCACACCTCCCGCACAGAAACACCTGATCAGGCGACCTTCTTGTACGCGATAAAGGATTCGTGACATAGCTTTGTTCAAATTACGGATCCGCTTCCGAAACGCAAAAATGAACTCACCCACCGCGAAGAGACGTTCACTGGATATCATATTACCATACAGCAGTTTGCCACATACAAAATCGAGTCAAGTTCGCAAATTTTTGAATCTAGGTCATTGCTGCGTTTTATGATATGATGATGTGGAAATGTTTAAGCAAGTGGCTACCTTATCAGTATAAGGAAATTTCAAACAGAGGGAACCGTGCATCATCGAGCAGGAGGAACATATGAGCCTTTGGTCACGTTTTGTAAATCTCTTCCGCATGCGCGCCAGCGCTGCGCTGGATAAAGCCGAAGAGCCCGGACAGGTAATGGACTATTCGTACGGCAAGCAGCTCGAGCAACTGCAACAACTACGCCGCTCCATTGCTGAAGTTGTGACGAACGAGAAACGCCTGGATCTGCTGCAATCGCAGGTTCTACAGCAGATCAACAAGCTCGATCAACAGGCAATGCAGGCGCTCCAGGTCAATCGTGAAGACCTGGCACGCATGGCCTTGCAGAGAAAAGAAGGACTGGTAGCGCAGATCTCTAGCTACGAGCAGCAGATTGCGCAGTTGCGCGCTCAAGAAGAGAACCTGATTGCGATGGAGCGCAAAATCTCCGCTCGTGTAGAGGCATTCCGCACGCAGAAAGAGATGGTGAAAGCACAGTACAGCGCTGCGCAGGCACAGGTGAAGATCAACGAGGCGGTTACAGGCATCTCCCAGGAAATGACGGAGATGAACCTGGCGATGCAGCGAGCGCAAGACAAAGTGCTGACAATGCAGTCCCGCGCTAATGCGATGGAGACGCTCATCGAGCAGGGGACCTTGAGCGAACAGGGATTGCTGGGCTCAGGCTCCGGCGATACGCTCGACCGCGAGCTGCAAAAGATCTCCTCGCAGCAGAACGTAGAGGCGCAGTTGCAAGCAATGAAGCAACAATTGCAGCTTGGTGGCGCCAATACCCAACAGCCACAAATCGAAGGACCTGCATCAGATCAGTGAGGTGCGTTCTTCTTTTTTTCGCGTGCTTTCTGCGCCTTATAGTATGATTTCGGCTTGGGGCGGCGCTCGGTGTCAACATAAGCCGCCGGAGTCGAATCTTCGCGTGCGGTCACCTCGGATTCATTGCGCTCACTAAGCAGTTCTTGCAGGTCATCGTAGACGTTGTAATTATCACTCACCTCGGGCATGCGTAACATGTGCCGCAGCACCTGTACCTGGGCGATATTCGTTTTATCGTATCGAGCCGGCTCTGCCTTCTTCAGAAGCTTATCTACCAACTCTATGCTATCTTCATGAGCACCGATACCTTCAAGACGCTCGCGCACTACTGCTAGTTGCTCATACAGATTCATAATATCTCTCCCCCTTGTAAAAGCAATGTCTCCTCTGCGGCTATGGTAGCATAGCAGGTTGCACGCGTCAATTCATATCTGTCTTCCTATTACCTCTACGATTGGACGCGTGGCGCGGCTTTTCTAAAACATCGGACGGGGAGACGAGAGAACCTCAGCAGCGCGGCAAGGCGACAAAGAACGTCGCGCCTTCACCGTCAACACCCTGGCTCTCCATCCATATGTGGCCCTGCATAGCTTCCGTGAGCTGGCGGCAAAGATACAGGCCAAGCCCGGCGCCTCGTTGCATGCTGTTAATTGCCTCTGTCAGACGCACAAACTTGCTAAAAAGGCGCGGTTGATCTTCCAGGCTAATACCGGAACCCCAATCGCGGATCGCTATTTCAACGAACTCACCAGAAACAGGTACCGGTATTTGCTGGTTGATCATCGAGGTACGCCGGTGCAGCTCATCCCAGCTTACGATTTCTCCACTGATAGCTATATTAGAGGATTCAGGAGTGTATTTCAGCGCGTTCCCCACCAGGTTGAGTAAAATTTGGCGGAGCCGCAGTTCATCTACCCAGACACAAAGATCACTAGCAATGCTGGTTTCCACAGGTCGCTTCTCACGCACGATGATCGGCTCTAAAATTTCCAGGATTACCTGCACAGCCTGGGCAACGCATACCTGGCTAAAAGTGAGCGTTACCCGGTCCTGGTCAACGCGGCTGGCATCCATTACGTTGCCCAACAGCAGCACCAGTTCTTCGCAAGCGCGGCGAGCATTACCAATGAAGCGTACCTTGGCTTCCTCGTCGATCGCACTGCCAAAATCACCCAGCAGTTCAAGATAGCCCTGGATAGCAGTTAAGGGAGTGCGTAGTTCGTGAGATGCCGTCATAAGGAAATGATCTTTGAGTCGTTCGGACACCTGTGCCTGCTCAAGAGCTTCGCGTAACTCGGTATTCAAACGGGCATTGGTGATAGCTATTCCCGCCTGCACGCCTATTTCGGTCAGTATTTCCCAGTGATGCTGCGTATAAGCATAGGGCTGGTAACTTTGCACCGACAGGATGCCTATCACCTCCTCACCATAGCGTATAGGCACAAAAAGCAGCGACTCGGAGATGCGGCCGCCGCCCAGGACATCGCTTTCATCGTCCGGAGGCTCATATCCTGCAAATGCTGCGTATTCCTGGGGAGTCGAAAACAGGAAGCTATGTAAAAGGAGTTGACGTGTCTGAGGGCGAATAGCGCCATAATCTGTTGCCGGGTACTCGATGCCCTCGTCGATCAGGTAGTCCGTGACCATCTTCTCATTTGCGCGAAAATAGCGAATAATGAGAAATGCCTCCGCAGGCATCATGCGCTTCACCTGTTCGTGGATTGCCCGGTAGACGGTCTGCAGGTCATGCAGCGCATCGGGAGCGGAAAGTGCACGTCCAATTTCAACCAGCGCGGCACGTTCTTCGCTGATTCGCCGCACTTCATTGTAGAGTTGCGCGCCCTCGATCGCAACCGCTGCCTGGTTGGCGAACAGCTCAAAAAGTGCCATGGTTTCGGCCTTCGGCCGCAGGCCATCCTCTGGACCATCGGGCGTCAAAAAACCTAATATCGTTGAATTATCACTGCTCGCTATCGGCACTATCAGTAAGTCACTAGGGTTCCACACACCATCGTTGAAGCCTGACAAGATAGACAGGTCTCGCTCTACATTGCTGTCCTCTACAACAACAAAGTAGCTGTTGATTTCCTCGTTACTCCATAATGGTGCTTCAGCGGGAATGAAGTACGAATCGCTGATACGATACTCTGGGCTGATAAGTTGAGCAACTATAGACTCAGGTAGGGAGTGTTGGTGAAGATACTCGTCCTCCGCAGCACTGGTACCCATCGTAGCCCGTACACGAAAGTAGCCCGCTCCATCAGACAAGTACAGCGCAGCATGGCGAAAACGTAACGCGTCGCAAGCGGCTACACACACTCGTTTGAGCAGTGTATCCGTATCCATGCTCAAGCGCAGCGATGTGCCAACATCAATGATATGCTCGAGCACGTTACGCTGGTGTTCCAGGCGAGTCTCGTATTGCTCGAACGCTTCAGGCAGGTTGCCAAGATTCTTCAAAGGGGGTACCTCATACCGCTTCAACATCGTTATCTCATGCTATTCACATCCACTGGGCAATTATAACATAGTTTCCCAACAATATAATATCTTTACGACAGACAACTCTCAACGGTTGTTTGGAGTTGATGGAACTCACCTACCTCGGTGTGATAGAAGAGATGAGTTGACCCTATTGGCGCGCTTATGTTAAATTGACCCCATAACACTGAACTGAAGAGTGCACACCCATGATTATATCCAGTCAACGTAATCAGCACATCAAGCAAATCCGCAGCCTGCGCCACCGCCATGAACGCGAACAAAACGGGCTCTTTTTCATTGAAGGCATCCGTATTGTCACGGAGGCCGTGCAGTTGGGAGCAGAGATAGAGACGCTGGTGGTCGCACCCGACCTTTTGAAGAGCCAGTTTGGGCGAGAGATCATACAGGTTCAGCAGGATCACGGTACTCCTTGTATCGAGGTGACGACTGAGGTCTTCAGCAGTATCTCAAGTAAGGATGGACCCCAGGGTATAGGGGCCGTGATACGGCAGCGCTGGGAGGCACTGGAACACGTCAGGCTCGCGCACGGGCAGTATTGGGTGGCTCTCGATGCTGCCCAGGACCCTGGTAATATCGGCACTATCCTGCGCACGGGAGACGCTGCTGGCAGTGCCGGGCTCATCTTGCTGGGCAACTGTACCGACCCTTATGATGCGACCGCCCTGCGCGCCAGTATGGGTGCAATCTTCTCGCAGCACCTGGTGAAAGCGAGCTTTGCTGATTTCGTTCAATGGAAGCAGCAGCATAACTATTTCGTCGCAGGCACTTCTAAGGCAGCGCTTAGTGATTACCGCACAGTAAGCTACCAATTCCCTCTCGTGCTGTTGATGGGCAGCGAAAGACTCGGATTATCCAGCGAACAGCAGGCCATGTGCGATATGATGGTAAAAATTCCCATGGTCGGCCGCAGCGACTCGCTCAACCTCGCAGTGGCAACCGGCATCACACTCTACGAGATATTCCACCAAGCCCACGCGGGCGCTCGGTAGCTTGCTCACAAAAAGGGCAGGGTTTTTCAAACCTGCAAAAACAACTTATTGACTCGCCTCTACTGTCACCATGTTGGTATAAAAGGTGCTGCCGCCGTTAAGATCTGCCAACCTGTCCGAGGTTGTCCAGTTGATATTGCGCTGATCGGGACTGAACTTCGGCCACCAGACGGTCGTTGTTGCCAGCACGCCAGGGCGCACCTCTTCCGTCACCTCCGCTACCAGGCGACACCAGCCGCGCTCGTTGCTCACGCGCACCAGTTGCCCGCTGCGAATACCACGTTGCGAAGCATCATCGGGATGGATACGCAACGTAGGCGCCCTCTCCTTCGTTCGCAGGCGATCCTGGTTGCCGAATGTCGAACTGACAAAGTGATGAGCAGCAGGACAGAGAAGAGGAAGGCGACCTGCAGCGGAAGCAGAGGAGGCAATCCCGGCAGCCGATTCCACTTCAGGCTCCCAGCCCGGGACGGGATCATACCCGCGTGCCGCTGCCCGGGCTGAATAAAATTCTACTTTGCCAGAAGGGGTACGGAAGACGCCATCAGCGAAAGGAACCTGCTGGTCAGCAGGGATATTCAGGGGTATAGAACCTTCGGCCTGCAGGCGTTCCAGCGTGATACCCGCAATTGACAGAGTCCTGTGTGCAGTGGCCTCCAGTATCTCGCGAATAACATCGGTCGCATCAGCTTGCAGCCAGGGCTCGCTAAAGCCCATGCCAGCGGCCAGCGCGCGCATGACATCCCAGTTGCTGCGCGCCTCTCCTCGCGGGGAGATCGCAGGTGTGTTGTATTGTAGGGAGAGATGACCATACGGTTTGTGCAGGTCCACGTGCTCAAGCTGGCTGGTGGCGGGAAGTAAGATATCGGCATAGCGCGCTGTATCAGTCTCGAAGAGTTCATGCACGACCATGAACAGGTCACTGCGCATCATCCCCTCAACGATCTTACCCGCGTTGGGTGTAGAAGCTACCGGATTAGCATTATAGACGTAGAGCGAGTAGACCGGTGGATCGGCCTCGCCCGAGAGAATGGCCCCCAGGCGATTCATGTTCAGTGTCCGTGGCGCCGGTGGGCAGGCGGGATCGTGTTGATGCGCCAGCGCCGCTGCATCCCATTTCAGCCAATCGCTCGTACTATACATCAACCCACCGCCGGGCAGGCCATACTGCCCCGCAATGGCCGGGAGGCAGGCCAGTGTGCGCACCGTCTGGCCACCATTGGTATGGCGGTTGATGCCATCGGTCACGCGCAGTAGAGCAGGTGTCATCGTAGCATAACTGCGGGCGAGATCGATGATGGTTTCGACCGCGAGGCCGGTAATATGTGCCGCTCGTTCCGGTGGAAA
>WNFX01001150.1_pt1 | contig 27126 bp, 27 predicted proteins | sample 5400111 | NCBI WGS metagenome assembly WNFX01 (sample SAMN13153363, study PRJNA577476) | soil metagenome | isolation source: 40 cm soil or saprolite under grassland replicate 1 | place: USA:California | collected 2016-06-15
CGTCCCGGCCGGGCGGAAGTCATCCGTGACCGCGGAAGAGTCCCTGTTGCGGCGCGGCCGGCCAGGCCGCGCTTTCGGCGGGTACCTACCACTACAGCAGAAGTCTCAGCAAGACAGCAGTTGCCGGCACGGCCAGGCAGGCACGGCTAGGCAGGAAAGTAAGCGCGGAGGATATGCCCAAGAAAGACGGCGCCATCGAAATTGAGGGTACGGTCATGGAGTCGTTGCCCAATGCCTTCTTCCGAGTGGAACTGGACAACGGGCACAAGGTTCTGGCGCACATCAGCGGCAAGATGCGGATGCACTATATTCGGATCCTGCCCGACGACCGGGTGGTCGTTGAGCTGAGCCCGTACGACCTGAGCCGCGGCCGGATCGTCTACCGGTACAAGTAACGAGCGAAGGGCGCACGGCGCCTGGGAGAGATTGACCATGAAAGTCAAGCCGAGCGTGAAGAAGATCTGCAGCAAATGCCGGGTCATCCGACGGCATGGCCGGGTGATGGTCATCTGCTCTGACCCGCGGCACAAGCAGCGTCAGGGCTGAGACCGCACCGGGCCAGGCGCGAACAACACCATACGCATCGCACTCCGCCCGCCTGTACGGCGGGCGGAGCACCCCCGGAGGAGGCCGGGGCCGTGTCATGGGCACCGTGTGATAGGCACGGGCGCGGGCGCGATGTGCACGACCTCCGCAGCAGAAGGAGAGCTGCCCACGATGGCACGCCTGGTTGGCGTTGACCTCCCGCGAGAGAAGCGGCTTGAGGTTGCCCTTACCTATATCTACGGCATCGGCAGGACCCGCGCGCTGCAGACGCTGGGCGGTACCGGCATCAGCGGTGACACCCGCGTTCATCAGATGAGCGACGCGGAGCTCGTACAGCTCAGGGACTGGATCGAGGCGAACTACAAGGTCGAGGGTGACCTGCGCCGCGAGGTCCAGTCCGATATCAGGCGCAAGGTCGAGATCGGGTGCTACCAGGGCCTGCGGCATCGCCGCGGGCTGCCGGTGCACGGCCAGCGCACGCAGACCAACGCACGCACCCGCAAGGGCAAGAAGAAGACCGTGGCCGGCAAGAAGAAGGCCGGCAAGAAGTAGTCCACTTGGGCTGCCGGCACCGCGCTGCGGCGCTGGCATTCCCCGGACCGATCACCTCCGGAGTTGACATCCAGCCATGCCGCCAAAGAGCCGAGCCGGCGCCAAGAAGGTGCGCCGCAAGGAAAGAAAGAACATCGCTCACGGGCACGCCCACATCAAGAGCACGTTCAATAACACGATCGTGTCCATCACCGACCCGGGCGGGAGCGTGATCTCCTGGGCTTCGTCCGGCCAGGTCGGGTTCAAGGGCTCGCGCAAGTCGACCCCGTTCGCGGCGCAGATGGCCGCTGAGGCGGCGGCGCGCCGTGCCATGGAGCACGGCATGCGCAAGGTCGATGTCTTCGTCAAGGGCCCTGGCTCGGGCCGGGAGACGGCGATCAGGTCCCTGCAGGCGACCGGCCTGGAGGTCGGGTCGATTCAGGATGTGACACCGGTTCCGCACAATGGCTGCCGTCCGCCGAAGCGGCGCAGGGTCTGAGGAGCGACGACACAGTATGGCTCGATACACCGGTGCGGACTGCAAGCGCTGCCGCCGCGAGAAGACCAAGCTTTTCCTGAAGGGCGCCAAGTGCGACTCGCCGAAGTGCCCGATCGAGATCCGGCCCTATCCCCCTGGCGAGCACGGCAGGAATCGCCCGAAGGAGAGCGAGTTCCTGGTCCAGGTCAGGGAGAAGCAGAAGGCGCGCCGGATCTACGGCGTGCTTGAGAAGCAGTTCCACAACTATTACGAGGAAGCCACCCGCACCCGCGGCAAGACCGGCGAGGCTCTGCTCCAGATCCTGGAGAGTCGGCTGGACAACGTGGTCTACCGGGCCGGCTTCGCCAAGAGCCGTGACATGGCCAGGCAGGTCGTCAGGCACGGCCACGTGCTGGTCAACGGCCGGAAGGTAGACATCCCTTCCTACCGGGTCAGTGAGAGCGACATCGTGGCGATCGCCGCGAAATCGCATGAGCTCACGCCCTTCGTGGTGGCCCGAGCCGAGGCCGGCGACCGGCAGCCGCCTGCCTGGCTCGAGGTGATCCCGGACAAGATGCGGATTCTCGTTCACTCGCTCCCGGCACGCGCGCAGATCGACACGCTGGTCCAGGAGCAGCTCATCGTCGAGTACTACTCGAAGTAGCCGATAGCCGCCCCGGCCGCCATGGCCGGCCGGGGCACCTGGCGGCTGGTGCCGCCAGCCCTCGTCGCCTGTCAAATAGCGGGCAGGCGGAAAGGATATTGAACAATGCTCATCGCACAGCGTCCCACCCTCACCGAGGAGCAGGCCGGCGAGTTCAGGTCGCGGTTCACCATCGAGCCGCTCGAGCCGGGATTCGGTTACACGATCGGCAACTCCATCCGCCGCACGCTGCTGTCCTCCATTCCCGGTGCCGCGGTCACCAGCATCAGGATCGAGGGCGTGCTGCACGAGTTCTCCACCGTGCCAGGCGTCTCCGAGGACGTGACCGACATCATCTTGAACCTCAAGGAACTCGTGGTCTCCTCCGAGCACGACGAGCCGGTGCACATGTACCTGCGCAAGCAGGGTCCCGGCGAGGTGACGGCCGCCGACATCGCCCCGCCGGCCGGGATGGAGGTACACAACCCCGAACTGCACATCGCCACCTTGAACGCCAAGGGCAAGCTGGAGATGGAGCTGACCGTCGAGCGCGGCAGGGGCTACGTGTCGGCGTCCCAGAACAAGCAGCCTGGCCAGGAGATCGGCAGGATCCCGATCGACTCGATCTACTCGCCGGTGCTGCGGGTCACCTACAAGGTCGAGGCGACCCGGGTGGAGCAGCGAACCGACTTCGACCGGCTGATCCTTGACGTCGAGACCAAGCCGTGCATGCGGCCAAGGGATGCCGTGGCGAGCGCGGGAATGACGCTGGTCGAGCTGTTCGGCCTGGCCAGGGAGCTGAACCTGGACGCAGAGGGCATCGACATCGGCCCGTCACCGACCGACGCGGCGCTGGCCGCCGATCTTGCCCTGCCGATCGAGGAGCTGAACCTGACCGTCCGCTCCTACAACTGCCTCAAGCGCGAGGGCATTCACACCGTTGGCGAGCTTGTCGCCAGGAGCGAGCAGGATCTGCTTGATATCCGCAACTTCGGTGCCAAGTCGATCGAGGAAGTCAAGCAGAAGCTGATCGACATGGGCCTGGCGCTCAAGGACTCGCCACCTGGATTTGACCCAGGGACCGCGGCCGACAGCTACGGCGCGGATGACGACGACAGCTACGTGGAGACCGAGGAGTACTGACGGGCCGGATGACCGGACCGGCAGCCCGCGAGCCGAGGAGATTTTTCGATGCCCACGCCCACCAAGGGCCGCCGCCTGGGCGGCAGCGCGGCGCACCAGCAGCACATGCTGGCTAACCTGGCGACCGCGCTGTTCGAGCACGGCAAGATCACGACGACCGAGGCGCGGGCCAGGCGGCTCCGCCCGGTCGCCGAGCGGCTGATCACGTTCGCAAAGCGTGGCGACCTGCACGCGAGGCGGCAGGTGCTGACCGTGGTCACGGACAAGACCGTCGTCAAGACGCTGTTCGACGATATCGGCCCGAGCTACGCCGAGCGCCATGGCGGCTACACCCGGATCACCAAGGTGGGCCCGCGTAAGGGCGACAACGCCGCCATGGCCGTGATCGAGCTGGTGAGCGAGGAAGCCACGGTGAAGCCGCAGCGCCGCCGGGCCAGGCGGGCACAGCCAGGTACCGGGCCCGCCAGTCGGCCAAGGCGCGGTGCGGCCGCCGGGCAGGTGGTCACCGATGAGGTGGCAGCTGCGGGAGCAGCCGGGGCGAGCACGGCGGGAGCAGCCGGGGCGAGCACCGCGGAAGCAGCCGAGGCGAGCACCGCGGAAGCAGCCGAGGCAACCGACGAAGGCCTGGACGCCGCGGATGTCGCTGGCGACGAAGACGGCGGTGCCACCGATGGCGATGCCGAGCAGGCCGGCCGGGCACGGGCCGATGCCGGCGAGGATCACGCGGACTCCTGATCGTGGCCAAATCCGGCTGCGGCTGGATGTGGCCTACGACGGCACGGACTTTCACGGCTGGGCATGCCAGCCTGGTCTGCGCACGGTGCAGGGCGAGCTCACCGAAGCGCTGCGGATCGCGCTGAGGCTGGCACAGCCGCCCGAGCTCACCGTTGCCGGGCGGACGGACGCCGGCGTGCACGCCCGCGGTCAGGTCGCTCACCTGGACGTGCCGGCCGATGCCTGGAACCTGGGCAATATCGCCAGGCCGGTCGCGGGCGCCACCAGGCCGGTCGGCGCTGCCATCGCCGGGCGGCTGGCCAGACTGCTGCCGTCCGACGTCCGGTTGCATGCGATCGGAATCGCCCCGGAGGGCTTCGACGCCAGGTTCTCGGCGCTGTGGCGCCGCTACAGCTACCGGGTGTGCGATGCCGCGTCTGCCGCCGATCCGCTGCGCAGGCGGGACACGCTCTGGTACCGAAGGACCCTGGACGCCGGCAGCATGAACGAGGCAGCGGCCCGCTGCCTGGGCGAGCATGACTTCGCCGCGTTCTGCCGCCGCCGTCCTGGCGCGAGCACGGTCAGGGAACTACTGGGGTTCGACTGGCACCGGCCAGAACCAGGGCTGGTGGTGGCCACGGTCGCCGCCGACGCCTTCTGCCACAACATGGTCAGGGCGCTCGCCGGTGCCTGCCTGGCCGTGGGCGATGGCCGCAGGCAGCCGCGATGGATTGCCGAGCTGCTGGCAGCGGGGATCAGGAATCCGGCGGTCACGGTGGCACCGCCGCACCCGCTGTGCCTAGAGCAGGTCGGCTATCCGGCCGACGATCAGCTGGCCGCGCGTGCCGCGAGCACCAGGCGGGTCCGCGGCTGCCCGGCGGTGCGGGATAGCTGAGAATGGGCTCGCGGCTCAGGCAGGCGGCGGCTCAGGCGGGCGGCGGCTCAGGCGGGCGGCATGGGCTTGCCGTCCACCATCCGGTAGTTCAGGCTGGCGTTCGCCGTCTGCCTGAACAGCAGGTTCATGAAGACCTCGAGCTGCTGCCGCTGCGCGGTGGTGTCGGGCGCGTGCAGCTTCAGGAACTGCGCCCAGACCAGGATCAGGTAGTGCCCCTTGACCAGCGCCTCCTCGATCCCGGTACCGCTGCCGATGTGGTGCGTGGGACCGGCCTTGGCCGGGAGCTGAGCGACGAACTGAGTCTGCCCGGCCGCCCTGGCTGCCTTGCTGGCAGCGAGATAGCTCTTCAGGTTGAAGACACCGATGGTGGCCATCATCTTGACCACACGGGACAGGTAAGTGGCACGGATCACTTGAGTGCAGCCTGCGGCCCTGACCGCGGCCTGCAGCGTCCCGCCGATCAGCGCGGCCTGGCAGTCCTTCCCGCCGGCCGCCGCCGCCCGGTCGTAGCTGACGCCCGCGCTGAGGAAGCTGGCCGGGAACAGCTCGGCTCCGGTCAGCGGAGCCCGGTCGGTCGCCCTGGTCCCGATGTAGGCCCACTTGCCCGGGGGCGGGCTCGGCGTCGGACCTGGCGTCACCTGAGTGCTGCTGTTCGTCCGGCCAGCGCTCGGGTGCTTCGCCGGCGCCCGGCCAAGGCCAGCCACGAGTATCAGCGTCGCAGCGGCGACCACCACCACGGCGGCGCCGATGGCCAGCCAGACCTGCGAGTGCCGGCGGCGGGTTCGCTGCCTCCCCTGGCCCGGCTGCCGTGCCCGGGCGGGCTCCCGTGCCTGGGCTGCCTTCCGCTTCTGGCCGGCTTTCCTTGCCTGGGCGGGCTGGCGTGCCTGCCCGGCCTGCCTCTCCTGCCCGGCCTGCCTCTCCTGGCTGGCCTGCCTTCCCTGGCTGGCCTGCCTTCCCTGGCTGGCCTGCCTTCCCTGGCTGGCCTGCCTTCCCTGGCTGGCCTGCCGTGACTTGCTGTGCGACCCGGCTGAGCGCCCGCGGCCGGCCGGTGGCCGCTGCTGCCTCCGTTCCGCCGTGCCCGTCGCCGGCTGCCCGGTTCGGCCCGGGATCGGGTCCTTGATGGCCGGCAGCGAGTAGTCGGTGTCGAACTCGGTCGGGGTAATCGTGGCCGCCGTGAGCTGGCGCGACGAATCGGCGTAGCCGGGCGGGCGTGGCTGTGCCAGGCTGCTGACGTTGCTCTCCGCGGCCGCCGCTCCGCGGTTCCAGGCCGCGAACGGTCCAGGCGGGTAGATGGGCAGCGGATCATCCGGCGCCGGCGGGAAGCCACGTACGGCGTTGCTGATCGCCGGCTGCTCGCCGGGATCCGGCCGCGACCAGCTGTGCCCGGTACTGGTCAGGTCATCTGACCAGCTATAGATCGGGCCTGGCTCATCCTCGTCGTCGGCAAAGCCGAAGCCGGCCTGGCCCTGGCCGGCCATGGCGCTCGCTGCCGGGTCCTGGCCGGCCAACCCGCCGACCTGGCGCCGGCCCTGATCCGCCCATGCCTCCCCGATATCATGCTCGCGCATCGCCAGGGACGGGCCGTAATCCGCCTGCTCAGCGGGGGAACGGCCGGATCCGGCTGGTGGCGGGTACCGCGATCCGCCGCGGGGTGCTTCGGTGCCGATCCGGCCTGGTTCGGCCCGGTAGGTCCCGGTGCCGCCGCGGCTCGTCCGGTAGGCAGGAGTGAAAAGGGAAGCCCCGCCGGTCCCGCCTGGCCGCGCTGGCGGTTCGGCGTCCGCGCCCCGGTGCCGTCGGCCTGACGCCCCGCCAGCCGCCCTGTCACCTGCATTGCGCATGCGGCGAGCGTACCGTTATGGCGGCTTCGGTGAGCCAGGTAGCCTTGATTGCGCGAGTCGGCCCGGCCGGGCCGTGATGCCAGCCGGGATGCGCGATGCCGGAGTCTTTTGACCCTGGCAGGCAACTGCCAGTATCCTTGCCTGCAGTCCGTTTGCGTCGGCAGCGCCGCGCGCCCGCGTTGTTGGTCAGGCTAAGCTGCGGGCCAGGCTAAGCTGCGGTCGGCGCTTCGGATACTCCGTGTCCGTGCGGCAGGCTGGCGGGGCCGCGACCACCAGGACTCACACGCGAAGGTCATGACTGTGCGTACTTTCAGCCCCAAGGCTGCCGATGTCCAGCGCCAGTGGCATGTGATCGATGCCTCTGACATCATTCTCGGCCGGCTGGCCAGCCACGCGGCCATCCTGCTGCGTGGCAAGCACAAGCCGATCTTCGCGCCGCACGTGGACACCGGCGATTTCGTGATCGTCGTCAACGCGGCCAAGGTCTCGCTCAGCGGCACCAAACTGGCCAGCAAGCGTGCCTACCGGCACTCTGGTTACCCGGGCGGGCTGCGGTCGGTCGCCTACGGCGATCTGATGGCGGCCAACCCCGAGCGCGCCGTGACCAAGGCGGTCAAGGGCATGCTGCCGAAGAGCAGCCTGGGCAGGCAGATGCTGCGAAAGCTCAAGGTCTACCCGGGTCCCGAGCACCCGCACCAGGCGCAGCAGCCGGTCCCGTTCGAGATCACCCAGATCTCCCAGCAGGCCGGCAGCAGCCCGGGCGCATCGAAGTAGAAGTAACAGCCCTGGTAGCTCCAGGGCAAACCGTTTCGAGCAGGAAGCACGAGGAAGACACCGTGGCCGAGCCCACCGTCGCGCGGGAACCCCGCGCGGGCGACTCACAGGTCGAAGAGGCAGCCGAGTACCCCTCGCACTACACCACAGAGTCCGGTGAGGCGTCGGCTACCTCGTCGGCGAAGCCGGCATCGCGCAAGCCGGTGGTGACCGGCCATGCGCTGGGCACCGGCCGCCGCAAGGAGGCCGTCGCGCGGGTCAGGATCATGCCAGGCACGGGGACGTGGCTGATCAACGGCCGCACGTTGGACGCCTACTTCCCGAACAAGGTGCACCAGCAGCTGATCAACGAGCCGCTCGTTACGCTGGGTGCGGACGGCCAGTTCGATGTGGTCGCGCGGATCACCGGCGGCGGGGTGAGCGGGCAGGCAGGTGCCCTGCGCCTCGGAATCGCCAGGGCGCTGATACTCGTCGACCCGTCGAGTCGGCCGGCGCTGAAGCGGCTCGGCTTCCTCACCAGGGACGCCAGGATCAAGGAGCGGAAGAAGGCCGGCCTGAAGAAGGCACGCAAGGCGCCTCAGTACTCCAAGCGGTAACTCCGGCCAGCCGGTTCGCCGTGTGGTGGCCGGGCGCGCACGCTGACTTCAGCTAAGGCAAGGGCCGGACTCCAGGACCGGGGGTGCTATCCATGGGCCAGCTATTTGGTACTGACGGTGTGCGTGGAGTCGCAGGTCGTGATCTCACCGCCAGGCTGGCCATGGACCTGGCGGTCGCCGCCGCGCACGTGCTCGGCCGGTCCCTCGCATCCGGCAGGACCGAGCCGGCTCCGCGGCCGGTCGCCGTCATCGGCCGCGACCCGCGGGCGTCTGGCGAGTTCCTGGAAGCCGCGGTCGTCGCCGGCCTGGCGGAGAGCGGCGTCGACGTGCTGCGGGTCGGCGTCGCCCCCACTCCGGCAGTCGCCTACCTGACCGACCGGCTCGGCGCCGAGTTCGGGGTGATGCTCTCGGCCAGCCACAACCCGGCGCCCGACAATGGCATCAAGTTCTTCGCCCGTGGCGGCCTGAAGCTCCCCGATGAGGTGGAAGACGAGATCGAGGCGCTGATGACCGGGCGGACCGGCCAGGGCGCCATTCCGCGAGCTGGCTTCGGCCGGGTCAGCGATGCCGCCGGCGAGGCTGAGTGCTACCTCAAGCACCTGCTGGGGACGATCGGCGTGCACGGCCAGAATGGCTCAGGCCGGCCGGCAGGCCGCACGGCCGTCCGCGAGCCGCTGGCCGGGCTCACCGTGGTGGTCGACTGCGCGCACGGCGCGGCCGCCGCGCTCGCGCCACGGCTGCTGCGCGCGGCCGGGGCCTCGGTGATCGCGATCGGCGTGGAACCTGACGGAACCAACATCAACGACGGCTGCGGATCGACCAGCCTGGACGCACTGCGCGGCGCGGTGATCGAGCACCAGGCCGACGCGGGCATCGCGCACGACGGCGACGCCGACCGGTGCCTGGCGGTGGGCGCGGACGGCGAGGTCATCGATGGCGACCACATCCTGGCGATACTCGCGCTCGCCATGAAGGCGGACGGCAGGCTCGCCGGTGACACCGTCGTCGCCACCGTGATGTCCAACCTCGGCTTCCGGCTGGCCATGCGGGAGGCGGGGATCGACGTGGTGGAGACCCCGGTCGGGGACAGGTACCTGATCGCGGCGATGCGCTCGGGCGGTTACGTGCTCGGCGGTGAGCAGTCCGGGCACATCATCATGCTCAATCACGCGAGCACCGGGGACGGCATGCTGACCGGGCTGCAACTGCTCGCAGTCGCCGCGAGATACGGCCAGCCGCTGGCCAAGCTGGCCCAGGCGATGACCAGGTACCCGCAGGTGCTCGTCAATGTGCACGGGGTGGACAAGGCCAAGGTGGCCGGGTCGGAGCGGCTCGCGGCCGCGGTGCAGACCGCCGAGGCCGAACTCGGCCAGGCCGGCCGGGTGCTGGTGAGGCCGAGCGGCACCGAGCCGGCCGTCCGGGTCATGGTCGAGTGCGTCGATTCTGGCCGGGCCAGGGCCGTGGCCGACCGGCTCGCGGATGAGGTGCGCAGCGCCGGCTGAGCCGGCCGCGGCCGCGGGGCGCAGCAGAGGCGGCAAGGGTTCGCGACAGGGCGTCGCGCCCGGTAGCAGCAGGTGGCGGATTGGGCAGGCGCCCGCCGCGGTCCCGCAACGGCCGCTAGCCTTGACGCATGTGCGGAATCGTGGGGTACGCGGGTCACCGTCGGGCGCTTGATGTCGTACTCGAGGGCCTGAGCAGGCTGGAGTACCGTGGCTACGACTCCGCCGGGATCGCGGTCATCGCCGAGGGCAAGATCGCCTGGGCAAAGCGGGCAGGGAAGCTGGGGAACCTGACCTCGGCGCTGGCCGAGAGCCCGCCGCTGCAAGGGATGGTAGGCCTCGGGCACACCAGGTGGGCGACCCACGGCGCGCCGACCGACCCGAACGCCCACCCGCACACCGACTGCGGCGGCCATCTGGCCGTGGTGCACAACGGCATCATCGAGAACTTCGCCGATCTGCGGGACGAGCTTGAGGCCGGCGGTCATGTGATGAGCTCGGACACCGACACCGAGCTCGTCGCTCACCTGCTTGAGGATGAGCTGGCCGGGCCGGTCCAGCCCGAGGCCGGCTCGCTCGCGGCCGCCATGCGCGCGGTCTGCCAGCGGCTGGCCGGCACGTTCACCCTGGTCGCGGTGGATACCCGCGAACCGGACGTCGTCGTCGGCGCGCGGCGCAACTCACCGCTCGTGGTGGGCTGCGGTGACGGCGAGAACTTCCTGGCCAGCGACGTCGCCGCGTTCATCTCCTTCACCAAGGCAGCGACCGAGATCGGCCAGGACCAGGTGGCCGAGATCCGCGCTGACTCGGTGCGCGTGACCAACTTCGACGGCTCGCCGGCCCAGGTCAGGGACTTTGCCGTGGACTGGGATGCGGCCGCGGCGGAGAAGGCGGGCTTCAAGTGGTTCATGAGCAAGGAGATCGCCGAGCAGCCCCGCGCCGTTGCCGACGCGCTGCTCGGCCGGGTCGACAGCAACGGCATGCTGGTGCTCGACGAGATGCGGCTGTCCGATGACGAGCTGCGCCAGGTAGACAAGATCGTCGTGCTCGCCTGCGGCACCGCGTTCCACGCCGGGCTGATCGCCAAGTACGCGATCGAGCACTGGTGCAAGATCCCGTGCGAGGTCGAGCTGGCCAGCGAATTCCGCTACTCCGACCCGATCCTGACCAGATCCACGCTGGTGATCGCGATCTCCCAGTCCGGTGAGACGCTGGACACGCTGATGGCCGTCAGGCACGCGCGTGAACAGCGCTCACGCGTGCTCTCCGTCTGCAACGTCAGGGGATCGTCGATCCCCAGGGAGAGCGATGCCGTCGTCTACACTCACGCGGGCCCTGAGATGGCCGTGGCGTCCACCAAGGCGTTCCTCACTCAGCTGATCTCCTGCTACGTGGTCGGCCTGTACCTGGCGCAGGTGCAGGGCACCATGTTCGCCGACGAGATCCGGGCCGTCCTCGATCAGCTGCACGCCATGCCGGCCGCTGTCGGGGAGATCCTGGAACTGATGGAGCCGGTGCGCGCGGTGGCCAGGCAGCTCGCGCCCGAGCGGTGCGTGCTCTTCCTCGGCCGGCACGTGGGCTTTCCTGTGGCACTCGAGGGAGCGCTCAAGCTCAAGGAACTGGCCTACATACACGCCGAGGGGTTCGCGGCCGGAGAGCTCAAGCACGGGCCGATCGCGCTGATCGAACCCGGCTTGCCAGTGGTCGTCGTGGTGCCGCCGCCCGGCGAGCTCCCGGTGCTGCATGACAAGATCGTTTCGAACATCCAGGAGATCAGGGCGCGCGGTGCGCGCACTATCGTGATCGCCGAACGGGGTGACGCGGTGGTGGCGCCGTACGCCGATACCCTGATCGAGCTCCCGGCCGTGCCATCGCTGATGCAGCCGCTGGTCGCGACCGTCCCGCTGCAGGTCTTCGCCTGCGAGCTGGCCGACGCCAAGGGACACGACGTGGACCAGCCGCGCAACCTGGCCAAGTCCGTCACCGTCGAGTAGCCCCGCCATGAGAAGCGCGCACAGCGTCAGCGACGTCCGTGCGGCCGAGCACGCCCTGATGGCGCTGGTCGGCGACGGTGTGCTGATGCAGCGCGCGGCCGCCGGCCTGGCCAGCGCCTGCGCCAGGCTGCTTGGCCGCCGCTACGGCTGCCGGGTGGTGGTGCTGGCCGGGACCGGCGACAACGGCGGCGATGCGCTGTACGCCGGTGCCAGGCTGGCCGCGCGTGGCGCCGCGGTGACCGCGATCGCGGCCGGTCCCAGGCTGCACGAAGCGGGCGCGGCGGCGCTGGTGCGGTCGGGCGGCCGGATCCTGCCCCGCGCTGAGCACGCGATGAGCCAGGATCCGCCTGATCCGGACCAGGCCGGCCAGGGGATGGCCATGGCCGCCGCCGAGCTGGCCAGAGCGGGCCTGATCATCGACGGCATCCTGGGCATCGGCGGCCGTGGCGGGCTGCGCGAGCCGGCCGCGACGCTGGCCGGCCACGTCGCCGCCGCCGCCCACGCCGGGGCAGCGGTGGTGGCCGTTGACCTGCCAAGCGGGGTGGACGCCGATACCGGGGTGGTCAGCGGTACCGTGATCCGCGCTGACGTGACGGTTACGTTCGGTGCGCTCAAGCCCGGCCTGCTGATCGATCCGGGAGCGAGCTATGCCGGGGCGGTAGATCTGATCGACATCGGGCTGCTCCCGCACCTGGCCGGGCCTGCCGCCGCGGCCGCGCATCAGGTTGCCGACGTGGCAGCGCTGCTGCCGCGGCCTGGCGCGGAGTCCGATAAGTACCGCCGGGGCGTCCTCGGGGTGCTCGCGGGCAGCGACAGGTATACCGGCGCGGCCGTGCTGTGCGTCGGCGGCGCGATCCGCGGTGGCGCGGGGATGGTGCGGCTGGTGTCGGCCAGCGCGGCCGCGGACGTGGTCAGGCAGCACTGGCCGGAGGCGGTCATCACGGTGACCGACCCAGCCGACCCGGCGGCGGCGATCGAGCAGGCCGGCCGGGTCCAGGCCTGGGCCGCCGGCCCTGGCCTGGGGACGGGCGAGGATGCGGCCGCGCTGCTCGCCGCCGTGCTCGGCACCAGCGTGCCCGTGCTTGTGGACGCCGACGGCCTGACGGTACTGGCCAAGCACAGGGAGCTGCTCCAGCGCCCGGCCGGCGCGCCGACGCTGATCACCCCGCACGCGGGCGAGCTTGCCAGGTTGCTGAACGCCGAGCCCGCCGACATCGAGGCACGCAGGCTGGACTCCGCCAGGCGGGCCGCGGCGGAGCTCGGCGTGACCGTGCTGCTGAAGGGCTCGACGACGGTCGTGGCGGCACCGGATCGGGCCGAGCCCGCGCTGGTGAACCCGACAGGCACCGGCTGGCTTGCCACCGCCGGGTCGGGTGACGTGCTCTCTGGCCTGGCTGGTGCGCTGCTCGCGCAGGGCGTCAGGCCGGCCAGCTCGGCGGCGGCGATCGCTGCCTATCTGCATGGCCTGGCTGGACGGCTGGCCGCGCGGGACGCCCCGATCGGCGCGGCGGACGTCATCGCCGCCTTGCCCGACGCCTTCCGCGTCGTGACCGGCGCCGACCGGCCAGGCTCCGGCTGACCAGGCCGGCTCAGCCGCCGAAGCGATCGGAGAGAGCGTATCTGAGCACGGCGACGTCGCCGATCCGGCCGGCCTCGGCGAGCCTGGCCGGGCCTGGCGGCCTTCCCTGGCCTGGGCAGCCGGCGGCGAACCTCGGCGCCGCCGGATCGGCGACGAAGAGCGGCGCGATCGCCAGCCGCAGCTCGTCGGCCAGCCCGGCGGCGAGGAACTGGGCGTGCATTGAGCCGCCGCCCTCGACCATCAGCCTGGCAATGCGGCGGCTGGCCAGGTCAGTGAGCATCCGGCCGAGATCGACCGGATCGCCAGCGGGGATGATCTCGGCAGCCTGGCCCAGGCGCTGCCGTGCCCTGCCGACCGCCGCCGAGCTGACATACACGAGGCTGGGCGCGCGGCAAGGCGGGGCGGCGCCCCGTTCGTCCTCGTCCTCGTCATCGGTGCTGGCGGTGAAGAACCGCGCACCAGGATCGAGGTCAGCACTGCTGGTCAGCGTCACCTTGACGGGCGAGCGCGGCAGGCCGCGCGCCGCCCGGTGCTGCCGGCGGGCTGGCGATCGGACGAGCAGGCGCGGGTTGTCCCGCCTGATGGTGGTGGCACCCACCAGGATCGCGTCGCAGCCGGCTCGCACCGCGTCGACCTGGTCAAGATCGGCGTCGTTGGAGAGCATCAGCCGCGTGCCAGAGTTGTCGTCGATGTAGCCGTCGACCGACATCGCGCAGCTCAGCAGAACATACGGCCCCTCGCTCACCTGCCGCAGCCTACGCCCGCGCGCCGGTCACGGGCCGGGGCGTCCTGTTCGCCGACCGGTTCAGTCCTGCGCCCGGCCGCCCAGGTGCCTGGCGAGGAACCGCTCGGCCGCCGCGTAGAAGCGCATCCGGTTCTCCGGCTTGGCGAACCCGTGGCCTTCGTCGGGGAACAGCATGTACTCGTGGTCGATTCCGGCTGCCTGCATCGCCGCGACGATCTGCTCGGACTCGGCCTGCTTGACCCTGGGGTCGTTCGCTCCCTGCGCGATCAGCAGCGGGATCGAGATCTTGTCGGCGCGGGACAGCGGCGAGCGTGACCAGAGGAATTCGACGTCGCTCTCCGGGTTGCCGACGCGGCGGTGGAACTGGGCGATCATCGGCGCCCAGTAGGGCGGGATCGTCTCGATCAGCGTCTTGAGGTTGGACGGGCCGACGATGTCGACGGCGCAGCGGTACACCTCCGGCGTGAATGCGGCGCCGACCAGCGCGGCGTAGCCGCCGTAGGAGCCGCCGTAGATGGCCACCCGCTGCGGGTCAGCCCAGCCCTGGTCGATCGCGAACGCCACCGCGTCGGTGAGGTCGTCCTGCATCCTGGCGCCCCACTCGCGATCGCCCGCGTTGATGAACGCCTTGCCGTACCCGGTGGAGCCACGGTAGTTGACCTGCAGGCATAGGTAACCGCGGTTTGCCAGCCACTGTGCCTCGGGGTGGAATCCCCAGGCGTCGCGCATCCAGGGGCCGCCGTGCACGACGAGCACCGTTGGCAGCCCGGTCCGCGGCTGCCCGGGCGGGAAGGTCGCGTAACCGCGGACGGTCAGCCCGTCCCTGGCCGGGAACGAGAACGGCTCCATCCCGGCCAGCGTGTACTTCGCCAGCGCCGGCCGGTGCTCGAACAGGAAGGTGCCCTTCTTGCTGGCCCGGTCGTAGGCGAAGTACGGGATCGGGCCCGAGTCGTTGGTGAACGCCACCAGCCAGGTCGTGTCGGCGTCGTCCGAGCTCTCTATCGAGGGGTCGCCGGGGTGCAGCGCGCGGATGGCCGCCAGGTCGTCGGCAATGGACGGATCGAGCACCAGGTACTCCGACCGGTCCTGCAGCACGGTTACGATCTGCGGTTCCCTGGTGTCCGGGTGCGTGTGGACCTCGCACACGTCGGCCACCGGGTCCTCGGCAAGCACTTCCTCCTTGCCGGTGGCCAGGTCGATTCTGACCAGCCTCGCGGTCTCCGCACCCTGCGAGCTGATCATCAGCAGCGACCGGCCGTCCTCGCTGAACGTGATCGGCTGGGAGGAGATCGCGTCCTCGGCGGGGATCGTCAGCACCTCGCGCCACTCGTCGTCGGCGCTGTCCCGCACCAGCAGCGCGAACCCGCCGTCGGGCTGCGGCATGGCGGTGCTGCGGACCTCCATCTGGCAGTCGGCCAGCCAGCCGAGGTAACCGTGATTGGTCGCCACCTTAGTCAGCTCGCCGGTCACCAGGTCGAGCCGGTAGGCGTCGTGCAGTTCAGGGTTGTCCCGGTTCAGGCCGACCAGGATCTCGGAGGGGAACTTCCGCTCCATCGCGATCATCTGCGTCTGCACGCCGTCGAACGGCGTCAGATCGCGGCGCTGCATCGTCGGCAGGTCCACGTCGTGCAGCCGCCAGTTCTCGTCGCCATCGGTGTCCTGCAGATAGAGCAGGTGCCGGTTGTCGTGCGCCCAGGCGAACACCCTGATGCCTCGGTCGGTGTCGTCGGTCAGCACCTTGGCCTGCTCCCAGATCACCCCGGTCTGCGGGCTGGCCGGCGCAACCCAGACATTGAGTACGCCGTCGCTGGGGGCGATCCAGGCGAGTTGGCTGCCATCCGGTGACAGCCGCGGGCTGATCCGCTCTGGGTTGCCGAAGAGAATGTGACGCGGAATGAGATCGACCATGGCTTTACCTAATCACGCCGCTTGCCCTCATGCGAGCGCGGCCAGGAACGCGACCAGCGGCGGCGGCAGGTGGCCGCCGCCGCGGCGCGGGCGGCCGCGCGATCCGCTGGCCGGCCGTGGCGGCGGGCGGCTGCTGGCAGACTGTGACGGCATGGACGGGCTTTTCGAAGCGGTCGTTGATCTGGCCGCGATCAGGTCGAATGTGGCCAGGCTGGCGAGCTACGCCGGCGGCGCGCAGGTGATGGCGGTCGTCAAGTCCGACGGCTATGGCCACGGCATGATCGCGACCGCGGCCGCGGCGCTCGACGGGGGTGCCACCTGGCTTGGCGCTGGGCTGCTCAGCGAGGCGGTGGAGCTGAGGCAGGCCGGTTTCACCGCGCCGGTGCTCTGCCTGTTCACCACTCCAAGCGTGCCGCACCGGCAGGCAATCGACCTCGGCATCGACCTCAGCGCCGGATCGGTAAGCCTGGTCAGGCAGATCGCGGCGGCCGCGCGGCAGGCAGGGCGGCCGGCCCGGCTGCACCTGAAGGCGGACACCGGGATGGGCCGCGGCGGCGCGCCGATGGAGCAATGGCCGGCGCTGGTCGATGAGGCCATGGCCGAGCAGGCCGCAGGCCGCTGCGAGATCATCGGGATCTGGTCCCACCTGGCCTGCGCCGACGAGCCAGGGCATCCGTCAGTCGACGCTCAGCTTGCCGCGTTCCACAGCGCGCTTGATCAGGCCGCCCGCGCCGGGGCCAGGCCCAGGGTCAGGCATCTGGCCAATACCGCCGCCGTGCTGACCAGACCGGATACCTGGTTCGACCTGGTCAGGCCGGGCGGCGGGGTGACCGGCCTGGGCACGATGCCCGGCGGACCGCCCGGCTGGCTGAGGCCCGCGATGACCGTCCGCGCCAACCTGGCGCAGGTCAAGCGGGTGCCGGCTGGCACCGGAGTCTCTTACGGCCACCGCTATATCACCGCCGGTGACTGCACGCTCGGCCTGATCCCGCTCGGCTACAACGAGGGGGTGCCGCGCTCGGCCGCCAACACGGCGCAGGTGCTCGTCCGCGGCGGGCGCTGGACGATCGCGGGCTCCGTCTGCATGAATCAGTGCATGATTGACGTCGGCGACGCCCGCATCGAGGTCGGGGATGAGGTGACCTTGTTCGGGCCAGGCGACCATGGCGAGCCCACCGCGCAGGAGTGGGCCGACGCGCTTGGCACGATCTCCTATGACATCGTGACCAGGTTCGCTGCGCGGATCCCGAGAACCTACCTGGCCGCGGTCGGCGAGCGGGGCGCCGCGGCCGCTGCCCAGGCGGGCGGCGGGCTGATCGGCGCGCCGGCCGCCTGCGGACGGGAGGGCTAATGGTCAGCTGGCGGCGGCTTACCGGAGTCGCCGGACTGGCCGCTGGCGCGCTAGCGGCCGGGGCCGGAGCGGTGATCCTGGCCGAGAAGATCGCGGTCGGGCGGATCAGGCTGCGGCCGGACCTGGCGGCGGGCGAGGCGTTCGGCAACATCCACGATCGGCCGGTGACCGTGACCGCCGACGACGGCCTGCGGCTGCACGTGGAGATCGGCGGCCGCCAGGACGCGCCGGTCACCATCATCTTCTGCCATGGCTACGCGCTCAATTCCGACATATGGTACTACCAGCGGGCCGGGCTGCAGCAGATCGCCAGGCTGGTCTTCTGGGACCAGCGCAGCCACGGCAGGTCCGGCCGCTCCGAGCCGGATCTGGTGAGCATCGATCAGCTCGGCGCCGACCTGCACGAGGTGATGACGGCCGCCGCGCCAGGCGATGAACCGGTGATCCTCGTCGGCCACTCGATGGGCGGGATGACGGTGATGGCCCTGGCCGATCAGCATCCCGAGCTATTCGGGAGCAAGGTGATCGGGGCCGTTCTGATCTCCACCTCGGCGACCACGATCGACCCGGTGACCTGGCTCCCTTCGCCGCTGCGGCCGGCCGCGCGGCTGGCCATGCCTTCGATGATGTCCGGTGCATCCAAAGGTCGGCTTGCCGAGGTCGTCGAGCGCGGCAGGCACTCGGCCGGCGACATCGCCTTCCTCAGCACCAGGCGCCTGGCGTTCGGTGACCCGCGGGTGAGCCCGACCGTGGTGGACTTCCTTGAACGGGTGATCCGCGCCACGCCCATCGACGTGGTCGCCGACTTCTACGTGGCGCTGGTCGGGCACGAGAAGCGGCACGCGCTCCAGATACTCGGCCAGGTGCCGGTGCTCGTGCTGACCGGCGACAGGGACCGGCTGGTGGACCCGTCGTTCAGTGACGAGATCGCCTCGTCGGTGGCCGGCGCCGAGCTGGTCAGGATCCGCGGCGCGGGCCACGTCGTGATCCTGGAGCGCCCTGAAGAGGTCAACGATGGCATCGCCAGGCTGCTGGAACGGGCGCTCGCCAGGAAGGCAGGGCATGGCTGACCTGTCCGCGGCCGCTCAGGCCACCGTGCAGGTCAGGGTCCAGGGAGCCGCGCAGATGCGGGAGCTTGGCGTCAGCCTGGCAGCCTTCCTGCGGGCAGGCGACCTGATCGTGCTGACCGGGAAGCTCGGCGCGGGCAAGACCACGCTGGCGCAGGGCATCGGCACCGGGCTTGGGGTTCGCGGGCCGGTGACATCCCCGACCTTCGTGATCGCGCGCGTGCACCGATCCCTTCGCGGCGGCCCCGACCTGGTGCACGCGGACGCCTACCGGCTTGGCAGCAGGCTGGAAGTCGATGACCTGGACCTGGACACCGAACTCGACCGCTCGGTGCTCGTGGTGGAGTGGGGCGAGGGGCTGGTCGAGTACCTGGCGCCAGCCCATCTGCTGGTGCGGATCGACCGGCCCCGCCCAGCCGTGCCCGACGGCTCAGCCGCGGAGCCTGGCGACGAGCCGAGGCTGGTGACGATTACCGGGATGTCATCCATGATTACGCGACTATCTCAGGTGATATGACTGACAGATCCGCGTGATCATGATCTGACCGCCATTAGACTGCGGTGACTCGATCGGCTTGCCGTCAGCACGCACGGTCCGATGCCTGTTAGGGAGGCGCGCCGTGACCGACCAGCGTTACCCGCCACGCCGGCCTGACCAGCCGGGCCGCTCGGGCCGATCAAGGACGTCGCAGGAACCAAGCAGGTCCGGCTGGCAGATCCTGGACGCGTTCGACACCGGCGCCGATCAGGAGGCTGACCTTCCGCCGTGGGCGGTCCCCGGCGGCATCGAGCCAATCCGGCCGCACCGGAGACCGCCGCGCAAGCCGCTGCCCGGCCAGCCCGGCCAGCCCGGCCAGCCCGGCCAGCCCGGCCAGCCCGGGACCGGCGAGCCAGCCGAGCCAGCAGACGACGAGCCCGGCCAGGTGCGCCAGGACCGGGGCGGCGGCCCAGCCCAGGCCAGACGGCCCGGCAGGCTCCGGCTGCCTGGCCGCAGCCGGGTTGCGGCGGCCCGCCGTCGGCGGTCCAGGCGCAGGCTGCTGACCTGGGGAGTGGTCGCCGTCGCGATCGTCGTGATCACTGGCGTGATCATCGCGGCGAACCAGCCAGCGCAGGTGCGCAGCCAGTTCGTGACCACGCTCCAGAAGGGCGAGCTGCCCACCGTGCCCGACGCCTGCCACGTGGTGACCGCGGCCACGCTCGGGCAGTACCTGCCTGGCACGCGGAGGCGCATCCAGCCGTTTGACGACCCGCAGCAGAGCCAGTGCACCTACACGGTGGACGCCAGACCGGTGTTCCGGGTGCTCAATGCCACCATGCAGGCCTACCGCCCGGCCGGCTACATCGCCGCGGGCAACGGGAGCGCGACTGCCAACGCCATCTACACCTATGGCCAGCAGCGCCGGCAGCTGATCAGGCCGGCCAGGAACACCCCGCAGCCGCCCGCGATCATCACGCCGCTGGCCGGGTTCGGCCAGCAGGCACTCAGCGCCGTGCAGACCTTCCACGTCGGCATCATCACCGACCGGGTCACCGTCCTGGTCCGCTACCGCAACGTGCTGATCACCGCCAGCCTTGAGGCACAGGCGAGCAACGGGTTCGGCCCGGTCTCGATCAGCGAGCTGCGCGCCGGCGCCGTCGTCGTGGCGCGACAGCTGCTCGCCGCGGTGCAGGCGGAGCCTACCGTCAGCTGATCAGGCGCGGCCGGCCTGGCTCGGCCGGCGGGCCTGGGTGACTACGCTGTGACACCGTGCTTGTTCTCGCCTTCGACACCGCCACCCCGGCGGTGACCGTCGCGTTGCACGACGGCACCCGTGCGCTCGCGCAGGAGTCGTCGGTCGACGCGCGCCGTCATGGCGAGCTGCTCACTCCCGCGATCGGGCGGGTGCTCGCCGCGGCGGGGGCCGAGCCGTCCGACCTCACCTCGATCGCGGTCGGCACCGGCCCAGGGCCCTACACCGGCTTGCGGGTCGGCCTGGTCACCGCGCTGGCGATGGGCAGCGCCCTGGGAATCGCAGTCGACGGCATCTGCACCCTCGACGTGATCGCGGCAGGCGCCGTCGGCCAGGCGGGCGGCAGGGAGTTCATCGTGGCCACCGACGCCCGCAGGCGGGAGGTCTACTGGGCCCGGTACAGCGCGGCGGGCGAGTGCCTGTCGGGACCGGAGGTCAGCGTTCCCGCGCTGGTCCCAGGCGGCTATCCGGTGGCCGGCCAGGGCGCGCTGCTGTATCAGGAACTCGCCAGCCGGCCGATCGGGCAGAGCTGGCCTGGGGCGGCGGACCTCGCCGGGATATCGGTGCGCAAACTGGCCAGCGGACAGCTGCCAGGCGCCCCAGAGCCGCAATACCTGCGCCGGCCAGACGCGGCCGAGCCAGGTCGGCCCAAGCGGGTGACCCGGTGACTACCGTGCTGCGCCCGATGACGGCTGCCGACCTGGACCGGGTGCTCGACCTGGAGCGAGCCCTGTTCGGTGAGGAGGCCTGGTCTGGCCAGATGCTGACCGGCGAGCTCAGCCAGCAGCCGGCCAGCCGTTATTACCTGGTCGCGGACGCCGGGGGTCAGATCGTCGGTTACGCCGGGCTGCTCGGCGTCGGCTGGCAGGGCGACGTGCTGACCCTGGCCGTGGCCGCCGACCACTGGGGTCAGGGCATCGGCTCCGCGCTGCTCGAGGCGCTGCTCGACGAGGCGGCCAGGCGCGGCTGCGCCGAGGTCTTCCTCGAGGTGCGGACCGACAACCAGCGCGCGCAGCGGCTCTACCGCCGGCATGAGTTCGCCGAGATCGGGATCAGGAAGGGCTATTACCAACCGTCCGGCGCCGATGCCCTGGTCATGCGCCGCAGTCTGGCCCCGGCCGCGCGGCGGGTCGCCAGATGAGCGCACCGCTGGTGCTCGGGATCGAGTCGTCCTGCGATGAGACCGGCGTCGGCCTGGTCCGCGGCCATGAGCTGCTGGCCGACGCGGTCGCCTCCAGCGTGGACGAGCACGCCAGGTTCGGCGGCGTGGTCCCCGAAGTGGCGAGCCGTGCGCATCTGGAGGCCATGATCCCGGCCACCGAGCGGGCGCTGCGGATCGCGGGGGTCAGGCTGGCGCAGGTGGACGCCTTCGCCGTCACCGCGGGGCCGGGACTGGCCGGTGCGCTGCTCGTCGGGGTCTGCGCGGCCAAGGCCTATGCGCTCGCGCTCGGCAAGCCGCTGTACGGGGTGAATCACCTCGCCGCGCACATCTGCGCGGACCAGCTTGAGCACGGCCCGCTGCCCGCGCAGGCGATCGCGCTGCTGGTGTCAGGCGGGCACTCCTCGCTGGTTCTGGTCACCGAAGTGACCGCGCAGATCAAGCCGCTCGGCGCCACCATCGATGACGCGGCTGGCGAGGCGTACGACAAGGTCGCCAGGCTGCTCGGGTTGCCCTTCCCCGGCGGGCCGCCGATAGACGCGGCCGCCCGCGCGGGCGACCCGGGATCGGTTACCCTGCCCAGGGCCAAATACCGGGACGGCACATCGGATTTCTCGTTCTCCGGCCTGAAGACCGCGGTCGCCCGCTGGGTCGAGGCGCGGGAGGAGGCAGGAGAGCCGGTCCCGGTGGCCGACGTCGCCGCCTCGTTCCAGGAGGCGGTCGCTGACGTGCTCACCCGCAAGGCGGTGGACGCGTGCGCCGCTCACGATGTCGGCCACCTGGTGATCAGCGGTGGCGTGGCCGCCAACTCGCGGCTGCGTGCCCTGGCCGCGCAGCGGTGCGAGGCGGCCGGGATCCGGCTCCGGGTACCGCGGCCAGGGCTGTGCACGGACAACGGCGCGATGGTCGCCGCGCTGGGAGCCGAACTGCTGGCGGCCGGCGCGGCCCCGTCGCCGCTCGGGTTCGCCGCCGACTCGGCGCTGCCGGTGACCCAGGTGGTCGTCGCCTAGCCGCTGGGTGCCCGGCTGGCTTGACGGGAGCGGCCGGGCGGGCTACTGTGCGGACTTGGCACTCGATGGTATAGAGTGCTAATGCGACGAGGTTGGCCTGGCACCCGCGACGGCAGGCCCCGTGGTCGCCTCTCTTAACTCAGCTAGCCCTTTCCGTAAGGGGGAGGTCAGATCGTGACGACCGCCACCAAGGTTGTTATCAAGCCGCTCGAAGACCGGATCGTAGTGCGCCCGCTCGATGCAGAGCAGACCACCGCATCCGGGCTCGTCATCCCGGACACCGCCAAGGAGAAGCCGCAGGAGGGCGAGGTCATCGCCGTCGGCCCAGGCCGGTTCGACGATGCTGGTTCCAAGCGCGTCCCGATGGACGTCAAGACCGGCGATGTCGTGCTGTACAGCAAGTACGGCGGCACAGAGGTGAAGTACGCGGGCGAGGAGTACCTGGTGCTCTCCGCCAGGGACGTGCTCGCCATCATCGAGAAGTAACACCCGTGCGGTGCGGGCCTGGCCCGTGCCCCGGCGCGCGACAGCGCTCAGCCCGCCGCCCCGGATCTGCCGGTGGCCCCAGCACACGTGACGTGGGGCCGGCGGCCGGTTCGGGGCGGCGGCATGAACCCTGACATCAACGACCATCCGAGAACGATCAGCCGAGGTGCTGCATGGCCAAGAGCCTGGAATTCAATGAGGAAGCGCGGCGGGCGCTTGAGCGCGGAGTAGACAAGCTCGCGGACGCCGTGAAGGTGACCCTCGGCCCCAAGGGCCGCAACGTGGTCATTGACAAGAAGTGGGGCGCACCGACGATCACGAACGACGGCGTGACCGTCGCCCGTGAGATCGAGCTCGAGGACGCGCAGGAGAACCTGGGCGCGCAGCTCGCCAAGGAGGTCGCCACCAAGACCAACGACGTGGCCGGCGACGGCACCACCACGGCGACCGTGCTGGCCCAGGCGATGGTGCACGAGGGCCTGCGGTCGGTCGCCGCCGGGGGCAGCCCGATGCTGCTCAAGCGCGGCATCGACACGGCAGCCAGCGCGGTGTCAGAGAACCTGCTGAAGATGGCACGCGAGGTCGAGGAGCGCGCCGAGATCGCGAACGTGGCGACCATCTCGGCCCAGGACGCCAAGGTCGGCGCGATCATCGCAGAAGCGTTCGACAAGGTCGGCAAGGACGGCGTGATCACCGTCGAGGAATCGCCGACCATGGGCCTGGAGCTGGAGTTCACCGAGGGCCTGCAGTTTGACAAGGGCTACATCTCGGCCTACTTCATCACCGACCAGGACCGGATGGAGGCGGTGCTCGAAGACGCCTTCATCCTGCTGCACAACGGCAAGATCTCCGCGATGGCAGACCTGCTGCCGCTGCTTGAGCAGATCGCGCAGGCGCGCAAGCCGTTGCTGCTGATCGCCGAGGACGTCGACGGCGAGGCGCTGTCCACGCTGGTGGTCAACAAGATCCGCGGGCTGCTGAACGTCGTGGCCGTCAAGGCGCCCGGCTTCGGTGACCGGCGCAAGGCCATGCTCGAGGACATGGCGATCCTGACCGGCGGCCAGGTCGTCAGCGAGGAGGTCGGCCTGAAGCTCGAGCTGGCCGGCCTGGACGTGCTCGGCAAGGCCCGCCGGATGACCGTCACCAAGGACACCACCACGATCGTCGACGGCGCCGGCGATCAGGCGGCGATCAGCGATCGGATCCGCCAGCTCAAGGCGGAGATCGAGGAGTCATCCTCGGACTGGGACTCCGAGAAGCTTGCCGAGCGGGTCGCCAAGCTGTCCGGCGGGGTCGCTGTCCTGCGGGCCGGCGCGGCGACCGAGGTCGAGCTCAAGGAGAAGAAGCACCGGCTCGAGGACGCCATCTCTGCGACCAGAGCGGCGATCGAGGAAGGCATCATCGCCGGCGGCGGGAGCGCGCTGATCCAGGCCGCCATCTCGCTCGGAGACCTCGGCATGTCCGGTGACGAGGCGACCGGCGTGGCCGTGGTGCGGCGGGCGCTGTACGCGCCAGGGCGGTGGATCGCCATTAACGCCGGCGCCGAGGGCGGGGTCGTGGTCGCGGCCATCGCCGAGCTGCCTGCCGGTCATGGCTACAACGCCGAGACCGGTGAGTACGGTGACCTGATCGCCCAGGGAGTCATCGACCCGGTGAAGGTGACCAGGTCGGCCGTGCAGAATGCCGCGTCGATCGCCGGCATGCTGCTGACCACCGAGGCGCTGGTGACCGAGAAGCCGGAGAAGGAGCAGGCCGAGGCTGGCCACGGGCACGGCCACGGCGGGCACGGCCACGCGCACTAGCGCGGCCGCGCTGGGCTCGGGCGGGCCGGGATCCTTCGGGATCCCGGCCCGCCGCCGCGTCCGATCGGAATGCACGATCAGGACAATCACCGGGCAGCACGGGCCGCACCGGCATTTGCCGGGCTTATCATCGGCCGGGCCATTATGCCAGCCCGGATTAACGGCCGGGGCCGAGCGGTCAGCTTATTGTTTCCGCCGACCGTGATTAGGCACCCCCTTGACCTGGGCATCATGCGTTCATGACCGTTGGATGCGGCACGGCATACGGCCTGAGGGCAAACGCATGAATCAGCGCGCCGTCCGGGCCGGGCTGCCAGCGATCGCCGATCTTCCGGCATTGGCCGCCGAGGGCCAGCCGGCCGCGATCGAATCGCTGATCGCGCAGATCCGGCCGATGGTCCTCCGATACTGCCAGGCCAGGCTCGGTCATATCGCCGGGTACCATCAGGCCGCCGACGACGTGGCGCAGGAAGTGTGCATCGCCGTGCTGAACGCGCTGCCGCGCTATCGCGATATGGGCCGGCCATTTGCCTCTTTTGTCTTCGGGATTGCCTCGCATAAAGTCGCTGATGCCAGGCGATCGGCCGCCCGGCTCGCCATTCCCACCCAGGACCTGCCCGATGGCCCGGACGAGCGGCCAGGGCCGGAAGAGACGGTCGTTGCCGATCTGGAAGCTCAGCGAGCCCGTGCCCTGCTCAGCAGGCTGCCAGGACCGCAGCGAGAACTGCTGGTCTTGCGCGTGCTGGCCGGGCTCTCGGCGGAGGAGACTGGCAGGGCACTTGGCATGTCGGCTGGCGCCGTCCGGGTCGCGCAGCACCGCGCGCTGGCCAGGCTCCGGGCCATCGCCATGCAAGAGCGTTACGGCTCGCCAGCCTAGCCGGTCGCGCCGCATCGCAGGTACCGGTCGGCCCGGTTGACCAGTACCTGGAAGGCCCCGTCGGCGTCCCGCGCCAGCAGCAGCACCGGGCCGGTTCTGGCCAGGTCAGCGACATCGGTGATGCCGCCGATCCGCCTGGCGCCCGCGACCAGGACGAAGTCCGCCTCGCCGACCAGGCCAGTGACCCAGGCGGCGTTCCTGGCGCCGCGGTCGGCGTTCAGGAAGCAGTGCGCGGCGGCGAGTACGCCGAGTGTCAGGCAGCCGGCCAGCAGGAAGATGGTCGTGCCGCAGGCCAGGGTGAGCCTGGCGAAGACCGCAACGTCGGCCAGGATCCCCCCGCTTGGGCCAGAGCGGGGCGATATGCGCAGGCCCGCAAGCTGCGGTACTACGAGCGCGTTGCCGCCACCAGGCGGCTGGGCCTGGAACCGGACCGGCAGCAGCGGCGCGAACTGCCCGAACGTGGCGTTCAGCGGCGGGCAGCCGATCACGATCATGCTGTCCGCGCCGTCGGTGACATGCTCGGACGGACAGAAGTCCCGCACCAGCAGCTCCGGGCATGCCTGGGCCAGCCTGGTGCGGAGGTAGATCAGGCTGTCCAGGTCGGCGAACCTGGCATACCGCAGGTAGTTGCGGTCGCCGGGCTGCGCGGCGACCGGGCGTTCAGGCTCGGGCAGTTCCGAGCACACCACGTCCACGCTGGTGCCAGGGGCGATCCGCCAGAACTCCCGCACGGCCGCGCGCCACGAGCCGTCACCTGGCACCGGCTTGGGCTTGTGCTCGGGTTCGCTCCCGGCAAGCGTCATGTGCTGCCAGGCCAGGTCCTGGTCGGCGCCCGACGCGACGATCAGCGACAAAGTGTCCAATGCGCGGTCCGCGTGCCGGCGAACCGTCTTCGACGCACATTTACGTTCCCGTGCCAGCGATTCCTGCCGGTCGGTCAGGGTCGGGTAGCTGTGCTCGGGCGCGAGATTGAAATCCACCCTGGCGAACAGCCGCTCATGAGTGCCCAGCCTGCCGATCGCCTGGCGCAGCGCTCCCGCCACCCGCAGGATGTCGCTTGCCGCCCCCGCGTCCGGGCTCGCGTCAGCGCCCGCGCTCGCGTCGGCGCCCGCGCTCGCGTCAGCCCAGGTGCCGCCGAGGCCGCCCGTCATGAGCCGCCGCAGCCGCGGATCTAGCTCCATGACGGTCGCCGGATGCGCCAGCGCCTGGCCGCGGCGGAGCCGGCGAAGCTCCGCCTTCACATCCAAGATCGATAATGTCCCCCCACCGGACAGCATCTGCCCAATTTACGCACCCGGCGGCGATCTGGAGTCCATTCTTTGGGATTGTCATTGGGCTGGCGAGTCACCGCCCGCGCCCCAAGGCTTATGGAAGCGCCGCCGGACGAGCCGTCCAGCAGCCACTATTAACCCGTGACAGCCAGCGCGGCCCTGGCTGAATAGCACACATGCCGCGGCGGCCAGGGTACCAGAGCGAGCTATTCCGGCGCTGGCGGCAGAAAGCGGGAGGAATTGCATGCACAATCCGTTTTCGGTTCTTATCGCGCTGGCCATAGCATGGACGATCTGCTACTGGTTCTCGCTGCGGCTGCACCCGTTCGTGAAATGCAAGGCGTGCTCGGGCACCGGACGGCACAGCGGGATGATCTTCGGCAGGGCCTCGCGGGCGTGCGGCACCTGCGGCGGCAGCAGCCGGGTGCCCAGGTTCGGAGTACGGGTCTTCCTGAACGAATCGCTGCTGAAGTACCGCAGGTAGCTAACA
>WNFX01003059.1_pt1 | contig 27109 bp, 22 predicted proteins | sample 5400111 | NCBI WGS metagenome assembly WNFX01 (sample SAMN13153363, study PRJNA577476) | soil metagenome | isolation source: 40 cm soil or saprolite under grassland replicate 1 | place: USA:California | collected 2016-06-15
TTCACCTATTATAGCATAAAGATAACCATCTGGTCCAATAGCTAATTTCCCACCATCATGATTAGGACCAGGCTCAGCTGGAAGATCTAATATCAGTGTAGGATTAACAAGTGACTGTCCATTCCATTGATATTTGTATACTCTATTTCTCAAAGGATCTGCTTCAGTATAATAGAGGAATACAGTAGTAGTGTTCTTACCACCACTACTACTACCACCTTGACTGCCACCCCCTGGCATCGTAGCGATCCCCAATAATCCTCGTTCACTTTCTGTGTTCACTGAGACTTGCAGGACTGGCTGTGGTTGTAATTGACCGTTTGATACAAGACGAACTTGCCCTCCCTTTTCTAAAACTAGGATTTGATTATTATCCAGAAAAGCCATGCTTGTAGGTGAAGACAATCCACTGACTGTTGATTCCGCCTTTAGAGTAGGATCTTTTATAGATGGTTGTGCTGTAGCATGTTGGATCATTAAAGGATGGTTGAGGATAACACTGGCAACAGCAAGAACAACCACAATAACGGCAATTCTAGATGTTCTTTTGAATAACATTATATATTGCTGAGATAGAGAAATGCGCGAAATAAAAGGAATGACTAACATAGTTAACCAATAATCATAATCACGCTCTCCTCCGACTACACCAAGCGGATAACTCATCTTGAATAAATTGCGGCATTTGCATGTAGTAGCTTCTCTTTTGATTGCACAAGATGAGTCTTTGCTCGAGCCATAGTTTGGTACAAGTCTGTTATTTCTTACCAGACATATGTGTTCCAATTGCTTGTAGTTCTTGTCCAAACTTATTCATGTCATAATTCTGTGTATGTAGAACAGCACTCCAAAATGATGTTTGAGCAACTATAGCCGCCAATTCATTTAATTCTTCTTCACTAGCACCATACATCTTTGCACCCTCTCTATGGAAAGTTTGGCGGTAAGGACATTTCATTGCAGCTGCCGCGGCAAGGGCCATCATTTCTCTATATTTTTTAGGTATAATAGAATCGCCTAGTCCATATTTCTTCAGTAAAGGCCACATCTGTCCTACGACATCCTGAGGCATATTTTTTACAAATTCTGGCACAATGCCAAACGTATCTTCTATATCTCTGATTGTCTGTTGGTAGCTCATTTCCATATTAATAATATTCAGGACTTATTAAAACACACTGAAACATCAATAGCCTTTCTCGTCCTGCATCCTCTTTCACCTATTTATTGGTTACAGGTTAGTGTGAAAAGGTTTCAGATAGTAGTAGGTTTGGTTACTAAGTTAAACCTATTTTCATGTAAGATGATATAAACGAAAATATACAATCACTATCTCAGCCAAAGAATGATCATTCAGTTCCTAAAATATCTACGATCACTTTTCTGCTTTCATTAATGAGTATGTTAATGCAGCTGCGGACACTGCAAGAAATGAGACAAATATTGCAAGGATTGGTTCCAATTTATCCTACTCTTACCTCGTGAATATTTTCCATAAATTCTGTATAGTGTTCTGGATATTGCCTTACTAAATCAAGATTAACCTCTAATACATTCACATACTGGGGAGCAAAGACTAGAGCGTTACTTACCTTGTTTCTTTCTATATTTAGTTCAATTAGTGTTCTGACAGTATTTTGTGGTATCCCCGTTGCTTTACTTACATTTGAAACTTGTGCAATAGCATTATCAGGGGTAATATGCGGATCAACTGTTGATGCTGAATCTGAAGAAGATCTTGAATGAAGGAACTTTGGTGACTTAAATTCTTGGGCGATCAGTTTTGAACCTACTATTTTTCCATCCAGGGTAAGAAGACTACCATTGGACTGAAATGGCAGCGTGACTTCTCCTATCAATACTAAAAGAATAGGATATCCTATACCCACAACCAATATCATTAGTATTATTACTCTGAGAGAAGGTCGTATATTCTGGAAAAATAAGTCGCTTAGTGATGGTCTTATAATTTGAGGCAGCAAGCCTCTTAAATACTGAGTAATTAATTCTCTTAGGCTCTCCATCTTAATTCACTCATCTAATAAATACAGTTAGCAGCATGTCTATTGCCTTTATAGCTATGAATGGTAGGACTGCTCCTCCTATACCATAAATTACAATATTTCTGAGGAATGTCTTTTGTGGTGGTTCGGGCTTAAATTTAACGCCCCTCAAGGACAAGGGAATAAGCGCTGGTATAATTATTGCATTGAATATCAATGTAGATAGTATGGCAGTTTCAGGACTGTGGAGCTGCATTATATTTAGCATTTGTAGTCTGGGATTACCACCTACAAACATTGCAGGAAGAATTGCAAAGTATTTCGCTGCATCATTAGCAATACTGAAAGTAGTGATAGCTCCACGTGTCATAAGTAACTGCTTACCTAGTTTTACAACTTTCATTATATTTGATGGATCAGAATCCAAATCCACCATGTTAGCAGCTTCTTTAGCCGCTGCAGTGCCGCTATTCATAGCTAAAGCGATATCAGCTTTAGCAAGTGCTGGAGCATCATTTGTTCCATCGCCCACCATACCAATAACATGTCCTTTCAGTTGCTCTTCTTCAACTCGCCTTAGCTTGTCTGTTGGTTTTGCTTCTGCCATAACCTCATCAACATCGGCTTCTTTGGCAATTACTTGAGCGGTTAACTGGTTATCTCCTGTAAGCATTACTGTTTTGATTCCCGTGGTGCGAACTTCATTTAGCTTTTCTCTGATGTTCTCCTTTAAATTGTCTTTTAGAGCTACAAGCCCAATAATTTCGTTGTTTATGGATACTGCTAGCGGTGTTCCTCCATCCTTTGAAATTTCTTGTGCTTTCCATTTTAGTTCAGCTTGATTTACATTTGGTCCTGCTAAATCAAGAATTACGTCTACTGCGCCTTTAAGAATCTTTACTTCATTTTTTGTCTGTTCTAACTTCAATAGCATATCATGAACTCTGCTTTTACTTGCAACTTCAATATCTTTTTCAATATCCTCTATTGTTGGATTTATTGTCTGATTCCTGCTCTTATCTATAATAGTTCTTGCTACCGATTTGAATTCTTCTTCTTGATCTTTATTCAGGATTGCCTCCTTATTTGAAATGAATTCAATTCCGCCGCATCTAGACTCAGCTGTAAAATCAATAGGCCTAGCAGGAATTATTTTTTCCAACAGAGGTGGGATAAATTTTTTTTCTTCAGCGAGATCTACTATTGATTTTCCTTCATGTGTGGTATCATGAATAGATGCTGCAAAGGCTGCTTGTCCTACATCTTTCTCAGTGAATTTATTCATTGGCATGAAAGCAACAGCACTTCTACTTCCTTCTGTAATTGTTCCTGTTTTATCTAATATCAAAACATCACAGTCACCTGCAGCCTCAATTCCTTTACCAGATTTTGCCACTATACTATCTCTTCCTAACCTTGTGATACCAGCAACTCCTATAGCAGGCAGTAATCCACCAATTGTAGTGGGCATCAATGCAACCAACAGAGCTATTAGTGTAGCAATATCTGCTTTATATCCAAGAAAATGTACAAAGAATAATAGACTTCCAATTACCATTATGAATATTAACGATAAGCCTGCAAGTAACATCGTTAGTGCGATTTCATTTTGAGTTTTTGGTCTCGTGGCGTTTTGTATTAAGCTAACCATCTGATCTAGAAAACTTCTACCAGCTTCAGAACTAATCTCAACTACTAACTTGTCACTTGCTAGTTTTGTCCCACCTATTACATGATCTCCTTTCTCTTTAAACACAGGGTTGGATTCTCCAGTCATCATTGATTCGTCGACAAATGCTTTACCTACATTAACAAGACCATCTCTTGGAATTATTTCACCGGTATACACTCTTACTTCATCTCCAGGTTTAAGACTGGTTGAGGCTACTGTAATTTCCTTCTCATCATTTACAATCTTGTGCGCCGTTACTTCTTTTTCAAGACTTCTAAGTGAATCTACTCTTGCCCTGGCCTGAGCTTCGGACAGCGATTCTGAAAATGTGGCAAACCAGACAGTCAAAATCAATATTATCGCTGATTCCAAATACAATATGGGATTTTGACTGACAAATTCCGTTGATATATTAGGGAAGAATCCAATAGCCAAGACTACGATGAATGCCATTTCTACTGTAAACATGACTGGATTATTCTTTGCTAAATAGCGCGGATCAAGTTTGGTTATTGAGTCTAGTATTACTTTCTTACTGATTGCTGCTGACAATGTTTTGATTTTATTATTCTTTTTGTTATTCCCAACATTATTGCTATTATTCTGTTTGCTAATCTTGTCCATCTTCATCATTTTTATAATATTAGTAATCTTAAACACCACAGTCATCGCCTAAATTGAGAACGGACCTATCACCAAGAATGGGAAGAATGTAAGCGCTGTAAGAAGGAAAGTCACGACAACCAATATCGTGATGAATAACGGTCCCTGTGTTTTGATTGGCTCAATAACTTCTCTCCTATCTTTTACTGTGAATGAACCTGCAATAGCTAACATTAGACCTATTGGAACATACCTACCAAGGAAAATTACTATTGCTGTAGACAAATTCCAAAATGGAGTATTTGCTGAAGTTCCAAAGTAGTCTGAGCCATTGTTAGCTGCTGCAGACGTGTATTCATATAATGTTTGAGTGAACCCCATAGGAGTCACTTTCCCGCCTATGATTGCTTGAGCATCACCTGTTGATAATGCAATTACTGTTGGAATTAGTATTATTGCAGGATGTATCAAAAATATAAATACTGCTAGTTTTATATCTCTTGGACTTATCTTCATACTCATAAATTCAGGTGTCTTGCCTACCATCAATCCAACAACAAACAGCGTCAAAATAACATAGATTATCATAGTCATCATTCCTGTTCCTACAGCACCAGGAATTGACTGAACAAACATAGCGATCAAGAATGATGTTATCGCATTTGGTGACATTCCCAAAAGCGAAGAATTTACAGCTCCAGTGTTTGAAGTAATAGAGATTATGTTAAATAATATGCTACCAAAATCCCCAAACCTAGTTTCTAATAATTTCGGTCCGCTTGCTGCTGTAAAAGCTATTGCGAGCAGGCTACCAAATCCTATAAGCATTGCTATTAGAATTGATATCCCTCTCCATTTACCTATGAGTTTAGCATATGCGATTGGGAATGACAATGGAATTATCAGCATCAAAAACATTTCATACATATTTGAAAGTCCTGTTGGATTCTCAAATGGGTGACCAGAGTTAGCACCAAAGAAACCACCACCATTACTTCCAAGTTGCTTTATAGATAGCAGGGAAGCAACAGGACCCATCTTAATAACCTGTTTGTTTCCTTCTAATGTGTCTACTGTCACAGATGAGTTAAGCGTCTGAGGAACACCCATTATCATAAGAAGTAATGAAGAAACAATCGCTACAGGAAGTAACAGCGTTAGTATTACTCTTATAAAATCCATATAGAAATTGCCTAAGCCAAAGTTCTTTCTGATAAATGATCGAATAAAAGCAAATGCAGCAACGATTCCGGAAGCAGGAGCAACAAACATAGTAAAAGTAATTGCAATCATTTGCGATACATTAGAAAGCTGTTGGTCTCCTGCATAATGCTGCAGATCAGTGTCAGTTACAAATGATACTGCTGTATGGAATGCTAAATCAAGTGGTAATCCATTAACATGCTGTGACGATGGGAAAAAGTTTTGTAAAGTTAATACAAAAATAACAAATACTACCACTATCATATTTGTTAAAAATAACGCAAAGAAATACTGCTTCCATGTCATCTGTTTAGTTGCATCTATTCCAATTACTCTGTAGAATCCGCTCTCTACCTTGGCAAGCGTCTTTTCCAATGGCCTCATTTCAAAGGAAATCATTCTGGCAATGTACATTCCAAAAGGAATTGCTAGACCTAATGTTCCTCCTAAGAGGATAGTAAATTGTATTATTGTGTCCACATAGGTCACTGACTATTTCTGTATGTGAGGTCGCAATTTTCCTTCAATAATATAATGGTCAAGATCTCTAATGGATATATCTATTAACACTTTCTGTTGGTCGTATTCTCTAATATAGTATGTCGGAATAACATACTCTTGATCTGCATTCTCATGTAATATGGTCATGGATTGACTATCAACAGCTATTACATGTCCAATGTCGATCAATTCACAGCTCTTGATTCTTCTGTTGATCAGCTCATTCCAATTAGATGTTCGTTTGAGCTGAGCTAGAGTTTGAGTTTTTGATTTTACTACATGACTTGACGTTGTTAATTCTTTGCTAACATCTGATTGGTTCTGTTGCTGCCGTTTTATTTCCACTAGCATCTCTACCTGTTCTTCCAATAATTGCATAACGATTTTTCTACTTTTATTGTCTCTCTTGATTGTGATAATTTTCCACCATTTGGCCGATAGCAGTGTTGCACCAAAAGCTAGTGCTATTGCCAAGCTCGAACCTATCATGATAACTGCAAGGCTTATTGTGTCCACATAGGTCACTATTTTTGTCTGTAAAGAAGGACTAGAAGAATTAATAGTTTATCTTTTGTTTTCAAAATGAAAATTACATAAACCTCATATTATCATTACAAATATCATATTGTTTACTACCGTGATCATAAAAAAGTTGAAGGTTTATTAGATAAATATTAAAACTGAAATAAGAACCAATGATTCTAACATATGATTTGAAATAGATTTTCCTCGCCAATTTGTAAAGTAATTTCGGGACTCATTATTTGTTAAATAAACTCTTATTCTAAACGATAACCATAGATAATTTATGTTTATATTGGATGTTTTTCAAAATATTGTAGTTTCTACACAATGAAAGGAAAAAATGCAAAATCAATTTGATATGTGGACTCAAAACTTCATTTTCTAAAGCCAGACGTTGCACTGTAAAAAATATTTGAGAAATACAGGCTCGTTCATAAAGCTAATAGATATTATGACATGCAAAAAAATCAATTAAAATGTTACCAAGAAGACCTATTCGAAAGAAAAGACTAGACTTGTCATTTGATGTATGTTACATTTGTAATGATGAATTATTAGAATTGCTATACGGAAACAAGCTTACTTGTTTCATGTGGTTTAAGCTTATCCCAGAACAAACCTAAGATTATACCTAGCAAGCCCCAAAATATCCCCATAGTAAAAACACTTGCAATTCGAAAACTCACTATTAAATCCGTAGGTATCGTGATTTTATCTGGATTAGGCGGCAAAAGAAGATAGGCAGAGGCAATTACAAACGCGTAGATCGAAGGGACGATGATCTTTTTTGACTGCTTATTACTCAATTTTCTGTACAAAAATGCAAGCCCTAATGCACTAAATCCAGATATAGCTAGAATAGCAGTATACAAACTCTCTCTATAGCTTATAGTATTTGGATCTCCTACAGCGGGTGGATTTGCAGGATACTTTAAGGCTGGAACTAGAAATAATACAAGAAACATAATGCCTCCCAAAATAAGTGCTTTCTTTTTATTATTATTGTTATGACCGGGCAATGAATCCCTGCTGTATGCAAAAACAATTCCAAATAATGCTGCTATCGACATGCCAAGTATTGCACCTGCAGCTATTTCACCGCCCTTTTGCCACAATCGATAATGAGATTGTGCATTGAGGTCAATAATCTCACCAGCAGCAAGATGCCTTTGCATTTCAATCCCGATAGCCTTGTCGATAAATGGCTCCACGACTACCTGGTTAATTAAGCCCAAAAGAGTGCCTGCAATTGCACCAGAAAGAAGAGTTATACCAATAAAAGTTAAGGTTTTCATTTATCGTTGTCTGAGGGAGAATGGCAAGTCAGTGGCACGGAAACCCTGCTGCGTGCCTTAAATCATGGGAAAATTCATGTATCCATTTTGTGTCAAATGCCTTCTGGCCTTGTGCTAGACTAAATAGATGTCCTTGGTCATATCCTACTAGGAACATTCCAAAAAGCAAGATACCTACCAAGATACCTACTGCTATCTTTGGTACATTGCCAACTTGTTTAGTGATTTGTTTACTAATTACAGACAATATTTATTGGCTCGAAACGGTATTATATAAAGTGATAGGATGGTTTATCCAACTCTCTATAATTACCGGTCTATTTCAGAGGATACAATTAAATCTCAAGAAATCATTAGAATTAATCATATACGTATTATTGTAGGTGAAATAAAAAAAAGATGCATACGTATGTTAAAGCACTGACAAAAGTTGCAAGCAGATATGCACCAAGTAGAATGCTCTCTTTTGAACTAATTCATGTGTTTAAGGTATTTCAGCTATTAGATCAAAACGGACGTGTAAGCAGAGAGTCCTTAGGTCAGGATTTAGGCTTAGGTAAAGGCACTACTAGAACATTGCTTAAGCATATGAAGATGCAAGGTCTAGTACAGTCAACGAATGGCGGAACCAGACTGACTCACAAAGGAAGAACAATATCTTCGGAATTATTTCGCTATATTCCTAGAGAGTCTGCTGTGCCAAGATGTTCTATCGCATTGGGTAAATACAATTATGCAGTTCTGTTAAGAGAATTTGGTTTCGCAGTTAAATCAGGAATAGAACAAAGGGATGCTGCAATAAGAATGGGTGCAATCGGTGCAACCACATTGCTATATAAAAACCAGCAATTCTTAATGCCAGGTACGATATCAAACTCGCTGAGCAATGAGATTGATATAGCTATTCTATTAGTCAATAATTTGAGACCTACAGACGGAGATGTTGTAATAATTGGAAGCGATTCCAATAATAAGAAAACTGCCGAGCTAGCCGCAAAGAGCGCAGCGCTTGCAACTATAATGAATCATGAAAGGCATCACCACCTATAATAAATTTAATAACAATGAATCTACGGAGCATTGACCGAATTGAAGTAAGGAATTGTAAGACTACTAGATAAGGTCACGACAGAAAATGATAATAAGTATTTTCCATTTAGAAAATTAGGTTAAGACTTATATTGAGATACATTAATTAGGATAACCTAATACTGATTAGATTGCCAATAGAGAGATAATGTAATGTAAAATGATAGATGAGGACATGAAGAAAAGTATGACACGAGAAAAGATAACAAATCTGCTAGAGAGTAAGAGAGTATTCTGCTTTGCTATTATTATCATTCCGATTTTAGTTTTGGCAAATACATTCGTTTTTCAAAATCCTTCTAATTATTCAATTTATGCTACGAGTGCCAGAGCCGAGACATCTCCTGCTCCTACTGTAGCAGCAACAACAACAACATCACTAACTAGGCTTAATGATACTGAGTTACTAATTGTTCTAGTTAACCTCGAGCGAATACAAACTCAACTCCAGTTAACCGAAAAGAGTTTAGCTGATGGTGATGAGGCGATGGACTTTGTTCATGCATATATTCCACACTCAGTGACTTTTCCTACAATGAAAAATCAATTAAACGCGCTTAATCGATCTGCTAATCACAATCTAGAGTCAATGTTAACGGATCTCCCAATTGTAGTAAAATCAGGAATACCAAAAGACAAAATAAGAGAAAGTATCGTAAAAATTGAAAATGTACTAAATAGCCTGGTACGTCAAGTTAATAATTCTAATAAGAATGACAAAACCTCCACTACCAACAATACAGAATTATTGTCTACTCAAACTATTGTATATTTACTTCGTGATGCTGCACATGCATATCAGTTATCCAATATAAGCCAACAACCGCAGCAGCCGCAGCAACTACAGTCTGTTGGAAACAAAGTAAATTATCAGAATGCAATGGGGTTGGTACAAACTGCTAAGGGAATCTTTGCTGAGAATGTATCAAAAACACAGGATATTAATAATAATCGTAGAACACAAGAGATAAACTCTTTTTTTACTGAATTACAAAAATCAATCTCCGATAAAGTAGATTATCAGCGTGTCTCTCATTGGATCGTTGCAATTGAAAGAGACTTATTAGAATCATTGTCTCTTAATTCAGGAAGCCATCAACAACAGAACAACCAACAAGCAAAATATTTTGAAACAATAAGAACTCTATTGAAAGATTTAGTTATACAAGTAAAGAACGGAAATTATCAGAAGGCTGATCAAAATACCGTTACAGCATATCTAGATAACTTTGAGTTTTTAGAGGCACCGCTAGAGAAGCTTGATCCTAAATTAATGAAATCTTTAGAACTAGACATGAGAGAACATTTAAGACAGATCATAAAGGAAAGACAATCATCAGAGTCTATTGCAATCTTTGTCAATAGTATTCTGGTAAACCTTGACAAAGCAGAACAGCTTTTGAGAATCAATTCTTCTCCTTCCGCAACCCAAGAAAGCATGATAGGACCTTCGAATGCGAAGGGAGGAGAATTTGCTAATGTTCAGGAACTGAGCAAAGGATTTGGAGTATATACAGGTGAAAGGCGCACGATAGGACAGTCTGATGAATCTTCAAAAGGAATAGTTAGGAGCAACATAGACAAGATTAGAATGAAGTTAGATGATATGCTACAACTCTACAAGAAAGGAAATTACAACGAAGCATTATCTGCTTCACGCTCTGCATATTTGGACAGCTATGAAAATGTAGAGGTCCCATTAAGACCTATTAATCCGGATTTTACGCTTGATATGGAAATAAAGTTTGCGCAGTTGAGAAATCTAATTCAAGCTAAATCACCTTATGAGCAAGTACAACATAAAGTAATTGAGATAAGAGAAGGTCTTGACGAATCTGAAAGACTGGTATCTGGAACTGGAGTAATTGCTCCAACAATAGCATTTTCAACATCATTTTCTATAGTATTCAGGGAGGGTCTAGAATCGGCGTTAATTATAGGCGCAATCCTAACTTATCTGGAGGCATCAAGAAATGATCGCTTCAAGAAACATGTTTACTATGGTATAATAATTGCGGTTTCTGCAACTGCAATTACTTGGTTTATTGCTAATTATATAATTGAAATATCTGGCGTTAATAGGGAACTAATTGAAGCCATAGCGGGTATATCCGCTGTAGCAGTATTATTCTGGGTCAGTTTTTGGGTTCTTAACAAAGTTGAAACAAAGAGATGGATCGAATTTGTTAAGGCAAAGGTTTGGCAGGCTACAACTACAGGAAGCGTAGTTGTTTTCCTGATGCTCTCATTCTTTACAGTATATAGGGAGGGATTTGAAACCGTTCTCTTCTATCAGGCAATGTTATCCTTTGCAAAATATATGGAATGGTATGTCATTGCTGGTCTAGTTTCAGGTCTAGCTATAATAGTAGGAATAGTTTTCTTGATCAAAAAGCTAGGAAGGAAATTGCCCCTCAGGGTACTTTTTGGGCTAACAATGGGTGTGGGCGCCTACATGTCAATAGCATTTATGGGTAATGCTATAAGATCATTCCAGGAGATCGGATACATTTCTACAACACACCTGATTGGAATTATTCCACGACTTGATATCAATCTAGCAAAAATGACCGGAATCCATCCAACACTCGAATCTGTCGTTGCTCAACTAATTTTACTAGCAGTGTATCTTGTCGGTTCAACGTATATCTTGATCATACAGCCAAGAAGAAAGAAGGCTATACAAACTGGAAGAAAATCTATGGCTGACCTAGAAAAGAGCAAGAAATGACATCAAAAACATTTTTGTGGCTGAGATATATAAATCAAAAAAGTTGATGATATACTTTCATACTATTCTCAGAGTCGAGAATTGAAAGCTAAAATATAAATATTAGCCCTGCCTAATTAGTTCTACCTAACAAACAAAGCACAGCGACGGGATCTGGCGTTGGCATCTATTCACATCCCACACATAACACAAAAGCAAGTCAGGTCAGGAAAACCATCAACCACCCTACTCGGTTCTTGTAGGCAAATTGAGCATGTCTTGAGCCGAGTAGGTTTCTGCCCGCCTAATTTAAGACTGTTTAAATATTAGGCTTTCCTAATTAGGCGAGGCTAATTAGGCATGGATATCCATAGTTCTTATTATAATGACTATAATGCCCTACTTATTCTAAAGGAGCTATCCGACAGAATTATGTACAGAATAATAATCTCCACTATTGAGAGTGCAAAAACAACATATCAAATATCTGAAGAGAATAAGCTTCCTTTAAGCTCCACCTACAAAAAGATTCAGAAATTATATGATACAGGTCTAATATCAATCGAAAAAATAAATATTGACAGTAAGGGGAAGAAGGTATTATTTTATCGAAGTCGAATAAAATCATTAGAGTTTAATCTAAATCAAAAAGGGTTATTGTTACAGTTTAATAGGAAATAACCTACTAGCAGTGATTCTGAGGCACTACCGACACATATAGTTAACGAGATGAATGATAGTATGAGTCAATATCACATACTATTTCTATGCAAGGTTGGGACTTGGCCCATGGCAATGTCATTGTAAGTTGCCTTTTAGTGCTAATGATTGTGTTGCTTTTTGCATTAGAACCTTAAATATGCATAAGGTTAATAATCTATTGCTGGTACCCATTTTGAGATTTGTCATTTGGAAACCCTAACAAAAGGAGACAATGAGGAACTTTACGTAGGAACAGCTGAATCTGAGCATATTGAGATGTATTTGAAGGCAATATGGTATATTCGAGAAAGAGGAGAAGACGTTAAAGTCAGTTCTATTGCCAAACTACTTAATGTAACACAGCCCTCGGTAGTACAGATGCTCCATAAGCTAAACGATGCTAATCTTCTAACTTATAATAAAGGTAATTTAGTCGAGATGACATCAGAAGGTCAACGAATTGGAAAACAGATGATTAGAAATACAAGGTTACTCGAAGTAATGATGAAAGATGCACTAAAGATAGAAATAGATGAAGAGATGGTGTGTGGGATAGAACATCATATGAAAAAGATATTTACTGATGCCTTGTGTACCTTGCTAAAGCATCCAAGGAAATGCCCTCATGGTCATAACATACCAGCCGGAAAATGCTGCAAGCAGTAATAATAATGGATTTTTATTTGAGGGATAGTATTGCAAGAAGGATACCAGTATAATAGTCAGAAGCATCTTTTCTATTCATTATTCATTAATAATCCTTAGATACATATATCAGAGTTTGAAAAGAGAGGGCCATACTTTTACAGGTGTTCTGGGAAGTCAAAAGGGAACAGGGAATCAGCAAGCGCTACTTTGTATAGACAAATTCTGATATGGATTTAAATAAAGCAATATCAGTACTACAGGAAATAACTCCTACACTGCCATACAGTTGAACGTAGAGACGACGACGACTATGACCACTATTAATATCTTTTGTTATTATGATTATTACCTTTCCGATCAATATGGCAATTCTCAACATTGAGAACCATCAATTAGAATAAATATTGATTTTAGCAATCATAGCTAGAATAGTCTACTTATGGAAAATAGAATTAACAAACTGAAATGGGGAAAACTGATAGCGATATCTATTGGGATCAGTGCCATAGCATTGATTGTTTTATCGTCATCATCATTATCATTAATACCTTTTCCTAAAACTAATAATGGCTCAGCATATGCTATTGAAACAGAGAATAACAGCAGTAATAGTAATAGTAATAGAACAATAGGTAATGTAACCGCAGACACAATAAAAAAGACTCCCAGTTCTACAATTAACGCCTCACTTGATAGCAAACTAGTACCATTTGTATCAAATATAGAAAAAATCAAAGGTCACATAGAGCAGGCAATTCTTAATAAGAAGACAGGAAACGAAAGTTTAGCAGAAGTACATACACTTCATCCTATAGCTGAGATTTTTACCGATATAACCATACAACTAGCTAATACAAATAGTAGTTTAAATCAGACATTATCTTCTTCCTTGAATAAACTTCTTAAGACAGTTAGTAATTCAACAGCCGAACAATTTGCAACAGAGGCAAATCATACAAATAAAGTTTTGGATCGGACAATCAATGAGGTGGTACCATCTAGCAATAGAAATAATTCGACATTTAACTTGAAGGTTGTAGCAAACTTGCTAAACACAGCCAAAAAGGAATATGGGGAAGCAATAGATAATGGCAAACTATCATTGATTGTAGAATACCAAGACGCAAAAGGATTCATATCGAGAGCAGAATCTATATTCAGCAAGACCTCTGGGAAGATTAGTAAAGATTTCTCAGCACAAAGTCAACAGATAAACACACTATTTTCTGAGCTGGATAATGCAATTGAAAACAAATTGGACCTAAAAAAGATAGAAACAACAATAGACGGCATTACACATAAAATGGCAGAGATTACTGGGCTGACTGAGAATGAGCTTCTTGTATCACAAGATGAGACATCACTACCCACAACACCTGCTGCCGCTTCTGCTATCGAAGAATCCAAAAAGAAATCTCTACAAACAGTAGCTAATGTACGGATTCTTCTAAATCAAACATTCGCAAAATATGAGGAACATAAGTATTCAGAAGCCGAAAGTCTTGCTATAAAAGCATATTTAGAAAATTACGAGAATATCGAACGAAATCTAGCCAAGATTGATCAACCATTAGAAAAGACCATAGAAGTAATGCTAAGAGAGGATTTAAGGCACGCCATACAGCGGAAAATACCTGTTGAAAAAATTCAGGAGATAATAGGGAACATAAACAATAATTTGGTTAAGGCTGAGAATTTATTATCATCATCTAAGCTAGAATTAGGCCTTGGAAGCATGAATATAACTGATGCCCAACCAACGGCAGCAACAATAACACCATCTAATCAAACCCTTTCAACAAATTCATCTCTTAAGATGACGAACTATACAAATACAAATACAAATACAAGTTCTTCATCTACGGGATTAGAGAAAAATAAAGTCTCAATTGCCGACGAGGAAAGTGATAAACCGTTTAATCCAAGTCCACTCAGCGTAAAGGCAGGAGATACTGTAATTTGGAGAAACGATGACGTTGAAATACATACAGTAACATCATCAGATCCTTCGTCTAACAGTTTAGCCATGACCAACAAAAATAGAGAATTAGACTCAGGACCACTAAATCCAAGACAGACTTTTGAACATACATTTGAAAAACCTGGAAAATATAATTACTTCTGTATGATTCATCCTTCAATGACAGGAGAGGTTGTAGTAGATAAGTAAGGTGCTGCCATTGAAATGGGATATATTTTAGTGAATTGATTATTGCAAAAATGGATCTTTTGTTAGTAGAGATGCTTTTTATATCTTGATATTCACATATACTTGATCGAGTAAATCAGGTATTCATTCTTTTTCAACTATTGCATGAAATATACGAGACTGTGGTACAAGAATTCCAACATATACCCAGAGCCTCTTTATCTCAAAAACGTGCAGCATGATATATCAATATGAACTTCAAAGCCTTCGCTTTGACGGTATACTACATAAGGCCATAATCGCAGCAGTTTAGTAGTAGTAGCAATGATAAGGATAATGATAGAGGAGGTTCAGTATTGCATACACATGCGCGCATGGTGAAGGAATATGAAGATCAAGAATGTTGACATTGCAAAGATTTTGCGTGAAATTGGATTTCTGTTGGAAATGGAGGAAGAAAGCGAGTCTAATGTAATTTTTAAGGTAAGATCTTATAAAGCTGCAGCAGATGTAATTGCAAATTTCTCCTCAAATATCGATGAGATATACGGAAAACAAGGTTTGAAAGGGTTGATGCAAATTCCGTCCGTAGGAAAGGCCATCGCTTCGAAAATTGAAGAATACCTTAGAACGGGAAAAATACAATATTTGGAAGAATTAAAATCCAAAACTGCCATAAATGTTGATGAATTTTATGATTTGGAAGGCATAGGTCCTAAGACAATTAAGATCCTCTATGATAACCTACGTGTCAAGGATTTATCAGATTTAGAAAAAGCGGCATCAGAAGGAAAGCTTCGCAGTATTCGAGGGTTTTCTGAAAAGAAGGAAGGCGTAATTTTAAAGAAAATTCAACTATTTAAAAAAGGAAGAGGCAGGTATCTTTTAGGTGAAGTTTATCCTCTAATAAAACAATTAGAAACACGTCTGTTAAACTTTAAAGGAGTAAAAAATGCAGTTGCTGCAGGTTCTTTTAGACGAATGAAAGAAACGATAGGTGATATTGATTTTGTGGTAACCTCAAATGATGCTGAAAAGGTAATGGATTATTTTGTATCAATGCCAGAAATAGATGAGGTTCTTGGTATGGGGGCAAGCAAAACATTTGTACGGCTAAACAATAGAATGGATGCTGACCTTCTAGTTGTTCCTGAAAAAAGCTTTGGCTCAGCTTTACAATATTTTACAGGGAGTAAAGAACACGGTGTCGCGATGCGAAAGGTAGCACTTGCAAAAGGTCTTCACTTAAACGAATGGGGGATTTTTGACAAATATCAGAACAGAATCGCAGGTTCAACTGAAGAAGATGTCTACCAGGCATTAGATCTAAAATGGATTCCTCCAGAAATGAGAGAAAACAAGGGAGAAATTGAACTCACAAAAAAGGGAGGAAACGGACTTCCACAATTAGTGCAATATAATGACTTGAAAGGTGATGTGCAAGTCCACAGTGACAGTACAGATGGTACAATGTCAATTGAAGGCATGGCTTTAGCTGCCAAGGAGAAATTCGGACTCGAATATATAGCCATAACAGATCATACAAAAGGTTTGAAATTAACAAATGGACTTGATGAAACGCAATTGCTAAATCAAGCAAACAAAATTGCAGAGATAAATGATAGGATAAGGCAGGGACAAAATAATACACATCAACGGCGAAGGATACTAATACAGTACTTGAAATTGATGCACATTATGACCGTCTCGATCTAAAAGATGAAAATGTGAGAATAGCCATACAAAAAGGTGTCAAGCTTGTAATTGATTCAGATGCCCATCATCCTGTTCATTTTGCTTTTTTAAAATTTGGCATAGGTCAAGCTAGGCGTGGCTGGGCAGAAAAATCTGATATATTAAATACATTGCCCTTTACCGAGTTCATGTCGCGTCTAAAATGATAAGAATGAAGAAAGCATCAACATAACATCATTTCGAAGAGTTAATTTTTCACTAAAGATATTTGAGCTCAATGTCTAACTAATAATTAATTATGATAGTGTTCTCTTCTTTTTGTCTTGTATTTATTAATGCTCGCATTTCAGTAAAGATCCTTAGAAGATGCATTCCTTTTGCTGTTGTCTTATAAGTTCTTTCTCCTTGAAGATACTCTATCAAATCTTTTTCAACCAAAAGCAAGAGATATTCTTTCAAGTAACCATGGGAGAGATATGTTTTGTAGAGCAGTTCAGTCAGCGTTACTCTATTGCCATTAGCAACTTCTAAAATTGCTGCAATTATTTCCGATCTACTTCTATGCGAATGCTGATGTTTCATATGATGAGATGTTATGGAAATAAGTAATAATACTAATTTAGCTTAGTATCATCTCCATAGGATATTTCAGGATCGCAGCTTATAGAAATAATGGTGGATCGAACCATCAATCTGCAACCAAACGCCATCACCATTGCATGGCATGCACGGGTAAGAAAATTATTCTCCTTCTGCGCATTGCACATTAATCAGATAGACTTAACATGAAACCTACGAAGGCGATAGACGATAAGAGTTTTAACCAACTAACCAACTAATGAAGCGATCTGCTACCGTGGATTCGATCAAATAACTTACGATTTTCTTCACTATTTACTGGTTCTATCCATATTCATTATGTCATGGTAATTGATGAAGGGCTAAGATGATATCAGACCATAAATCTGTATCCCGCCGGTAGTTTGATCTATAACGTAAACCTTGCCGCCAGAATCTACTGCAATGCCAAACGGAGAACTTACAGTCCAATTTGTAATGAACTTTCCATTGCTGTCGAATTTCTGTACCCGATTGTTATCACTGACATACACATTTCCTGACGAATCTATTGCTATGCCAACAGGGGCAGAAAACTGACCGTCACCCGATCCTGCCGTCCCCCACTTTGTAATGAACTTTCCATTGCTGTCGAATTTCTGTACGCGATTGTTTCCTGCATCAACTACATACAAATTACCCGCTTTATCCACTGCTATGTCTGCAGGAGTTATGAATTGGCCATCATCAGAACCAGGGGCCCCCAACTTTGTAATGAACTTTCCATTGCTGTCGAATTTCTGTACGCGGTTATTCTCTCCAAAGTCTCCAACATACACATTTCCCGACGAATCTATTCCTATGCCACCAGGATTGATGAATTGCCCATCACCCAAACCCGTGGAACCCCATGAAGTTATGAAAGTGCCATTAGCTGTAAATTTTTGTACCGCGTTCTCGGGATTACCAAAGTCTCCAACATACACATTTCCTGACGAATCTATTGCTATGCCAGCGGGGTTAGTAAATCTTCCATTTCCAAAACCCAAGTTTCCCCATGAAGTTATGAAAGTGCCATTAGCTGTAAATTTTTGAATTTGATTACCTATACCAGTAAAGTCCGTAACATACACGTTGCCTGAAGAATCTATTGCTAAATCTAATGGCTGGGAGAATTTACCTTCACCAGAACCCCTAGAGCTCCACTTTCCAACAACTGAATATTGTTCCGCTGCATAGGCAGAAGTCACACCTAAGGTAATCAGGCAAACAAAAACTAAAGCAAAAACACTACTTACGCTCAGCGAAGCTATTACAAGATTAATCTTTGACATATTGCAAGAATGGAATGTGCCATATATATAAGATTTAGCGTCAACCCATGGTGGAAGCAAGAGATAGACTGTATATGTGACTGCATTAAAAAAAGAATTTATATTTTTTTATCCTATTCTCTCCAGGTACGTAATTAATTTCTATGTATACCCATTTTTGCTATCGTATAGGTATGCCCATTTTAAGAGGTCCCTTGTTGTGCATGAAGATTACGCCAAATATCGGCGTGTTTCCAAAGTGATTGTTTACCTTCGCTTCATCAAGCCAAATGCTTATTACACGATTGTTCATGACTTTTATACTGATTGGGACATCCGCGACTGGACCGTTTTTCAGACTTACTGTAGCCGTTCCATTGAATATCGCTGTCGAATTGTTTGGCATTGATTTGTTTTTCAATACAAGGTTAGTTATTGTGTGCGTATGCATACCAGATCCATTTGTCATGATCATTTTGAATGAAGTATTGAATACAGCTCCTGCAGAAGCATTTGCAATATTAGTTTGTGTCTGATTCAACAAATTTGTCTTCCAGAATCCTGTGAGAATCCAAGCAGGTTTGCCACTATTATCATTTTGAACGCTAGAAATCATACCAAATAAATAGAATCTGTTTTCTCCGAAAGGGCCAAAAGATCGTTGTGCTAGGATGATGTTATTGTTGCTATTACTCAAACCAACAAAGACTAGAGCTAAAATCAACATTGCTGCTATTATTCCAGGAATTAAACTATTTAGTACCAGTTTCTTATTTGACATGCGTTTATGATATTATACTGAGGTTCTCTTATACATAGCGATTTATGAGTATATTTGAGTCAGGTCGGAATTTGGTCTTCTCTGCAGTCGGGATTCGGCTTAAATTATCTTGAATTATGAAACACAAAGACTGGTTTGCAAAGCAGTAGGTTTCAATAAAAACTAAGCTGCGTCCGTAATTCGGGATTAGCTGATATTACATTTACGAAAGACTGCCAGAGTGTGAAATCTTTTGCTGGTATTACTTCATTTTAAGGGAAGCATAAGTTCTAGTAGACTGGCTGACAGAATTAATCCTTTTTTGACACATTGTTGGTATTTTTTGATAACCATGGCTATTTAGTATAATTGAATAACCAAATGCTTAACTATATGAACAAGAAGCTGATCTCACGAATAAGAGTCAGAAAATCAAGTACACAAGGAATACACCACGTCAACCAAAATGCCAACAGATAGTGCGCGACTATTTTAGTCTCCACGATTGGGAAAGGGTTGTTCATGTAACTAGCAATGCGGATTTCTTGGTATGTATATGGGCAAGAAATGTTGAAACCTTCGGCGATGGAGTTCAGATAACAACTCCTCCAAGCAAGTTTAGAGGTAGAGGTTCAACAGGACCATATGACGCATTAGTTCTAGATGTTCCAAAACAAACGGGTATGGACCTAGGTTGCATAGGAGGATCTGCTGGCGAGACTATAGATATTAGCTCTGCTAACGCACGAATAGTCATATATCTAACTGTAATCACAGAACATTCTGCAACTGTAAATATGACATGGGAACACGATTCCATAACTAGTATGACAAACATCTACAAGTGAAAGAAAATACCCATTGCGTGAAGATTGGAACTGTCTCTGAAACAGCTATGAGGAATTGAATAAATAATCACATAAAAAATAAATTCAAATCATACAAGATTAAACCAGCCTAGGGTTGCACTATCTCGATAGACACCTAGATATAATTCTTAGATCAAGGGAATAGGATGGCTTAACTTTTATAGTGAAGATGCATAGAATACCAATGCAAACGAGGTTAAATACATCTCAAAGTAAATCTGCATACATAATTCTACCCAAATTGACGAATTGCGGGTGTGCCTTATAGGGACTAGTAATATATAAGCAGCAATAAACAAAAAATATCACTAAAGACTACAGTAAATAGGCCGATTTAATTATGCCTTCTCATGAAAAATTAATTAATTGTATCATAAACGCTAATTATCTAGTTTTAAATATAGTCTAGTACCCTTCGTTTATTACATGGCCTCCATTGACGGAAAGGAAAAGGTAGTATCATCCTCGGCGATGTATCTAAATTTTTCTTTCTTTAAAGTAGATCCAAAATGGCGGTGGCTAAATGAAATTGGCAAAGAAGAAGCTGCAAAAGAATTTTCAAACTTAATAGAAGTCGCAAAAACGAAGTTGAGAGTTAGAACATATTCTACTCTAGGGCTTCGCAAAGATGCAGATCTTATGTTATGGATAATAGCTGATTCAGTAGAGAAGATGCAAATACTGGCGTCTAAAATTTATACTACTATCATCGGAAAGTATATTGAGACTTCACAGGTGTATCTTTCAGCTTTCCGACAATCTGTTTATTCAAATAATAAAGTTACTCCTGGATTTATGATGGATGAAGAACAACCTATGAAATATGTTATTGTGTATCCTTTCATAAAATCTAGAGAATGGTATTTGCTTCCGTTCGAAGAGAGGAAGAAAATGATGGATGAACATATAACAGTTGGAAGAAAATTTCCACAAGTAAGACTTAACACGTCATACTCATTTGGTATTGATGATCAGGACTTCATGCTTGCATTTGAGACAAACGATTTAATGATCTTTCAAGATTTAATAGTCCAGTTGCGAGAAACTAAAGTTAGCAGATTCGTAGTCAAGGATACACCGATGATCGTTTGCGTTCACAAGAGGCCGGAAGACATTGTAAGGAGCCTTGGATGATAATGAATGTCACAATAGCAGCACTCAAAGAATGGGCAATTGTCTGTAAAGCTCTTGAAGAAGGCAGACAGGTATTACTCTTGAGGAAAGGTGGGATTATGGAATACCGACAAGGTTTTGAGGTAAAGCACAGCAATTTCTTGCTATTTCCAACCTTTGAACATCAATCAGAAGAATCTATACAATCAGACTATGCTTATAACTTGGGTACTGTATTGCGAAATGCACCACCAAACGGTAAAAATAAAGTAACTTCATATGCGATGGTTGCAGCTGTGAATGAAATTAATGATAAAACAGTTCTACATAAACTAGAGAAATACCATATATGGAACGATCGTTACTTAAACGTAAGAATGAATTATAACTCTAAGAAACCCATGAGCGTAATATTGTTAAGGGTTTATAGAATGAATACTCCTCTAGAAGTTGATGTACAGCCCCAGTGGTCAGGATGCAAGTCATGGATTTCGATTGAGTTTTTCCAAAACGAGTTGCAACAGAACACGCTTGTAAATACAGCCAGACCGGTTTTAGATGATTCGAAATTCAATAGTATTGCATGTGAGATTAGGAAGGTCTTAACCTAATAATATGAAATATCGAAAACTGGGAAAAAGTGGCATCAAAGTAAGTGAAATCGGATTTGGAGCTTGGACTATTGCACTTGATTGGTGGGGAGGTAAAAAGATCGAGGATGACGAAGCGATCAAAATGCTAAAACGTGCCTTCGATCTGGGTATCAATTTTTATGAAACTGCAGATATCTATGGAAAGGGTAAGAGTGAGAAATTAATTGCTCGTGCTTTCAAAGATACTAACCGTGATGAAATAGTTTATTCCACAAAATGGGGCTATGACATATACAATGCGGAACAAATTGGACATAATGAGCTACCACAGAAGCATAACCCTGAATTTTTACAATACGCATTGCAGCAGAGTTTGGTTCGCTTACAAACTGATTATATTGATGTTTATAGCCTTCACAACCCAAAAATGGATGCTATAAGAAACGATAGCCTATTTCTGGCACTTGACGATCTAGTAAAAAATGGGGAGATCAAAAGTCATGGTGTTGCCCTTGGTCCTGCTATTGGTTGGAGGGATGAAGGACTCTTAACTATGGAAAATAGAAACACTACCTGTCTTCAAACAGTTTATAATATTTTGGAACAGTATCCCGCAAGAACTTTTTTAGATACAGCAAAAAAGGTTGATGTAGGAATCGTGACACGAGTTCCTGATGCATCTGGTGTACTGACAGGAAAGGTTGACGAAAAAACAGTGTTTGATAAGAATGACCATAGAAGTAGCAGAAAGAGAGAATGGATCCTTGAAGCATTACAAAAAGTAGAGAAATTGAAGCCCATTGCAAATGCAAAAGGATGGAATATCTCGCAGCTGGCAGTAAAGTTCATACTATCTCAAAAAGAGGTATCAGCAGTACTACCAACTGTTATTGATATTGAAGAAATTGAAACATTTGCAGAAATGTCTGATGGCAATTATCTAAATGATGCGGAAATAGAAGAGATAACAAATCTATATGAGAATAACTTCTTTGTGAATGATAAATTAGCACCATCAGGACCACCCATCTAGTGCATACATGCTAAGATACATACGCTTACCTCTGCGTTGACCAACCAACCAACAAACTAACTCAATTTTTATTAGTTGACCTACTAGAGTCGCAAATAATTAGTAGTAATGCATAACGCCTTCGAATAGGCCATCTGATGGATGGAGCTGAACCCAACCTATCTTGAGCTGCCCGATGATATCTATTTCTTTGTTGCTCCCTAGAACAGCTACCGATGCAAATAGGGCTATCTATTTCATGGAATACTACCATTTTACATCAGCGCATCACGCGCATCACGAAGCATTATTCTTGAAGGCAGTTTCTGCGATATTTTCTCAAGCATGTCATCATTTTCGTACTGGTAAATCGTCGAATATATTGCATTTACGTATTGAACAACAGACTCTTTTGTAAGATAAGGTATTTCTACAAGTGGCCGGATCATAAGATACATCTCTTCTGCCTCAAAGCCATGCTGTAGTGGAGGGAGTAGATAATTCACTCCGTCAAGAATTTTTGCACCTACTCTCAGATAAAATTCAATTCTATTTTTTCTTGTAATACTTTCTCGTAGATCAGGAACATTTTCTTTCTGAACTTCCATAAGCAGCCCAATTCCATTAGAGATATTAGAACTGAATCTTTCAAGAGTAAAGTTAAAAAGCTCATTGCCTATGCCTTTTCTCTGATAATTAGGAATTACTGCCATATAGTCAAGAAAACCAATACCTAAAAAAGTGAATATATACATTAATGATATTCCGATTACCGAATTATTACTCAAGGAAATAAATAAATGATAATTCTTGTCATTCTCAAGCATTTCGACTACCTTATCAGCTGCTCTTGTTTCATTGGTCGGAAAAGAAGATTTGTAGATCTCAACGCTTTGTTTAAGTTCGTGGGAATCAAAATCTTCTATCTCCTTCAAAAGCATTCCACACGTAAATATTGTATATTGTATATTATCTTTAGACCACCCAGTACACTGCTAGTTGTGTTACAAAATTTACCGTTTCATTGACCTATGTTTCCACAATATTACCACTCTGATAGGGTTCCTTCTGTAGTTGGATCTAAAATCCAACGTTTTGACCGATGATTTTCCCTCGCATCGACGCTTTGGAATGCCGTGCATATCGAGTGTAAAAAGGACTCGACGCTCAGCTAGTGAGTGAGAGCAAACGTCCTAGGGTCCAGTAAGTCAAATTCCTCAAGAAAGGCATTCAAAGCCTCTTCTGATACATGAGGTAAATCTACCTCGCCTTTTCTAACTTTGTCCAGATTATTAATCGCTTTTTTAAATCGTTCTACATTCATTACCAATCCATAGTAGTCTCTAACTCGTTCTAATGTGGTCTCATAATGGTCTTGATGTCCTGATGCCGTGGCATCAGAGATCACCGCCACATCATATCCAATATTAAACCCGTCTCTTAATGATGTCTCTACACAAATTGAAGTATCGATTCCAGTAAAAACTAGCAAGTTAATGCCTTCGCTCTGAAGCCAGACCCGTAGTTCTGTATCCTGAAAAGCAGAATCTCTCCGTTTGATAACTACTGGATCATCCTCTTTAGGCTTTAGCTCGTCAATCGTAACCCCATCCCATGTGCCTCTGATACAGATCGGAAACTTCAGTCGCTCTTGTCTTGATTTTGGTAGAAAGTTGTGGATTTTTGTCAGCACGTCAATTCCGCTGGCCTCCTTAACTGCTTCGGTGTAAAAGATAGGAATTTCTTTACTCCTGCAGAATTCGATGAGATCCTTCAGCTTTGGTATTATCTCCCTGTAATTGGAGGTGTTCATCCCTAATTTATCATACGAGCCACCTTTGCTAACAAAACCATTCTGCATATCTACAACGATTAATGCAGGTGCAATTTTTTTCCCTGATGGAAAAGGGACTTGAAACATTTTCTGTGGTTTTTATAATATTGAAAGTATATAAGCATACCCTCTGCCCTCTGCATAGTCAAGATGCTCTGTAGTAATTAATCCTGTTGAATTACCCAACATTATTGCTGTTATATTCACTTCCTGGCCTAAACTAACTCAAACTCAACAAATCCAACAATTAAGAAGGATAATAGATGACTTCTTAATTATTCATTAATTATATTTGTTGTCAGTTTATACACGTCGGCGTCGTTTATGAATTGTTATCAACACAGATTTGTGGCCCAGTAATATTTAGTAGTAAGCAAAAACCTAAGCCAACTTTACAAAGATTATTTCTATTTATCTATGTGAACTAGAGTTTGAGAAAGAAGAAGACGGCCAGCAGTGGCATCGTTTATCTTCCTATATAATATTGTAGTAGTAACAGTGGCGGCAATAGTAGTAATAGTTTTCATTTTCAATAATTATTTCCAGGTATCTAACATCAAACTTTGTATATAAGTTATTATTCTATACTAGAATATATGAGAATAAATTTAACTTTCAACCGGGTTCTATCAATTCTACCAAATAAATATGAAGATTGTTACTAGAAGGATTTTTTGTTCGTCTTCTGAACCAAATTCTCTGCGAGCGTTCTCTCTAGGAGTTAGGAACGCCTCTACCGCCATGATGTCGTTAGTAGGATGTACCAGATATCACACTAGTCCAACGATAGCTGGATCTCTAATTCCGACCCGCACGTCAAGTATACAGTTGATAGGCAGGTTACGTTCGAGATCACGATGAGCAACGAACCGGACACGCCGTTAAAGACCAGCTATTATCTGTTGATGGTCTACGCTGCACTGTTCGGTGCTCTGTCCTCGCTGCTCGCCGCAGCGTACATTACGCTTTACAATCAGGGCATCAAGTTCTTCGAGCAGCCGAGCCTCTTTGTTCTCAAAATCAACGTCTGGCCGTTGGTCCTACTGACAACTTGTCGTATGTATTATACCATGTAACATATATCTTAGTCTTTGTTGGTACGGACAAATCAACGAACACCTCAGAAAAGGATTGAAAGAATAAACGATTTATGTTATCTATTAATTGTCGTTCTGGAATCCGATCTAACAATTTCCGTACACGGCAGTCAGTTAGGAATCTTTTATAAAAACATCGCTGGACTTCATATCTAACTACAGCTTCGAAATCCTTCTCCCAAAAACATTGCCATTGCCTTCGTAATTTAGGCTGTTTCATCTGTTATACGCTTGCCGCAAGTTCCATAACAAAATGAAAGATAAAAAGATTGATGTTTTTTGTGGGTTCATCTATCTTATAGTTTCCTCAGGGGTCGGCGTGATTTTTCTAATCCTTCAATTGGTTCGTATATTCTAAATTACTGTTAACTCTGCGATGAAACAAAGTGAGCATCTATGGTGATCCTCTATTTGAAAGAATGATAGAAAACTCAACCAAGATTACGTGTCAGATTGAGCTATCTCTACCGATGATGTTTCTACCCTAGCAAAGTTAGGAAATCTGGCTAAATTTCCTTGATCCTCATATTGTAAATGGAGACTTCATTATATCTAAATAAAATAACCTTGAGTTTGATAATGACGTCTCATCTATTTCTTGATTTAACCTTTTTTCTATCACCTATAGTATTTTTAGAATAAACATAAAAGCATTGATATCGTAGTGGCGCCAGTGGTTTGTGAACCATATTTGACATGAGTTTGTGTCCCAAGATGATAAAGTCATTCATCTTGGAAATATCAGCAAGTCGTTGGTCCCGGTTCGGTGGGATGCAAAACACTAGTGTATGTAATCCATCTTTTTGGGTCTGGTCTTCAAATAAAGTACAGCTACCAGAACAATTGGATGCTATTCATATATTCGTCCACTCTGTCGGCGCTATATATAGCTCAGGTGTGATATATCGTATCATAGAAAATTGTCTCTTATTGACCCATGGGAACGAATCGTATATTGTCTATTCTGCAATTCAATGGCGACGCTTAAAAGACTGGACGAATAATGCTAAGGTGTAATACCTGCGGAGCACTGGTATTCGCTAATGGTTTGCTATCACAAAACATAATCTGGTCTCTTTGATTACAATCTAGACAGAAGATGCTGACAACATATGAATATTCAATGTACACTATGCATATGCTGAACGAGGACAAGATTCAGCCT
>WNFX01001988.1_pt1 | contig 27105 bp, 28 predicted proteins | sample 5400111 | NCBI WGS metagenome assembly WNFX01 (sample SAMN13153363, study PRJNA577476) | soil metagenome | isolation source: 40 cm soil or saprolite under grassland replicate 1 | place: USA:California | collected 2016-06-15
ATGCGCGCAATTATCTGTTGCCGAAGAGACTGGCGTATTTGGCGACTCCTGGAAACTTGAAGGTCATCGAATTCGAAAAGCAGTCGTTGTTGAGGAAGGACGCAAAACAGCAAGGTGACGCCGAAAACTTCAAACAAATCCTCGATAGTGTTGAACTCATCATTCGCCGCAAAGTGGGAGAGCAGAACGCGCTATACGGATCCGTCACGAATGCCGACGTCGCTGAAGAGCTGGAAAAGAAAGGTTTCCAGATTGAAAAACGAAAGATCCACATGGACGATCACATCAAGACGCTCGGCGAATTTTCCATTCCGATCCGGCTGTTTAAAGACGTCACAGCGCATGTCAAGCTAAAGGTTGAAGCTGAACCCGAAGCGTAGTCTGCGTTTCCAATTTCGGATCGTCGATCGCAAATCGATTGCGCTTACAATGCGCATTCGAGATGTCTACGCAAACTCTCGAACGAGCACTGCCTCACAATATAGACGCCGAAAGATCCGTTCTCGGCGCAGTACTAGTCAACAACGAAAACTATTATCGGGTTATTGAGAATCTCAAGCCCGAAGACTTCTACCTCGACGGCCATCGCCTTATTTTCCGCAAAATGGTCGAGCTGATCGAAAAATCGAAGGCGATCGATTTGATAACAATCCAGGAGGAACTGGTCCGCTCGTCTCAGCTCGAAGCCGCAGGAGGAATCAGCTACCTTGCCAGTCTTCTCGACGGCATTCCGCATCTGGTCAATATCGACCACTATATCGAATTCATCCGCGAGAAATCGCTGCTCCGGCAGATGGTGAACGAAGCACACAAGGTCATGGCCGAGTGCTTCGATCAGGCCGAACCTGCCGAAGAGATACTGGACCGCGCCGAGCAGGCGCTCTTCAATCTTTCAGAGAAACGGATGCGAGGAGGCTTCATTTCTGTCAAAGATATGGAACTGCCGGCGACAAGACTGCTCGAGAAGCTCTACACCGAGCGGGAGATGATCACCGGTGTTGCCACCGGATTTCGCGACATCGATCGGCTCACGTCCGGTTTGCAACCTGGAGATCTAGTCATTCTGGCGGCGCGGCCATCGATGGGTAAAACCGCGCTGTGCCTGAACATCGCTCAGTACGTGGGGCTTCACAAGAATTTACCGGTGGGGATGTTCAGCCTGGAGATGTCGAAAGAACAACTCCTGATGCGAATGCTCTGCGCAGAAGCGCGCGTCGATGCGCACAAGGTCCGCACGGGTTATCTGGGCAAGGACGATTTCCGCAAATTGATCGATGCATTGGGACGGACGACTCAGGCTCCCATGTACATTGACGATTCGTCGACGCTGACGGTCATGGAGATGCGCGCGAAATGCCGGCGGCTGAAAGCCGAGCGCGGCCTGAGCGTTGTTATCATCGATTACCTCCAGCTGATGTCCGGTTATGGACGCGTGGAAAACCGGACGCAGGAAATTTCCGGCATTTCCCGCGGGCTCAAAGCGCTGGCCAAAGAGCTGAACGTGCCCGTCATCGCCTTATCGCAGTTGAGCCGCGCTCCCGAGCAGCGCCAGGGCGACCACAAGCCGCAGCTTTCCGATCTGCGCGAGTCGGGTTCTATCGAGCAGGATGCGGATCTCGTCATGTTCATCTACCGCGAAGAGCTGTACAAACCCTCCGATGAAAATGCCGGCCTCGCCGAATTGATCATTGCCAAACAACGCAACGGCCCTACGGGCATCGTGAAACTGGCATTCCTCCGCGAATTCACGCGTTTTGAGACGCTACTCGATCTCGAGTAGAGGCTCAAGCAGACTCCACCTCTGGAAGATTTATCGACAGGGTGCGTGCGGCGTTTTCGACCCTCACCCGCGGCTTCGCCGTGGGCTCTCCCAGGGGGAGAGGCACAGGTGCAGTGGCTGTCCGCTGCGGTGCCAGTTCTCTTGCTTCCGGGTGGCTCTCTCTCTAATCATGTCCAACCGGGCATGGGTCTGGTCGTCGATTTCCATGATGTGATTCGCCATGCTGACGATTTCGTCGTTCACGTCGCGGAACTCTTTTACCATTCGGGGGGTGATGGCCCGATCGGTCCGAATCTGAGCGATCCAGGTGCCAAGTGTCGCTTCAACGGCGGTCAATTCCATGATCAGGTCGGCCCGTTTCTCGAGCAGGGAATCCACGGCGTCGATATTCTCGTCTTCCAGCAGCAGTAACTGCTCTTCCGACAGGCAGATAAACTCTTCTAACAGGGTGCGTTCTCTTTCCAGGGCTTTGAGTATTTGTGTGGAATCCATTTCTTTCTCCCTGCCGCTACGCGTGCAATCGGAATCGCCCGGTGTTGGCAGCGTGCCCGGCGAGCAAAATAGTTAGCAGTTTGATTGCCTCTTCCAGAGGAGCAATCTGAAGTTGGGTCGTCTTGTCCAACTGGGCCTGTGCACTCAAAGATGAAATGTTTGTTACAACTGAAAAACTCATTGGATTTCTCTTCCGTGATCTCGATTAGATTGCCGGCCATCCTTGCCGCGTCTTAAATTGATCCGTCCTGGTCCGACTGGCCCGCCATGGACCACTCAAGTGCTGTATCGAGTCCACAGCTGCGAGACTTTAGAGGAAAGTGGACCTGATTCCTTCCTTTGGTTCTTCGGTTGCCCTACTGGCCCGCGAGTATGGGCATCTCTCTGTGCATGATCGTGAGAAATGAAGAGGCTTGGGTCGAAGGCGCCGTCCAGAGTGTCAGATCCATTGTCAATGAAGTCATAATCGTGGACACCGGTCCAACCGACGCAACTCTGGAACGGCTCAAACCTGCTCGGAAGTTTTACGAGCGCGCTCTCGAATCCGATTCAAATTTTCGCGAGCCCGCCCTCGAATTGGCTGTCCTGTACATTCAAGGCGTCAGCCGGATGAGCCGCGCGATATCTGGAATCGGCAATGCCCCGATGAATCCCGAGAAAGGCAACGTAAGTGCTCCTCCCCGCGTGCTCGCGGAATTGGAGCAGACCCCGTTCTTGGAGAACGAGGTTCGAGCAGTGAAAGGACAATGAAATCACATGGATGTGAAGATCAACGATAGTCAGATCAACGTCACTGTCGAAATTTCGACATGGGGCGATCTCCTGGATTGGATTGAGACGGATTACCTCAAGGCTGGCCAATGCATCACGCACGTCTATCTCGGTGAAAATGAAAGCCTAAACTACCGGGATACTCTGGTCTGCGGCAAGGAAATCGCCGAAGTGACACCCGTTGCCATTAAAAGCGGAGATTTTGACAGCGTTGTACGCGAATCGATGCGGGATCTCGATCACGAGGTCAAAGCCTCGCTGGAATCGGTAAGCCAAATCATCCGCTTACTCGAGAACCGCAGAGAAGAGGAAGCGTACCGGCGCCTTGCCCACCTTCTGGATTCGGTTCGAATCTTCTTCACAATCTTTTCTGAAGATCTGGGCTGGATTGAGCCGCACAACACAGAAATTTCCCGCAAGGAAAGTTCTGCCGCATTAGAGCGGGCTCTAACGCAATTGGTCAACGCTCAGGAGAATCATTACTGGGTTTCTATTTGCGACGTTCTCGAATATGAAATCGTTCCGATCTTGGAATCCTGGCAGAAGTTGGTGGAGGGAACCCGTGAGTGCATCGCCTGAATCCGAGATTTCGGGAACCGACACTAGAATCGGGATCGTTGTCGACGCTGGTCCCAGTCTGGGCTACCGACACGCCGTCCGTTGTTTGCGGCTCGCAAACGCGCTGACGGAAGACGCTGCGGTGATAGTTTATCCGCTCTCCGAAAGCTGCCGGGACTTTTTCCTGAACGCAAGTCCGGCTGCAAAATTCGAAATTTGCGAACCGGATTGGGAAACGAAGGGATTTCCGCGGCTGGTGATTACCGATCTGCGCGAAACCCACAGAATTACACAAGCCATTCACCGGAACGGATCCAGGCACATCAGCATTCACGATCTTGGTTTGGCGCAGTGCGACTCGGATGTCGTCATCGACGGCAGCATAACCACACTATTTCCATATAAGCAGGACAAAGATCGTTCTCTGTTTCTTGGTCCGCAATACATGGTGACGCGAGAGCCCGTTGCGCGGGGCGAGCTGACGGATACGGTCCTGGTCACTTTTGGCGGGGGTTCGACTTCGAATTTTGCAATGAAGGCCTCCGAGGAAGTGTGGAACTGCGGCTTGACGCCGATTACGACGCGCGGATTCATCGGATCATCGCCAATCACGGACGAGGAATTTGCTCGGGCGATGGCTACTTGCCGCTTCGCCATCTCCGGTTCCGGAGTCACGCTTTACGATCTGCTTGCGTCCGGCGTTCCGACTGTAGCTGTGGCGTTTGATCGAATCCAATTACGCACCGCCCACGCTTTTCATGAACACGGTGCCGTAGTCAGCGCCGGATTGGTCGAGCGGCTAGAACCCGGTGCACTTCTGCGCTGCTCGATGGAGATGTTCGAAAATCAGGCAATGCTCCAGCGCCTCGGCCAGGTCGGACAAATGCTTGTCGATGGCAAGGGATTGTCACGAGTCGTTGAAATTGTAAGGAGGCAGTTATGGCTGACAAGCCAAGAGAAAACCTATTCGGTTTATTAACAAGCGACCCGAACCGCGTTTATGTGATCGCCGAGGCCGGCGTGAACCATGGAGGAAAGAAAGAACGCGCTCTCGCCCTTGTGCGCGCGGCCAAATGGGCAGGAGCTGACGCAGTGAAGTTCCAGACCTTTCGCGCTGATCGTTTGGCTTCTACACAGCGGGCGGCATTAGCGCCCACCAAGGATCAACCGAACCTGCAGGAGTTGTTCAAGAAGCTCGAATTGCCCTTCGATACGTTCCGAGCGCTGCACAAGGAAGCCGAAAGGGTTGGAATTGAGTTCCTGTCCACTCCCTTCGATGAAGAGAGTGCCGATTTCCTCGATGAGCTGGGCGTAAATGCATTCAAGATCGCTTCCGGTGACATAACACATCGGCCGCTTATTGAGCACGTCGCGGGGAAAGGCAAGCCGGTCCTTCTTTCTACCGGAATGAGCGCGCCCGAAGAAATCGAGAAAGCGATTGACTGGATGCACACGAGGTCGAACGAACAAATTGTGCTTTTACATTGCGTGTCCTCTTACCCGGCCAAGCCGGAAGAACTGAACTTGAAGTCGGTCGAGTACCTCCGCGACCGCTTCGGCGTGCCGGTCGGTTTCTCCGATCACAGCGTCGGAGGGCTGGGCTCGGTCGTCGCGACATCGTTGGGCGCGCAGGTCATTGAAAGACATTTCATGATCGAGACTCGAGGTGAGTCCCCCGATCAAGCCATCTCGATGGATGCCAAGGCGCTGAAGATCCATATCAAAGACTTACGCAGGATCGGAACCCTACTGGGCGAACGCGGCAAATTTGCAACTGAAGCAGAAAGCCGGAACAAGACCGCCTCTCGCCGGGCATTGTATGCGCGGCGGCCCATCGCAGTCGGCGAAACGATCGATGCCGATATGCTGTATGCGCTTCGGCCGGCAAACGGAATTTCGCCGGAATTCTTCGAGTCCGTTGTCGGCAAGCAGGCGCTCAGGCCGATCCAGGCGGACGCTCCGGTCCAGTGGGAGTCGATTCAATGAAGAAAATCAACGTTCTGATTACAGCGGCTTCGCGACGCGTCCCTCTGGTGAGGGCATTTCGCAATGCCGTTCGAAGGTTTGGAGGAGGCCGCGTAATCACGACCGACATCAATCCGTTATCGCCTGCCCTCTATTTCGCACACAAACATCACATTGTTCCACTGACCACGGATCATAATTACATCCCGATCATCGAAAGCGTCTGCGATGCGGAACAGGTGAACCTCATCATTCCGACGATCGACGATGAATTGCCCATTTTCGGCCGTGTTCTCGACCGATTTGCGCAACTTGGGATCACCATTGCCGCATCGAGCGAGCAAACCAGTACGACGTGCAACGATAAATACGCGACTTACCTGTTCTGTCAGAAGAACAGAATCCGGACGCCGGAAACCCGACTCGCCAGTCACGTCAAGTTCAGCGATATCCAATATCCGGTCTATGTAAAACCGCGTTTTGGCCGGGGCAGCGTTAACGTTTTTGCGGTCCACAATGAAGCCCAACTTCGGTTGTTTCTTGATTACGTGCCAGACGCCATCGTTCAGGATCACCTTCCCGGAACGGAGTTCACCGTCGATGTGCTGTCGGACTTCGATGGACGCGTCCTTTCCATCGTTCCGCGAGAACGCCTGGTCATTCGTGCCGGTGTCAGTGATAAGGGCGTCACTCGTAAACACGCCGAAGTTATCGCTTTCACAAGAGAAATCGTGGAGAAACTTCAAATCGCCGGACCGGCGAACATTCAGTGCAAGTGGGATGGAGGCGATGTGAGCCTCATCGAAATAATCGCGCGCTTTTCCGGCGGCATTCCGCTCACGATTGCCGCTGGTGCAGATTTTCCAGCCTGGCTCGTTCAGCTTGCGGCCGGGGTGAAACTCAATGCACAGATTGGAAAATTCCAAGACGGACTGGTCATGATGAGCTTCGAAGAAAGCGTATTTGCCACCGAGACCGAACTGAAACCGACACACGTCGAAAAACCACGGACATTGTCCAAAACGCGCTCTACCTACGTGAATTAGATTACAGCGGGAAAAGTGTATGATCGTCGTCAAGAAAATCAACGGGCAAGAGATCGTCATCAACTGCGAGCTCATCGAAACGATCGAGTTCACGCCGCATGCCGTAATGTGCTTAACCACTGGTGAGAAGCTGATCGTCGACGAGACACGCGACGACCTGCTGAAGAAGATCATTGATTACAAACGTACGATCCATCAGCGGCCGGAGGCCATGGTATGGATCTAGGCACACTGCTGGGCATCGTTCTCGCCTCTGCGGCAATTCTCATCGGCCATGCCATGGAGGGAGGATCTATCCTGCAGATTCTCCAACCGACCGCCGCCATGATCGTGTTCGGAGGAACACTTGGCGCAACGATGATTTCTTTTCCAATGTCGGTGTTCAAACAGGCGGTGGCGGATCTGTTACGCATTTTCAAAGAAGACCAAAGTCATCCAAATGAAGTGATCGATCAGGTCATCAGGTTCACCAACAAGGCACGCCGAGAAGGAATCATTTCCCTGGAAAAGGAAGCGAGCGGGCTGAAGGACGACTTCTTCAAGAAGTCCCTCATGATGGCCATCGACGGCTGCGAACCTAAAGAACTTCGCCAGACAATGGAACTCGAACTCCAATATATAGAGGAACGCGGGGAGCAGTCGGCGAAGGTTTACGCAGCTGCCGGCGGATACTCACCGACTATCGGAATCGTCGGCGCTGTCCTCGGCCTGATTCAGGTGATGCAGCACCTGGACAACATCGACGACGTGGGAAGAGGAATCGCTGTCGCATTTGTTGCGACGATCTACGGCGTCGCATCCGCGAATATTTTCTTTCTTCCCGCGGCCGGAAAGTTAAAGTTCAAGCACCGGAAAATAATGATCGTTAAAGAAATGATGCTCGAAGGCACGCTGGGAATTCTGGAGGGCCAGAACCCCAGAGTGATCGAAGGCAGGCTTACATCGTTCCTCGATGAAGAGTATAAGAAGCTGCGCGAGCGGGAAGCAGCGCTGAAATCCAGGAAGAAAGCGGCATAATGGCGAGGAAGAAAAAACATCCCGAACCTTCGAATGATGAGCGGTGGCTGGTGTCCTACGCCGACTTCATCACACTGCTTTTCGCCTGTTTCGTAGTGATGTTTGCTGCATCGAACTCGGATCAAAAAAAAGCGGGCCAAGTCGCCAAAGCTGTGCAAGAGGCGTTCAAGCATATGGCCGTATTTACCCCCGCGGGGAGAGTTGTTCCGCTTTACGATTCCGGTGGTCTGCCCTCCGATGACAACACTGCCATCGGGAACACGTACGCCGGCTTTGACGCGACTCAGTTGGTCAACTCTGCCAGTCCTGGTAAAGGTGGAAAGGTCAGGCTCAGCGACGTGAAGGCACAGCTCCAGATCATCCTCAAGAATGAAATATCGAACCGCAATATTCATCTCTCAGAGGATTCCCGTGGATTGACCATCAGTCTGGCTGAAGCGGGATTTTTCGATCCGGGATCGGCAGTGATCAACACGAAGGCACTGGCTGCCGTTGATAGCATCGCCGCAACGCTGCAGCCGCTGACTTACAGCATCCGCGTCGAGGGACACACCGACAACACGCCAATTCACACGCCGCAATTCCCGTCTAATTGGGAGTTATCCACCACCCGGGCTACGTTTTTGCTGCAATATCTGATTTCCAATGGGAAGACTTCTCCGCGGCGGCTGTCCGCTGTTGGGTACGGCGAATATCACCCCATCGCGCCTAATAACACTCCGGAAGGCCGCGCCGCTAACCGTCGAGTCGATATTGTGCTTCTGGGCTCAGCGGCTGAGAAACAGGAACCGGAATTACGATAAACTTGGGTTCGATGAAATGTGATGTTTGCACCGAAGATGACGGAGAAGGTATACACTACCACGCCTTCATCGAAGGAAAACACTACTGGGTTTGCGAATCCTGTAAGAAGAATCTGAAAGTCGAAGCCGAGCACGTCGATGACTAGTGTCGCGTTTCATAAATAGTCAAATACCATCTGCCAGTGTAAACACGCGCGTGTAGGTACGCTGGTAGGGTTCGTACACCGGCTGTTGAACGGAATACAGGAAGCTGTTTTCGAGTGGTCCGAGATAGAAGTGCAGCGAGATCAGATTCGCCGTGTCCTCGAGATTTGAAACCTGGTGGATCTCTGTTGTCTGAATAGCGAGCACCGATCCCGGCCCAAAATCCTCGCAATAGTCCACCCGAATATGACCGCTGGCGGTCTTACGATAATTATCCGCACAAAGCTTCCCCTCTACAGTGTATACGGCGCAAATGGACTGGCCATGGTCGTGGATGGGACTCCTCTGACCGGGCCGCCAGCACAACACGAGGCATTCAAAATCTTTGTTCTTGTAAACGAGATTACGCGCATAACGATTTTCCGTGAATTGAATATAGCGCTCGATCTCTTCCCTATTCGGTTTAACAGCGGAGACGAATCGGCGCAAATCCGGAAGCGCCATCTCAGGGGCTTTGTGTTTCAGCTCTTCAATTGCCGCGGCGAGGTCCACACCTAACTTAAAGAATAGCCACAAAAAAGCACAAAAATCACACAAATCTGTTTAGACCTCGTGTGTTTTTGTGCTTTTTGTGGCCATTTCTCCACGACTTGCAACTATAGTGCTCGAACCAAAGCTTCCGCGGGATGTAAGGGGCGCCGGCCGGTGGCGTGTTCGACCTGCTGCCTGCATGAAATACCCGGCGCAACGAGTACGGCGTTCGGACTGTTTTCCACGGCGGGAAAGAGACGGCGGCGGCCAATCGCTATAGAAATGTCATAATGTTCCTTCTCATATCCGAAGGATCCCGCCATGCCGCAGCAGCCGGAATCGATTTCTTCGACCGGATACGCGAGCGCCAGGGCTTCCTTCAAATAGCGGGAGCCAATGAGGGCCTTCTCATGACAATGCCCGTGGATGAGAGCTTTCGCCTGCTGCCGCTTGAATTCAAGCTTCCATCGTCCCGCCTGTTTTTCCTTCACGATGAACTCTTCGAGCAGAAACGATGCTTTTGCCACATCCTTAGCATATGGGCTTTTGACAAGATCGGGATATTCGTCTCTAAATGTGAGAATGCAACTGGGCTCGCAACCGATGATCGAATATCCCTTCTCAACGAATGAATAGAGCCGGCTTACGTTGAACTCCGCGTTTTCGCGCGCCGCCTTCGGCAGACCCTTCGAAATCATCGGGCGCCCGCAACATTTCCGTTGCGCAAGACGAACCTCGTATCCGGCCGCTTCGAGCAGTTGGACGGCCGCCTTCCCGATGTCGGGATAGTTGTAGTTAACGAACGTATCGTGGAAAAAGACCACCTTACCATTGGAACTTTGAGATGTCGGATTTCCAAATTCAGATTTATTGCGCTTCGCAAACCAGGATTCGAAAGTTTCTGCCGCAAAGAGCGGCAGCTTCCGGCGCGCATCGATTCCTACAAATCGATCCAAAGCGCGCCGGATGGCTGAATTCGTCAACGTCCAGTTCGCCATTGAGGGCCAGATCGAGGCGGCTTTGCTCATCGCATGGATGTTGGCGAACATGCGTGCGCGCAGTGGCGTGCCTTTGGCTTCATTGTAGTGCGCGAGGAATTCGTATTTGAGCTTGGCCATGTCCACGTTGGAAGGACATTCGGCTTTACAACCTTTACATTCGAGGCAGAGATCGAGCGTCTCGTAAAGATCTTTGCCCGTGAATTCTTCAGCCGGCAACTTTCCCGACAAAATCTCGCGCATCAGGTTCGCGCGCCCGCGCGTGGAATGTTTGTCTTCAAGAGTAACCATGTAGGACGGGCACATGGTCCCCTCGTTCTTCTTGCGGCAAACGCCGGCGCCATTGCACAGCTCAACGGCTGTCGCGAAGCCGCCTTCGCGCGAGAAATCGTAGTGAGTGTCGATGGCGATGGTGCGGTATTTCGTTCCGTAGCGCAGGTTTTCCGTCATGGGCGGGGCATCGACGATCTTCCCAGGATTCATCCGGTGATCCGGATCGAAAGCCGCTTTGACCTGCCGGAACGCATTGAAAAGCTGCGAACCAAAAAGTTTCTCGTTGAGATGACTGCGGGCCAGTCCGTCACCGTGTTCGCCGCTCATGCCGCCGCCGAAGTCAATGACGAGGTCCGCGATTTCATCAGTCATGTCTTTCATGACTTGAATATCGCGAGCGTTTTTAGTGTTGATCAGGGGGCGAATGTGTAAACAGCCGACGCTGGCGTGGCCATAATATCCAGCGCTGGTTTTATATTTCTGAATCACGTCCCTGAACTTCACGAAGAATTCCGGCAGCTTTGAAGGCTCGACTGCGCAGTCTTCAACAAATGCAATGGGCTTGCGCTCGCCCTTCATGCCGAGCAGCAAGCCCAAACCGGCCTTCCTGACTTTCCATATGTTGGTTTGGTCGGCGGCGTCGAAGGCACGGACATAGGCATAGCCCGCTTTGTGGCGCTTCAAGGCCGCTTCCATTTCGTCGAGCTTTGAACGCAGCTCGTCCTGGTTTTCTCCATAGAACTCGACGATAAGAACACCGGCGGGATTGCCTTGAATAAATCCCATGAGCCGCGAAATTTCCAGAGAATTCCTGCCGAGTTCGATGATCATGTCATCGATCAGCTCGATTGCGGCGGGTTTGAACGGCAAGATGATGTCGCTCGCGCGGATAGACCCGACAATGTCTGCGAAATGCACAACGCAAAGTGCTGTTGCCGGGGGCCGCGGTTCAATTCGGACCTTTGCCTGATGCACTGCGGCGAGCGTGCCTTCGGAGCCGACGACGAGTTTGACGAGATTGAACTTTCCGTTTCGAACGAACTCATCCAGGTTGTACCCGCTGACGCGCCGCATGATCTTCGGATAACGGCGTTCGATTTCGCCACGGTTGTCGCGCACGAGTTCCGCGATACGCGCTTCCAGACCTCCTCGCGCGGCGGCCTCTTCGCATTTCATTTCGCGGAGTGTTCGTCCCTCGCCTGATGAGAGGACGACGTCCATCTCCAGGATGTGGTCGATCGTTTTTCCGTAAACAATGGAATGCGACCCGGCGGAATTATTGCCCATCATTCCACCCAGCGTGGCGCGGTTGGCGGTTGATGTATCAGGGCCAAACAGGAAGCCCATCGGCCGAAGGTGAAGATTCAGTTGTTCCTGAACCACGCCGGGTTCGACAATCGCCCAGCGCTCTTCGGTATTCACCTCAAGAACGCGGTTCAGACACTTCGACATATCGATCACAACCGCGTCACCGACAGTTTGGCCTGCCAGGCTGGTCCCTGCACCACGGGGAAGCACAGGAACTTTAAAATCCCGTGCGATTTCCATCGTGGCAAAAACATCATCATGCGTCCGTGGGATGACAACACCGATGGGTTCTATTTCATAAATGCTGGCGTCGGTGCTGTACATCAGCCGCGACGCACGGTCGAAGCGGACTTCGCCATTCAGGCGCGATTTCAGACAGTGATAGAGATCTTCGTTCATAAACAATCCACGGGGAGTTTAACAAACCCAGAAAAGAGGACTAGCCACAAAAAGGCACATAAAACACCAATTTTTCGGTTGGTCTCTTGTGTTTTACGTGCCTTTTTGTGGCTAAATTTTTTACTCCACAGGTTCGCGGCGAACTTTTTTTCGGCTACGCTTGCGGGCTAACGCTTGCTTGATCCGTTTCTTTTCACCAGGCTTCAGGTAAAAGGAGTGTTTCTTCACTTCCTTAATAATGTCTTCCTGTTGGACCTTTCGCTTGAAACGCCGCAGCGCATTTTCGATGGATTCACCATCTTGAATCCGAACCTCGGCCAATCAATACACCTCCATTCCGGTTGCGATCGATTTTTGATTATCACATACTTCAGAAATTATGGCGATTTGCCCCTTGTGTTCCGATAGGCACGGGAAACGGTACTGTCCGGCAGTAGCCGAACAGATATGTGCGGTCTGTTGTGGCACGAAGCGGGAAATCGAGATCGATTGTCCTTCTTCCTGCTCCTACCTGAAGGCGAGTCGTTCATACGAATCGGAAAAACCTGTGCTTGATCCACAAGTTGCCTCCAAAGTTCGCAACTATGACGAAAGTTTTATTGAGCGTTATCATACGATCCTCGATGTGGTTACCGGCTCCGTAGTGGAAGAGCGCATGAGTTCGTCGTGGCTTGTCGACCATGATGTTATCGAAGTTTTTAAAAGTCTCAACGCCACAATGAAGACGTTGTCCAGCGGCATCTATTACGACTCATTGCCTGAAACACCGGTACGGCTCTCGTTGTTCCGCCGCTTGAAATCGGTATTTGATGAGCTCATGAAGCCGGATCCTGGGGCTGCCCGCAACGCATTGAAAGTCACTGAAGCAATCGAAGTATTGGACCTTCTAACTTTAATGGCTCTAATGAATTCAAGCGTTCGGCCCAAAAGCCGAAGGTATTTGGATTCGCTGGCCGAGAACTTCGGCGTTGTGCCACCGGCGCAATCCAGTGGCATTATTCTTCCTTGACGCTTCGTGAAGATCCTGGCGATCCGGTTCGCTCGTCTCGGCGATGTGGTTCTCTTGCTTCCGGCCCTTTCTTCACTCAAACGAGCTTTTCCCGAGGCCCGGCTGACACTCCTGACTGGACACCGCTGCACGCCGATTGCGGAACTGTGCCCGGCCGTCGACGAGACGTTCGCCGTCGACCGTGTTGCGATGCGCGACGGGTCCCGGTCGGCAGCACTCCGAGATATGACACGATTGGTTCGCGAGGTACGGCGCCGGCGATTCGATCTCGTCATCGATTTTCATAGTTTTAGAGAAACCAATCTTCTGACCTGGCTGTCGGGTGCGCCCGTGAGAATTGGGATGAAAAGGTATAAGGCGCCGTATTTGAACTTCTGTTTCAACCGTCCTCCCGTGATCGAGGACAAGTCATTGCATGTCGCAGCGATGTTTGAAAAGGCCGTTGAAACAATTATTCCCCTAGCAGAGGCAGTGAACAAATTCTCGCGAGCTACCCCTCTTCTGCAAGGAGGAAAATGGTTGTGTATTCCGGATGAACTGAAGCATTGGGCATGCCAGATTGGACACAATCCTTCGAGAGTTGCGTTCTATATCGATGCCCCGGTGAGCGAAAGGATCTGGCCGCCGGAACGTTTCGCCGCTGTCGCCGATTTTGCGATCGAACGCTGGGCCGCGCTGCCGCTTGTCATCGCCAGCCAGCAACGGCCGGATCTGGTCGAGCGCGTAAAACATGCGAGCCGGAATCCGAACGAACTGAAGGTATTCAGCAATGTTACGGTTCCGCAGATCGCTGCTTTAATCGCCTCAGCTCGTGTCTTCATCAGCAACGACACGGGACCGATGCACATCGGCCCGGCTCTTGGAGTTCGCACGTTGGGTCTATTCAGTGTGGGCTATCCCGAGCATTTCCGGCCCATCGGACCGAAAGACACCTTTTTAAAAGGAAATCCCATTGAAAAAATCGAAACGGCAGATGTGATCGCGATCGCGAAGGAAATGTGGGTTACTGCTGATCCAAGTCTTCGATGCTGATTTTCAGCGAGCGGAGAAACTTCAGATCTTGAGCAGTGACTTTAAGCTTCATCTCGCCGCTTTTGAGGCTATTTACTCCGGCTTCTTCCCCGCCATCCGTTTTTGAACGCTTGTTGAATCCTATCGTGGCTTCCAGGACTAAAAACACATCGTAGCCGGCGTTTCGGACGTTTTGGATCGCTTCGCTGATTTCTTCGGAATCAGAAAGTGCGTCATTGATTGCGGCGCCAAGCTCCTTCATCAGCTGCTTAAGATTGTCATCCAATTGCATTCAAGACCATCCTACGCACAATGCTTCAATTTGGTCAATTCACAATTTAACGCTTCGTTCGTGAGTTGATGATACTCTAGGCCTTCTTTATAAAGTGGTCTTCCAAGTCACGGCTATTGATGAGCACGTTTGTAGCCGTTAAGATGTCGGATACCCTCCATGGCGGGAAAGCTCAAACTGATTTTCGGCGATTTCCTCAGAACTCTACGTCAGCTGTGGTTGGAATTTATCGGGGGGATTTTTCTGGCATTGGGCGTTCTCTTTATCTTAGCCGCGATACAGGAATACCGAAAATACGTGCAGAGTCCCGAGCTGGGCACCAGCCGGTTCCTGGTGGTGCTTTTCTCCTCGGTCGTTATGCTCTTGTTCGCTCTCGAAAGCTTCTGGAAATCGAGGAAGTCCCGATAGTGTCCACCCCCTTATACAAAGCTCGTCCAGACCCGGAATTGGTCGCGATGTGTCTCACTGGAGACGCCACGGCCTGGGAGACACTGGTCCGTCGCTATCGCCGTTTCATCTATTCCATTCCGGTCAAGTTTGGCTTACAGCCCCAGGACGCTGCGGATATCTTTCAGACCGTGTGTGTGAAATGGATCGAGCATCTGCATGAACTTAGGGACGAAAGAAAGCTCAAGCCCTGGCTGTTCACCACAACGACGCGCCAGTGCCTCACTTTGGGTTTGGCCAAACAGCGAGAGGTTGGAGCTACCGACGAGCAGTTCGAAGAACTTTTTGGGCCGGCAAACGATCTGGATGAAATGAAAATCTCTGTCGAGAGGCAACAGGCGATTCGGGATAGCGTCGAGAGGCTGCCGGAACGCTGCAGGTCGTTGATTGAGATGCTATACTTGGACGGGAGTTTTCGGACTTATCAGGAAATTAGTCAGCTCGTGGGAATGCCCGCCGCCAGTGTGGGACCAAATCGAGCACGTTGTCTTGAGAAACTCAAGAAGATCCTTCAAAAGCGCGGCTTGGAATGAAAACTTTTTTACAAAAAAAGTTTGCGATTTTTGTATTTTTAACCCTATCTCGTCAGTCTTATAGATAGAGGGACTTTTAATTGAGGAGAAGGGTCTGAAGGATGAAAGGCCAAAAGGAGGCATGGAATGCGACACGTAACCGTTGAAAATTTAATTGATTACATCGAAAGTCAGGCTTCGGATGTCGAAAAATCGACATTGGAGCGGCATATGACAGACTGCAATGAGTGCGAGGAGCTAAAGCAGGAATTTCAGATTGTCATTGCTCGACTCCGGGAAGACGCTTCTTTCGAACCTCCTGCCGAGCTCCTTCAGTGGGGCATCAATCTATTCCAACCGGTGGCGCAGTCCAAGGGCGCTTCGGGTCTCCGGAAGTTTATCGCATCTCTGGTGTTCGACACCTATGATCAGCCGATGATGGCCGGCGTACGCCGCGTCGGAGCTCCACCGCGGCAGTTGTTGTTCCGCGCCGGAGACGTGGATGTGGATGTGAAGATCGAATCGATGGAAGCCAACAATCGCATTACCCTTGTAGGACAGGTCTTGTCGAACAATGCCAAATTCTTCGATAATACTCCGGTGAAACTGGAGTCCCACGGTATCGTCCGCTACCGCACCCGGACGAATGTGGTCGGTGAGTTCTCGTTTGACGAAGTGCCGAAGGATACGTATCATCTTTCGGTGGATTTGCCCGAAGGGCAGATCACGCTCTTTTGCGTCCACCGCGGCAACTCCTGATTCACGGGCGTGTCAAGTCGCCCGGCGAAGAGTAACGGCCACAAAAAGGCACAAAAATACATCTGTGGTTTTTGGCCTCTTTGTGGCTAGAAGGGGTTTCCCAGTACCTGCAGGAAGCGAGCCTACGTAGGAAGCGTTGGAGTCGTGACCGTTACTAATCCCGAGGATTCTCTGGCCCGTTTGGTCCAGATTCGGGATGCTGCCCAGCAACGGGCTTTCATCTCGAATGCTACCAGTCTGCCTAGCCAGGCATTCGTGGAATCCATCTCCACAAAAATCCGCGAACTGTTGCTGCGTGATCCGGAACTGGCGCAGGTTCTTGCCGAAACCAATCTCTATATTGCCTCACTGTTGGATCAACCCTTAGCGTGGGCTTACGCAAATCGCTCGCTGGCGCAGGTTCTCTATACGATGCGGAGGTCGGCCGAGGCGGATGCCTATTTTGAAAAAGCTGCCGACCTTTTTGAAAGAGCCGGACTCCGCGGGGAGGTCGGACGCACACTCGTCGGGCAGATGGATAATTTGATGTACCTGAGCCGGTACAGCGAAGCGCTCGATCTGGCCGAACGGGCACGCGCCGCGCTTGAAGAAGCGCAGGACGTCTCTTATCTGTCAACATTGGAGACCGCGCTCGGTAACGTCTATTACCGGCTTAATCGGTATCAGGAATCTCTGAGCCATTACGATCGCGCTCAAGAATTGCTCGAGAATAGAGACGACACACAGGCGCACGCGTCGCTCGCCTCGATCGGTCTGAACCGCGCATACGTATTAACCGAAATGAATCGGTTTGACGAAGCGGTTCAATCTTTCCAGATAACGAAAAACCACTGCGAACGCCACGGCCTTTCGTTGTGGGCCGCGATTGCGGACCGCGGTGTATCGCAGATGCACTTCCGCCGCGGTAATTATTCAACCGCGTTGCGCATTCTCGAACAGGTGAGGCGGCGCCACGAGCAACTCGATGACGCACGTCGCGTCGGTTTGTGCGACATGGATCGCGCGGAAATTTATCTCGAACTGAACCTGTTCGCTGACGCGGCCGACATAGCTGCACGCGCCTACGACATCTTCCAGAGGCTCGGTAATCGGTATGAAACGGCAAAGTGCTTGACCTATCAAGGGATCGCATATTTCAAGACATCCAAGGACGAGGATGCCGAAAAAGCCTTACTTGCCGCGCGCGAAATTTTCGTCAACGAGGGAAACGATTTGTGGGTCGCTGTCGTCGACTTGTGGCGGGCTCAGCTTCTCACCCGACAGCAGCAATTTTCAACAGCTCAGGAATTGGCCCAACGCTCTGCTGAAATTTTCGAAAGGCAGCAGGCACCAGCACGCGCGGCGAATGCTCGTGTGCTTTCGGCTCAAAGCTTTCTGGAGTTGGAGGAGAGGACCCCGGCTCTGCGGGAGGCGCAAAGGGCCCTGGATGGGATCGAAGGATATCACGCGCCATGGGTATCCTATCAGTGTTACAACACGCTGGGTCGTTTGAAGGAACTCAACGGATCCATCGACGAAGCCGAGCAGCTTTACATGAAAGCGATCGATCAAATGGAATCCTTGCGGGGCAATATCCGGCTGGACGAAATGCGGTTGTCCTTCGGCCGGGACAAATATCAGGTCTATGAAAATATGGTCAATCTGAAACTGACCAAAAACGATCCCCGCGCGGCATTCCAGTTTGTCGAACGCTCGAAGTCGCGAACGTTAATCGACCTGCTGGAGAGGAACCTCGAAACCGTATGGGACACTGGTGCGGATGACTCTCCCAGGCTCCAACGCATCCGGAAAATTCGCGAAGAACTCAACATCTTTTATAGCCGGCTCACCGAGATCGGCGCGGCTCGGCCGAACGGCGACACGGCCACCCAAGAAGAAATTGCCAGGCGTGAGCAGGAACTCGTGGAATTGCTCAGGGAAGTTGGATCGGAAAAGTCCGGTTGGGCGACACTGCAAAGCATGAAGATTCCCGACGTCGAAGAAGTGCAGGCCATGCTTCAAGCGGACGAAGTGTTAGTGGAATATTACATGATCGGCGATCGCTTTCAGGCTTTCATCATCAGCCGGAACAAATTCGAGATCGTCCGGGACTTAACCACGACGAGCACCGTGCGAACGGCCCTCAAAGGTTTTACGTTTCAGCTCTCGAAGTTTCATCTCCAAGCTGCGTATTTGGAATCGCACGCGCAGCTTCTCCTGAAAGCGATTCAATATCATCTTCGCGAGCTTTACCGTCACCTAATCGAACCCATTCAAGACAAGCTTGACCGGCCATCGTTGATTTTTGTTCCGCATCATGTTCTTCACTATGTCCCATTTCACGCGTTGTACGACGGCGCAAATTACCTCGTCGATGCGTACGCCGTCAGCCGCGGCGCCAGCGCCTCGGTACTAAAGATTTGCCGCGAGAAGAAAATCCAGAGGACCGAACAGGACCTGGTGTTGGCGGTTCCCGACGAGATGACGCCCTATATCAATGAAGAGGTCGCTGCACTTCGCTCCCTTCTACCCAAGGGCCTTTTTTTTGTCGGGCGTGAAGCTCGGGAAGATAAGCTGCGTCGATATGGTCCCACAGCCGGCAAACTGCACATCGCAGCACACGGAATTTTTCGCGCCGACAATCCGATGTTTTCTTCACTGAAGTTGGGTGATAGCTGGCTGAACCTTTTCGATATATTCAACCTGCAACTTGGGGCGGAGTTGACGGTGTTAAGCGCGTGCGAAACCGGAATGAGCGCCGTGTGGGAAGGAGATGAACTACTCGGACTGGCTCGAGGCTTCCTTTATGCGGGGACTCCATCCCTTGTCGTCAGCCTTTGGACCGTTAACGATCGCTCGACAGCCCAACTGATGCGTCGTTTCTACGAGGCTCTCCATCGCGGCGCTTCGAAAACGCGCGCGCTTCAGGAGGCCATCCTAGAGATCAAAGCCGCGTTCCCGCATCCTTACCATTGGGCTCCCTTCATCTTAATGGGAAAGTCTTAAGGCGGGTCTGCTCGCTGACTGAGCAGTAGCGCTCCAGATGAGAATTGAAAATGGATTGACGAGTAATGATTAATGTAACTGCGGTAATCTAATGTCATGCGTGATTTGAAATCCAGGTCGGAGACCGATTCCGGTATCGAGTTGGAAGGGTTCTCGAGACCTAATGGCGAAGCGCATACTGAATTGCCGGGCGACTATCCCTACACGCGCGGAATCCAGCCGACTATGTACCGCGGCCGGCTGTGGACAATGCGTCAATATGCTGGATTTGGATCCGCTGCCGAAACAAATCGACGGTTCAAATACCTTCTTGGCCATGGACAAACGGGACTTTCCGTCGCTTTCGATCTGCCGACACAGATGGGATTGGATTCGGATCACGCGCTTGCGGCTGGTGAAGTTGGGAAAGTGGGTGTAGCCATCGACACGCTGCACGACATGGAAACGGTCTTTGAGGGCATTCCGCTGGACAAAGTCTCCACGTCGATGACTATCAACGCCACCGCCGCGATCCTGCTTGCGATGTACATCGCTGTGGCAAAAAAGCAAGGCGTGTCACCGCTGGTCATCAACGGCACGGTTCAAAACGACATTCTGAAGGAATATATCGCGCGCGGTTTATACATCTACCCGCCACGTTTCTCGTTGCGGCTGGTCACGGATGTTTTCGGCTATTGCCTGGAAAACGCCCCCAATTGGAATACGATTTCGATCAGCGGCTATCACATCCGAGAGGCAGGCTCCACGGCGGTCCAGGAGCTCGCCTTCACCTTTGCCAACGCGATCACGTATGTCGAAGCGGCACTCGATTCAGGTTTGAACATTGATTCATTTTCGCCGCGGCTATCGTTTTTCTTCGATACCCACAATGATTTTCTCGAAGAGATCTCCAAGTTCCGTGCCGCCCGCCGCATTTGGGCGAAGATTGCTAGAGAACGGTTTGGCGCCAAAAATCCAAAGTCGTGGATGCTGCGATTTCACGCGCAGACCGCTGGCTCATCGCTCACTGCACAACAACCGGACAACAATGTCGTTCGTGTGGCGATACAGGCCCTCGCCGCAGTCCTGGGCGGCGCGCAATCCTTGCACACGAATTCGAAGGACGAGGCCCTGGCGATCCCGACTGAAGAGGCGGCGCGGCTGGCTCTTCGGACGCAGCAGATTATCGCCTACGAATCTGGCGTCACGAACACGGTTGATCCGGTTGGCGGATCTTACGCAATCGAGACGCTTACTGAAGAGATGGAAGCCCAAGTTGGACAATTACTTGAAAAGATCGACGGCTTTGGCGGCATGCTGCCGGCAATCGAGAGCGGCTGGGTACAGAGCCAGATTCAAGAAGCCGCATACCGGTATCAGCGATCGGTTGAGGAGAAGCAGCGCATCATCGTAGGAGTCAACCAGTTTCAAACCGATGAGGAACAGAAAATTCCCATTCACATTTCGGACCCTGAGCTTGAAGCAGCCCAAGTCGAAAATCTCTCTAAAACCCGAACCGGCCGCATTGTGTCTGCCGCCCGCGGAGCCCTCGAACGTCTAGAAAATGCCGCAAGAAGTTCGGAAAACCTCATGCCGTACATTCTTGAAGCCGTTGAAGCCTACGCCACCGTGGGAGAAATTTCGGATGTTTTCCGCAGAGTCCACGGCGAGTACCGGGAGGCTTTGACCATTTTTTAACGGTTACGATCTTCTTTCGAAGTCCGAAAAAGAGATGAGGCAAGTTCGAGGCGCGCAGATTGCGATGGTTTTCCAAGAGCCGATGACCGCGTTGAATCCCGTTCTTCAAGTGGGCTTTCAGATTGCTGAAACCGTCCTCGCCCACCAAAACGTCTCCAAGCGTGAAGCTTGGGCGCGCGCAGTGGAGGCGATGAGAGCCGTTTCCATTCCGGATGCGGAAAACCGCGCTAAGGATTATCCGCATCGGCTCTCCGGAGGTATGCGCCAGCGCATCATGATTGCGATGGCGCTCGTATGTCATCCGGCTCTCATCATTGCCGACGAACCCACGACCGCTATCGACGTTACGATTCAGGCACAGATTCTCGAGTTGCTGGACAGTCTCCGTGAACAATATCAGCTATCGCTGATTCTGATCTCACACGATTTGGGAGTTGTCGCGGAAGTTGCCGAAACCGTTGCAGTGATGTATGCAGGCAAGATTGTCGAAATCGGTCCTGTGATGGACATTTTTCACAATCCGAAACATCCGTATACAGAGGGGCTTCTTCGATCCGTTCCTCGTCTTGGCTCCAGCGCTCAAAAAAGAAACCGGCTCGAGGTGATCGAGGGTATGGTTCCGAACTTATTGCGCCTTCCCGATGGATGCTCGTTCGCGCCACGCTGCTACAAAAGAACTCTTGAATGCACGCTCTCTCCGATTCCACTCGAGCACGTATCCCGGAGCCACGGGGCCCGTTGCATTCATGCCTGATCGAGCCGAGCCTCTGCTGAGCGTTCGAAATCTCAAGAAGTATTTTCCGATCCGCCGGGGCGTTTTCTCACGAATTGCGGCTTACGTAAAGGCGGTTGACGACATCGGCTTCGACATCAATAAAGGAGAAACGTTCGGCCTGGTCGGTGAATCTGGCTGCGGCAAGACCACTGCCGGACGCGCAATTCTGCGTCTCATTGAGCCGGACGCGGGGACTATCCGGTTCGACGGTGTGAATCTTCTCCAATTGCGAAAGCATGAATTGCGGCGCAAACGGCGCGATATGCAGCTCATTTTTCAGGATCCCTACGCATCATTGAATCCCCGCATGACAATACGGTCGATCGTCGGAGAGCCCTTTGCGATTCACCGGTTGGCCGGCGGCTTGGAGCGAGAGCACCGGGTCGCCGACCTTTTGAATATTGTGGGCCTGGATCCCGCCATGATGAACCGGTATCCGCACGAGTTCAGCGGCGGACAGCGGCAGAGAATCGGTATCGCGCGGGCGCTGGCGCTTAAACCAAAACTTATTGTTGCAGACGAACCGGTCTCCGCGCTGGACGTCTCGATCCAGGCGCAGATCATCAATTTGTTGGCTGATCTCCAACAACAGTTTGGATTGACCTACCTGTTCATTTCGCATGCAATTCCGGTTATCGAACACATCTCAACTCGTATTGGAGTCATGTATCTCGGTAAGTTGGTCGAGGTTGGGACAAGCGCCGAGATCTGTTTGGCACCGAAGCATCCTTACACGCAGGCGCTGCTCAGCGCCGTACCAACACCTGATCCTGCAGCAAAGAAACGGCGTATCGTACTACGTGGTGAGGTACCGACTCCGATTAATCCGCCTGGCGGATGCCGTTTCCACACACGGTGTCCCATTGCGGTGGAACGCTGCAAGACGGAAGAACCACCGTTGCGGCAGATCGAAGCCGGCCGGGATGTCTCCTGTCATCTGGTTTGATGTGTGGACGCCATGATTTTCGAGGTGCTCACGAAAGATCCCAAGACACGCGCGCGGCGTGGCCGTTTGCAGACCGCGCATGGCTTTGTGGAGACACCGGTTTTCATGCCTGTCGGCACGCAAGCGACGGTCAAGTCGATGACGGGCGATCAACTCCAGGCTCTTAACGTCGAGATTCTATTGTGCAATGCGTATCACCTCCTTTTGAGACCCGGGCATGAGACGATCCAGCAATTGGGAGGACTGCATCGCTTCATGGCATGGGACCGCCCGATCTTGACCGACAGCGGTGGCTACCAGGTATTTAGCTTGAGTACCTTGCGCGATCTCGACGAAGACGGCGTCCGCTTCCAGTCACACCTGGATGGGAGCACGCACTTCTTGAGTCCAGAAAAGGCCATTGACGTTCAGGCCGCGCTTGGTTCGGATATCATGATGATCCTCGACGATTGTCTCGCATATCCCGCAAGCCGCTTCGAAACCGAAAAATCGATGCACCGCTCCCTTGTTTGGGCTGAACGCTGCAAGAAGCATTGGGAAGGGCGCACACCCGGAGAAATTCGGGGTCAGACGGGTCAATTCCCTATTTTCCAAACCAAAGCCCTTGAATCGGAAAATAGGGAATTGACCCGTCTGACCCCGAATTTCCCAGCTCTGTTCGGAATTGTTCAGGGCGGCATCTATCACGACTTACGCCGGGAGAGCGCAGTACGGCTCGCCGCAATGGACTTTCCCGGTTACGCGATCGGCGGTCTCGCGGTGGGAGAGCCGAAGCCGCTGATGTACGAAATTATCGATGAGGTTGAGCCGCATCTGCCCGCAGCAAAGCCACGCTACCTGATGGGAGTGGGAACCCCCGCAGATTTAGCCGAGGCGATAGCACTCGGCGTCGATATGTTTGACTGCGTAATGCCGACGCGGCACGCCCGCAACGGATGGCTGTTCACGAAGCACGGACACATTGTCATCAAGCATGCCAAATACAAAGACGATCCGGATCCGGTCGACTCGACCTGTAGCTGTATGGTGTGCCGCAGATATTCCAGAGCATACTTACGGCATCTTTTTATAGCCAACGAGATCCTCTCATCGGTGTTAAATACTATCCACAACCTACACTTCTACCTTGACACAATCTCTAGAATCAGGCAGTTTATCGAACTTCACCACTTTGACGAATTCCTAGTAGAAGTAAGGAAGGCTGGGTTTACGCCCAGTTGATGAATACCGTGCTCTTTCAGCAGCAGACGCAGGCCCCGGGCAGTATCATTTCTTTCCTACCGCTCATCTTGATCCTGGGAATCTTTTATCTCATCGTGTTTCTTCCGGCGCGCCGGCGCCAGAAGAAGCTCCAGACGATGATCGATAATCTCAAGGCAGGCGATAAGGTCATCACTTCGGGAGGGATTTACGGTACGATAGTGGGATTCAAAGACGACCGCATTCAACTCCGGGTAGCGGAAAACGTCAAGATCGAGCTTTCCCGCAACGCCGTCACTGCGTTGCAGGGATCGGAACAAGAGTAAGGATATGAGTCAACGAACAAGATTTTTGATCATTCTTGGTGTTACGGTGCTGTCGATCGCATTGTTTGCGGGATTCCCGCCGAGTGTCGCCAAGATGAAAGAAAAGGTCCACCTGGGGTTAGACCTCAGAGGCGGCACCCATTTGGTGCTGCAGGTCGTTACCGACGATGCAATACGCGCAGAGACCGACCAGGCGATCGAGGGCCTTCGGCAGCAACTCCAACGCGAGAACATCATTTTCCGGCAACTGACTCGCAGTCAGAACAACACATTGCAAGCTGTCGGGGTTGATCCCTCGAAAGATTCGGATTTCCGGCGGATTTTGAATGAACGTTATACGGAATGGGATCTGATCTCGACAGCAGGCGAAGTCCCGAACACCTACACGATACGACTCAAACCTGCTCAAGAACAGACCTATCGCGATCAATCCGTCGATCAGGCAATCAATACGATCCGCAATCGAATCGATCAACTCGGTGTCGGTGAAACTATCATCCAAAAGCATGGCGGTCCCGGCGAGAACGAAATCCTGGTTCAGCTCCCCGGTGTTGATGATCCAGCGCGCGTCAAGAACATCATGCAGTCGACAGCACTACTCGAACTGAAACTTGTCGACAGCGGGCCGTTTCCGAGCGCGGCCGCAGCGGCGCAGAACTATGGCGGCCTTGTTCCGGCAAACCTGGAAGTGCTGCCGTCGGTGGAACGCGGGGTTCCATCGGGCGGTGAAGGATCGTATTACGCCGTACAGCGGGGAAAGATGCTGGCTATCGTGCTGGACGGACGAATCCAGTCCGCGCCGCGCATCAACGGACGAATCACGGATTCCGGAATCATCACCGGCGGCGCTACCGGGTTTGCGCCTCAAGCGGCGCAGGACCTTTCTTTGGTCCTGCGCTCCGGCGCGCTGCCCGCATCGATCAAATATCTGGATGAGGAAGTTGTCGGGCCGACGCTAGGTGCGGACTCGGTCCGCGCCGGGCTGACCGCCGCGATTGTGGCCATGATGTCGGTCGTCGTTTTCATGCTCTTTTACTACAGATTGTCCGGCCTGAACGCGACGGTAGCGATGGTTTTGAATCTTGTTATCCTTTTTGGGGCTCTGGCGTATTTTGGCGCCGCATTGACCTTGCCCGGAATTGCAGGTGTCATTCTCACCATCGGTGTCGGTATCGATTCGAATGTTCTTATCTTCGAGCGCATTCGCGAGGAGGTGCGCGCCGGCAAAACTGCTGTATCTGCCGTCGTCACAAGCTTCAAAAGAGTCTTTGTTACTCTAATCGACACCCATCTGGCGGCGCTGATTTCGGCCATCTTCCTGTTTCTGTTCGGAACAGGTCCTGTAAAAGGCTTCGCAGTGACACTGGTGATCGGGCTGGTCTCCAATATGTTCACCGCCGTTTTTGTGTCGCGGACCTTGTTCGAATGGGTATTGAATCGACGACAGCGCTCGGAAACAGCGCTGAGTATTTGAGATTTTAACTGTACCGGCGGTCCGCGGAGCGCCAGCGCGGCAGCGCGCAGCCTCAAGGAATTGACCGCCGCTACAGTAAGAAAAGATTGGAACAACGGGCAACGCCCGGTGTCTAAAGGGTATCTTCGGATGATTGAAATTTTCAGAGACGTCAAGGTTAACTGGCTGGGTAAGCGCAAGCTGTATCTGGCGATTTCCGGCTCGGTCATGCTGCTGGGACTGGTTTCACTGGTGGTCAAGCACGGGTTTCGATACGGAGTCGATTTCAGGGGCGGCACGATCGTCACTGTCCGGTTCCAGCAGAAACCCGAGATTGAAAAAATCCGGCAGTTGTTGCGTGAGAATGGGGCACCGGACAGCCAGCCGCAGGAACTTGCCGGGCGCAACGATGTTTTGATTGAGTTCCAGGGTGCAAAAGAGGAAGATGCAAGCGCCGGCAGAAGTACAATTATCAACGCGCTAAATAAAGGATTTCAGGGAAAGTTCGAAGTGTTGAGTGCCACCTCAATCGGCCCCAAGGTGGGCGACGACCTGAAACGTCAGGCCGTGTTGGCCACATTGTACGCGTTGGGCGGGATGCTCATTTATATCGGTTTCCGATTCGATTCGTGGATTTATGGCGCGGCCGCAGTCTTTGCAGCCTTCCATGACACGCTGGTGACGCTCGGGTTATTCTCGATCTTCAACCGCGAGATCAACTTAACGGTGATTGCGGCCCTCCTGACGCTGGTCGGCTATTCCATGAACGACACGATCGTGGTCTTCGACCGGATCCGCGAGAATTTGAAGATCCGGCGCCGCGACGCGCTCGAGACGGTTATGAATGACAGCATCAACCAGACCTTGAGCCGAACGATTCTCACTTCCGGATTGACGTTTTTGACAGTCGTCGCGCTGTTCCTGTTTGGGGGCGAAATCATCAATCATTTCGCATTCGCAATGGTCGTGGGAATCATCATAGGAACGTACTCGTCGATCGCAATCGCGGCACCACTGGTTCTTGTTTACACGAATATTCATGGACGGGCTGTTGCGCCGGGTGCCGCACCGGTTCGTCCGGCCGCTGCGACGAAGATGATGAAGGGAGCGAAGCCGGCAAAGGTGAAGTAGAAGCGCCGCTGTTTTCTGGACGTCGACATAAAACAATGCCAGTTCGGGCGGGTTGACAGGTTAGGGAATGCACTGATATAAGTCTCCATCCTGTTACAGATACCTGCCTCAGCTTAACCGCCACCGGCGTTCGTAGCGTAAAGCGCGGAAGAGTTTCAGGAGTTTAGAAAGGGAGGTTGTATGTTCGAGGATTCCTTGATCGAATCCGGCGGACAGGAAAAGGCCCGGAAAGGCACTACGGTGCTGATCTCGACAGTTGTCCACGTTCTGCTGATCGCGGTCCTTATCCTGATTCCGCTGATTTCCTATTCAGAGCTGCCGAAGCAACAGCTGATGACCTTGCTGATTGCTCCGCCGCCGCCACCACCGCCGCCACCGCCGCCGCCGCAACAAGTCGCGCCAGCGCCTGTGGTCCAAAAGGTCGTTCAAATTGATCCCGGTACCATCGTTGCGCCGACGGAGATTCCCAAGGAGATTGCAAAGATCGTGGATTCCGG
>WNFX01001763.1_pt1 | contig 27084 bp, 23 predicted proteins | sample 5400111 | NCBI WGS metagenome assembly WNFX01 (sample SAMN13153363, study PRJNA577476) | soil metagenome | isolation source: 40 cm soil or saprolite under grassland replicate 1 | place: USA:California | collected 2016-06-15
TTTCTTTATTGCTGCTGTTTTTTCTGCACGATCCATTGCTTTTGGACTTATATCATATCCATAAGCATCGAATCCTCTTTCCTTTACATATTTTGCTACTGGTAGTCCTAGTTGACCTAGTCCAACTATTAAGATCTTGTTGAATTGGGCAGGAATGTATTGTCTTTTATCTATAGAAAGCAATATACCACAGTAGTCGAGGGAAATAATTATTAAAGAATTAGGAAACAAATGAACATAATTAATTCATTGCTAAAACTTATGTGATGCTTGTACAGAAACCAACTCTTACCATTATATATAAACATATTATCAATAAATTTCAGAGGCGTCTGTAGTATCTTAACTAAGACCTCAGTTATATGGCGAATTTTGGTCGCAGCAAAGGCATAAAAAAAGGGCTATCTTGTCGGGTTTCATACTGTTATGAATCACATTTATTAAGAACGATTGTTTGGGGTATCAGCTACAAAATTTATAGCACAATAGCCTATTCAAATCAGATCCTTGTTCAATAAGTTTAGAGATTTTTTGCAACCAACAGTCAATAAACTTGGTTCAATCTTCGCAGCCACAGGGATATCTCCCAACCTTTGGACAGTAACCAGTTTGGCATTCTCCATTACGGCAGGAATCGCATATTCATTTGCTGCAGTCTCTTCCATAACCTTGACTTGGTATTATATGCCGCTTCTTGGTAGCATACTTCTCTTAATCTCAGGTTTTTTCGATGTAGTTGATGGCAGTGTAGCAAGAATAACCAAACAATATTCAAGAAAGGGAGCGTTTCTTGACTCCGTTTTTGACAAGATATCTGAAGCGATAATCTTCATAGGATTAACGTTAGGTAGCCTTGCCTCTCCAGTCTCGTGTATAGTTGCACTAGCCCTATCTCTTCTTGTAAGTTATACAAGGGCAAGAGGAGAGTCGCTAGGAATAGACTTGAAAGGCATAGGCGTTGGAGAACGAGCCGAGAGGCTACTCATAGTCAGCATAATAGGTATGGTCCCAACAGAGGGAGCTCTGCAGATAGCAGTCATAATTGTATCCGTAGTAGCAGGCTTGACGCTCATCCACAGAATAATCGTTGCATTGAAAGCATTATAAAAATTATCTCAATCTACCAGAGGTTCGCCTGTCAGTCTCTGACCTAACCTTAACTATGCCTCTATGAACTGCACAAGAGACACAGTAAAATTTGACATCAGTAGACGGTGCAATATATGCTCCTTGTGCTTTCAGTTCTTTTGCGAGTGTGGGCTCGACAAGTGTAATTCTGCCTGTCACTTTTTTAGCTTTGTCTCGCGGCACCATAGCACCGCATTGACTACAATGTACTGTTCCTGAACTTCCCTTACCGCCCTTCGTTCGGCCTCTGCTAGTTCGTTTCTTAGGCATATTCCAAGCTAACTCTCAAACTATCCTTTAAATCTTATGATGATAAATCAATTAATTAGATCGTAAACTCTAGCCTTCTGCATAAATATAGATTTTCAAACATGTTATGTTTATGTGGCAGCAGCACAAGTCTGAAGCTCGGATCGAGAATGGATTTTAAAGGAACTATTAATTAATTGATTATATATCCAATTTCCTATAGATGAGGATGGCGATCGCATCCAACATAGTATTGGATCGTATTATAGATAGAGATCGCAATATTTTTGAGAGTCTTGGAGGACCAGCATGTTATTCTGGGCTTACTGCCAGGCGATTTGGATTGGATGTCATCATTGCAACAAAGATAGGAATAGATTTTTCTCACGAAAACATGGACTTCCTTAAAGAGAACGGAATTATGCTTAACAAACATCATGCAATTAGTGACGAATTTCCTACCACAAGATTTCAAATTAACTTAAATAAGGAGGAGGAGGAAGAGGAGGAACGTCAACTCATTTTATCTTCAAAATGCTCGCCGCTAACGATTGAAGACGTTCAAGATATACGTACCGATTGTTGGTTAATTAGTCCTATAATTGATGAAGTTCCACCGAATGTACTTAAAGCTCTAGTTCAAGACGGTAAAACAACAAATTTTGTTATGCTTGACCCACAAGGATATACGCGTGTGGTAAACTCTTCAGGTCAGATATCATTACTAAAGAATTTGCAACTGGATCTGTCAGGAATCACGGCTCTAAAAGCAGACAAGAATGAGCTGGGCGCATTGACCAAGGGATTGCAAGGACTAGCAGGAATGCGACTTTTACAATCTACATATGGTATAAGTTTTGTAATTTCCACTGAGGATACTCTTATACAGTTCCTTCATAATGACACGCATTACTGGATCAAACTTCAAGAGATAGATATGGCAGACTCCACAGGTTTGGGTGATATCTTGTCATCGGCATTTTGCTGCGCGTTTCTCAAAGAAAAAGATCCCCTCTGGGCCATTTGCTTTGGAGCTGGAGCAGTAACGGCGGCACTTGATACTAGGAAAACAGGTTTGAATAAAGTGCCATCCAAATCAAAGATAGAACATGATGCTTCATATTTTTACAACACGATTTCGTTTAGAAGATTGTAATGATTAGTACAGGTTGCAATAGTGTATGTTCTACCTTTAAATTGAAGTAAACAGCCGTTTAAATACAAACAAGTATGAAAATTGCCATATCCGGAAGTGATTCTAGCGACGCTACTTCACCTGGACAGATAAAGAAAACACTTGATTCATTTAATATTAACGCAGAAGTTATGAAGGATGGCAATTATCGATTAGCAAAAGAAGTAGATCTAGTTTTAGCAACAGGAGGTGACAGAGGAATACTCGATTATTTTCACAAGGTTGTAACTGACTCTGCGCCGGTTCTAGGAATTTATGAATCAAATTCGACAGGATTCTTAGCGCAATTATCTGTAGAAGACTTGGAGTCAGCAACATCAAGTATAAAGAGAGGGGAATATGAAATAGATGAAGCCTTTAGATTAGCAGTTAAAGTAGATGGAAGAGAAGTAGAATCGGTTCTGAATGATGTTGCTATTTTTCCAAGCAAAAGCGCCACGCTCATGGAACATGTCCTTAGAATAGACACCAAGGACATCTGGCATGATAACAGCGACGGAATTATAATTTCTACCCCCACAGGTTCTACTGCATATTCAATGTCTGCAGGCGGTCCTATGGTATTAAGAAAATCTCAAGTGTTCATTGCAGTTTCAGTAAATTCTGTCGACAACACACGTCGCCCTTTGGTCGTTCCCAACGACACAATATTAGAAGTTGCAAATATTATGAGTAGGTATCACTGCGAAGTTGTACTAGATGGTGGTTCAAGAGTTGGAATAAAAAAGACACTAGAATGCTTTAAGCACGAATTTCCTGCAAGGCTAGTTCGTTTAATGGGCGATTCGTCTGAAGTATCGCTGATCGCAAAAAAAGTCAAACTGGCTGAAGATTTGCTCAGCATGCCCCCAAGTGCAAAACTAATCTTGAAAACGTTAGAATATGAGGGGGCATTAACTCAAAAGGATCTATCTACAAGGACTATGCTTCCAGAGAGGACAGTACGACTTTCCCTTAGCCATCTGCTAGGGCTTGGTTACGTTAAGAGAAAGACGTCTTTACGTGATGCCAGACAGAGAATTTATGAACTTAGGATTTAGACATTGCAGCTTTTATAAAAGCATTAAATGCCTCTTCTGGTTTACCGGGTCTACTAGTGAATTCCGAGTGGTACTGCATTGCAAAGTAAAATCTATGTATTGGAAACTCTAGCATTTCTATTCGTCTGCCTTTGTCCGAATGGCCAGATAAGACCATTCCGTGCTTCTCTACAATATCCTTGTAATTCTGATTGAATTCATACCTATGTCTATGTCTCCTGTAAATCGTATTCGATCCGTACATTTTTTCAGCCTTTGTATTATGAATAATAGTTATTTGATGTTTGCCCAATCGCATTGATCCGCCCATGTCATGCGGTGTTTTCTGTTCAGGCATAAATTCTACAATTGGATTTTTTGAATTTGGATTAAGTTCAGCCGAATCAGCCCCATTTATGTGGCATATACTTCTAGCAAATGCTACAATTGCTAGCTGGAAACCAAAACATATTCCTAAATAAGGAATATTTTCAGTTCTCGCAAAGTTGGCTGCGTTGATTATTCCTTCACTGCCTCTTTTTCCGAATCCGCCAGGAACTAATACACCATCGCATTTTTTTAGGAGGTCAAGATTTTTTATTCCTCCATTTTCAAATTTTTCTGAATCGATCCAATCTATCTCTACCTTCTTTCCAAGGTTTGCACCTGCATGAGCAAGGGCGTGATAGACACTTACGTAGCTATCTTTAAGATTAACATATTTTCCTATCACTGCAATTTTTACAGTGCCCCGATAGCTGTAAAAAGATTTTGCAACCGATTTCCAATTGTCCCAATTTGGAGAGCAGGCATTCAATAATAATTTTTCTGAAATAACTCTAACCAATCCTTGATTCTCTAAAATTTCCGGGACCTTATACACCGAAGGCGCATCGTGACACGAAATAACAGAGTTTTCTTCAACACTTGCAAATAATGAGATTTTGCGTCTGACTTCAGTGGTTATCGGCGTTTTACATCGTAGAGCCAAGATATCCGGTTGTATTCCAATTCTTCGTAATTCCTGTACACTGTGTTGAGTTGGCTTCGTTTTTTGTTCCCCTACAACTTCCAAAACTGGTGCTAGCGTAACATGAATGAAGAGTGTATTAGCATGACCATCTTCAAGCTCGATTTGTCTTAACGCTTCGAGGAAAGGTAGACTTTCTATGTCTCCTACAGTACCACCACATTCGACAACCATAATATCTAAAGCTTCTTCGTAGGCAATTTTGCGTAAGATATTCTTTATAGCATCTGTGACGTGAGGAATAATTTGAACACATTGCCCAAGGTACCTTCCCTCCCTTTCAGACTGAATTACTTCAGAATATATTCTTCCTGTTGTAATGTTATGCTCTTTTGTTAATGCAATATCAAGAAAGCGTTCATAACTCCCGATATCCATATCGCATTCACCTCCATCATCGGTCACGAACACGAAACCTTAAGACCTGATAATTGTAGTAGTTTGGCTGTTGAAGATGTTATGACACCTTTGCCTAGCCCTGACATTACGCCTCCAGTTATAAAAATAAATTTAGGTCTCTTATTTTGTACCTTTGACTGCACATCAGATTTTAACTGATCACCTTTTTATTCTTTCTTACAAGAATTAATTCTATTGATTTTTGGACGGTCTTTGCTAATAACAACGAAGACATAGAAATTAATCTATGCCTTGATCTTTTATCCAGTACATAGTTTTATTAGAATGAAAGATAAACATCGTTGCTCAGAACTATTAATATTTACTATTGTTCTTATCATACTGTCATCAACATGAAAATAAGATCGTAGTATTCTAGCACTTGTTGATATTCTATTGTTACTGTCATTATTACTCCTATTATTCCTCCCCGCCACCACCGATGTATCCAACGTCAACAAAAAATGATATGAGATGATTCACATATTCATTTTCTCTATTTATGCTATACATGATGTTCGCCAATTTGTTTTCCTTTACCCAACCTATCTTCATAAGGTCATCCAGATTGCGTTTGATATCCTCCCTCTTCAGGCGAGTTTTTTTATGAATGCCGTAAATGGTTGCCATCTTGTCTTCTTCAGCAAGTGCTCTCATTATTCTGACTTTGCCAATGCTACCTAATCCCAGTTCTATTACATCCTTACTTTTCATCCGCCTCTCAATAGCCATTTTTATTGCCACCACCACGTTTGATCTGTTTTTGAAGCAATGGCTCAAGCTCCTTTAGCGAAACTCCGTGGATCCCAATTTCTTTCAATGACTTAATTTCAATAATATTCCTTGCTTGTAACTCATCGAGATGATCTTCAACTTCTAGTTTTTTTAATTTGAACTCCTCAGCCAAGTCTATTGCATGAGATCTGATTTCTCTGAGATCCACGTACTGCTTTTTCTTGACCCGCAGTGCTCTAATCACTGCCAAAAGTGTGAATATCTGGTTTGATGACAGCTCTTCTATTTCCTCGCTTGTTATCGATGGATTAATTTGACTATTGACTTTTCTGATTTGGTCAAGTGTTATTCGTTCTGTGCCTTGCGATTCTGCGAGGTTCCCTGCGTAGAGGAGTAGATCAAGTGCATATCTGACATCGCCATTGACTGTTGGAGAGATGGTCAGCTTGGAGACTTCGTCGATGATATCTGATCCTATGGTTCTTGTATTGAACGCTTCCTGACATCGGCTGGATAAGATTTCGCTAACTTGATTAATATTATATTTTGGAAATTCTAGTGGAACCCTTCCCAAAGTACTCAACTCCGCTTGATCAAGCCGACTGTAGAATTCTGTACTCCTTGCAATAAATATGACGCCCTTTACGTTGCAGTTATTTTCGGGATCGAATTCATTAAGCCTGCTAAGGTCATAGATGATTCCGCTATCCTTGGTAATCTTGATCAAATAATCAATCTCATCAAGAATAATTAACGCATAGATTTTATTCTCTTGCAAGTATCGCAACAGATATCTTAGCATCTCCTCAGCACTTAGTCCTTGTGAAGGCAGCTCAGGTGCTATACGTTCCATCAAAAATCTATAAATCGCATATTTGTTGCCACCTTGTAATTTTAGATTCACATACGCTGTCCTGATTTTTTGCCTGTACTTAGCAAAGTCCTCCTCCAATAATCTGGAAAATTTGAGGACAGTGGAAGTCTTTCCTATGCCGGCCGGGCCGATAATTTGTAAGATAGTTAATGGATATTCATTAGGGCTGGAGTACGCTCCTCTAAAAATCTGCTGAATTTGTTCGATTTGTTTTCCGCGATGTGGAAGCTCATTAGGAACGTATCTAGGTGATAATTTGGATCTGTCACGGAAAATAGCACTTTCTGACATTGATGAAGGCTAGTAAGTTAGGCAAAGATTAATATTAATTATCCTCTCATGACAGCTGCATTATAGATACTAGACTGAGCTAGCGTCATACTAAGAAGCGATTTTACGAGAAGAATATTTGACCATGAGTTTTAAAAAAGCAACCGATCAAAGCCACAATTCCAATTTCTATAATTCGGAGTGGATACTGTTAAGTACCTATCGTTATCCTGTGTTCTTTTTCATTCATTCATAATCCTAAAATTAAGTACATAGCACGATTATTAATTATTTCATTAAATTGATATTTATTTGCCCAGATTAAATTCTCTCTGAATTCTTGATTGCATGTTTTTCTAGGCAAGTCCTGGAAGAAAAGAACCAAAATAATTATTAAAGATCAGGATGTTATTCATTCCTTGATTTATTAGATGAGTAAATTTTTCGCGCCAAAGAATAATCTTAGATTACTAGTAGACAATTCGTATCGAGCCATAGGCGATGGATCATATAATGCAGAAAATTATGATCATACAAACCATCAAGCCTTAGATATGAAAAAAGCAATTGTTTCATGTTCTCACGCTCCTCTGATAACAGAGATAAAGTTTGAGTCGCCGTCGAAGGGTAAACTTACCAGCAATACTGAGGCTACACCAAGCGAACTGGCATATACAATGGTTATGGCAGGAGCTATTGGTCTTTCAGTATTAACTCAACCATATCTTTTTAGCGGCTCTATCATGCATCTCGCAACGATAAGAAAAGTTGTAAACGTTCCTATTCTCATGAAAGATATCACCGTCAGTGAAGTTCAAATTGATGCAGCCAAACGAATTGGAGCCGACTGCGTACTCTTAATCAAAACAGTCTTTGATGAAGACCTGGCAGAGGGCAGTATTGAAAAATTTGCTGATTATGCCCAGAGAAAAGGGTTACAGGTAATTGTTGAAGTACATTCAGAGCAGGAGTTCAAGGAGGTTTTGGAATTAAAATTGCAGAAACACAATCTAATAGGAATTAATAATCGAGACTTAAAGAATTTAGAAGTTAATATTACAACTACGGAAAAGTTGCTGACAAAGCATAACAAAGGAGAAAATATTATCATTAGCGAGAGTGGAATAAGTAAACAAGAAGAGATTCAACATTTAAAGAGAGCAGGAGCAGATTCTTTTTTGGTAGGGTCTAGCATTATGGAGTCGAAGGACATCAGATCGAAGGTAAATGAGCTCTACCTTTCGCTTAGTTAACCAACAATGATAATGACAATAATAATGAAAATAATAGGAAAATTAGTAAGACGATGATGGTAATAACATGCTTATCCCGAACGTCTTAATACTCCTTGACTTCACTAGGAGTATAATCAAAATATGCTAAGCAATTTTCCAATAGCTGGCAAATATGGAGAGTACGGCGGACGGTTTATTCCTGAAACTCTTGTTCCTGCTGTAGAGGAGCTGGAAGTAGCTTATGAGAAATACAAGAATGATCCAGATTTTAGAAATGAACTTTCATATTATCTATGTCAGTATGCAGGCCGTCCAACACCACTATACTTTGCAAAAAATCTTACTTCCTATGTCGGAGGTGCAAAAATATATCTCAAAAGGGAGGACCTGTTGCACGGAGGTGCGCATAAAACGAATAATACGCTAGGTCAGGGTTTATTAGCGAAGCGAATGGGCAAGAAGAGAATAATTGCTGAGACGGGGGCAGGTCAACACGGAGTAGGAACTGCAATTGCTTCTTCAGTATTAGGCCTAAATGCTGAAATATATATGGGCTCAAAGGACATCAGGAGGCAAAATGTCAATGTCTTGCGAATGCGATTGCTTGGAGCACAGGTTCATGCTGTTAGATCTGGCACGCAAACCCTAAAGGATGCGATTAATGAAGCGTTACGAGATTGGATATCGAATGTTGAAACGACGTATTATCTTATCGGTTCTGTAGTTGGTCCCCATCCTTATCCTATGATGGTAAGAGATTTTCAGAGTATAATAGGCCAGGAAATAAGACAACAAATGAAAGAGATTTCCAATGGGATGCCAAACGCAATAGTTGCTTGTGTGGGAGGCGGAAGTAATGCCATAGGAACGTTCTATCCTTTCATAGACGATGACGAAGTATTATTGTACGGAGTAGAGGCTGGAGGAAAAGGAGTACATTCACCAAAACATTCTGCAACATTATCCGCTGGCTCAAAGGGAATTTTGTATGGCATGCTAAGTTATGTATTACAAGATGAATTTGGTCAGATCCAGGGTACGCACAGCATATCTGCTGGTCTAGATTATCCGGGCGTTGGACCTGAACATGCTCTTCTGATGGACGTTAAGAGGGCAAAGTATGTCAACTGTATTGATGAGGATGCTGTCAAGGCTTTCTTGACACTATCAAAACATGAGGGTATAATCCCTGCTCTAGAACCGTCCCATGCTATATCTTATGCCATGAAACTTGCAAAAAAAATGGATAAGAGTGAAAGTATCGTAGTTACTCTTTCTGGTAGGGGAGATAAAGACATTGGCATTATTTTGCATTATTTGAAAACAAAAGAGCGGCAGAAAAGAAACCATGGTACAAGTAGATCCAAAAAGCGATAACGACAAGAATAATACTAATAGTAATAGTAATGGGAATAATGCTACAACCAATTAGCACTAATAGAATCAACATGAAATTTAACGAGCTAACTGAAAACAATGAGCGTGCATTAATTTGCTATGTAGTAGCTGGATATCCAGACATGAAAACTACAGAAGATATAATTTCTTCTTTGGTAACAGGAGGAGCAGATATTATTGAACTTGGAATTCCTTTCTCAGACCCTATCGCTGATGGATCAACAATTCAAGAAGCATCCTACAAAGCTCTCTTAAAGGGTATTACTCCTCAGAAATGTCTAAAAATCTCAAATAATATCAGGAAAAAATTTCCTAATCTTCCAATTGTAATAATGACTTATTCAAATATCCTACAAAGGCAAGGATTTGAGAATTTTATGAGGAGATCGAGACAATGTGGTATTGATGGATTTATCCTTCCTGACATGATAATAGAGGAATCATATCCTTATGTTGAAAATGCAGCGAAGCTGGGCCTTGCAACGATATTTCTTGCATCTCCCAATACAAGCAACACTAGACTTCAATCCATCCTCCGTAGGTGTACGGGATTTATTTACATGGTTTCAGTTTATGGAATAACTGGGGCTAGGAAGTCATTTTATGGTTATACATTTGATGCTATTAAGAATATTAAGAAAACATGTATGATAAGCAAAACTGCATCTACGTCAAGACCACCTCCATTAGCAGTAGGATTCGGGATCAGTACTCCCTCGCATGTAAAATCGATGAGCGACGCAGGCGCAGATGCAGTCGTTGTAGGTAGTGCTATAATAGACATTATAAGAAATAGCAAAAATAAGAAAAAAATGCTTCATGATTTACAATCGTTTGTTGTCAAGATGAAGCGTGCTTGCACTTAGTATTGTCAGAAATAATAAATAATTCATCAACATCCTATATGTGAAATCAAAAATACTTAAAACCCCGAATAGTATGATGATCATGATAACCAAAACATTAGTATGACAAAAGTCATTCTGTAGGTTCAGAGAATAAATATCACATTATACAGCAAAGTGCTGTGAAAGAGAAAGATCTAAAGCATCTTTTCATTAATTCACTTGAATCCGGTCATACTGATTATAATGACTTTCTCCCCACATCTGCAACTGGTAGTAGGAAGATAAGAGTAAGGGATGAAGGATATTTCAGAAACTTCGATCTAGTTATAGCAATCTTGGAGAAACATAATGAGTCTGACATTCGTTATGATTCTATTCGATCCTTTGATAATTACTTCAACATACTGATGCGTGCAGGACTTTTAGCACAATTTGCAAAAGCAGAAAAATGTAGAATTGATTGGATTCGTTTTTACCCGGTCGAAGTAAAATCAGACGATGATGCTCTAGATGATCGTCTGCCAAATCAAATTCTTAATGCTATTCTAACTTTTGGCAGGTCGTTGCTCGTATTAGATGAAAAGCATTCGAAAAAAGCTAAATTACGAAGCTTGTTAAAATTAATACCTGCTACGGTTATAGGCTACACTGGAATCGAAGATCATTTTCAAACGCTTTCAGTATTTGATCGGTTTGTTACAGATGCCATGTTTCATATCCCTAAGAGAACTATAGTCAGAATACTCCAGCAGAATGGGATTTCTTATGATAAAGTGAATAAAATATATCGTTGTCTGGCAAACTTACAAAGGATAAATCAGAAGATTGCATTTAGTCAATTATATGAAGAAGATAACCAAGATCTTGGATTCAAATTAGAAGAAATGGATCTCCTACAAAGACTAATAGATATATCAACAAAAAGTTCAGATAAAAAGGAGATAGCCAAGTGGATAAGGTTTACAGCAGATACCAAAATAACAGATTATTTCTAGGTTTACCGTATTTTATGTCATGGTAAACGGACTAAAAATTATGGATTCAGTTTATTCCTATCTGTGTATCTTTGTCTGACTTGATGATGCTGTTCTGCTGTCTCGGGAATAAAAACCAGTAATCATTTTGAACTAAAGAGATCGCGAAGAAATATTACTTAATGGATTAACATAATAAGGAGCCAAAAGCAGGCAGAACAAGAATAACAAGAATAGCAATTTTACTTTGTCCGATTTTGTAGCCGCACCATATTGTATATGCCTACCAAATCAAAAGTCTTTACGCGCAGGTATCTCAGGATTCCCAAAATCCTTCGAAAACGCTGAATAAAGCTTAATTGATTGACCATGTTTAACCTGGTAGGTACCAATCGATTTTATACTTGTTTTATACTCGTCCTTTAACGCAATTAAAGCCTCTGCTAAAATATCTGCAATTAATATGTGAAGATTATTGCCCATGTCCATAATGCGGCGAGCCAATATAATGCCTGGACCCCAATAATTCTGGTTATTTTTTACATCATTAACTGTAAAGACGGACCCGGAGTTTAAGCCAATTCGCACGCCAATCACATCACCATTACTTTTCTCGGCATTGTAATCACGAAGTTTCTGATGGAGTTGTATACTTAACTGAATTGGCAATTCAGGATTTAAGAGAAAGCCAATGACCATACCATCGCCAGTAGGTAGAATAATTTTTTTGTCGTCCTGATTGAATGCATCACACGATATGATAAGATTATTTAGGTTTTCAATCTTTTCTCTCTGTTTAGTAACAGAATATGAAGGATCTGAAAGGCCTACAATGTCTATGAAGAAAAAATTCGCATTTATAACTTCAGACGCTAGTCCAACCTCTACTATGTGAAAGCCATAGGCTCCTGCAAGTTTCATGTATATATCCAAATGGCTACTGTGAAACGGTAAATCAGAATACATTACAGGGACATCAAAAATTGGGTCTTTGCAGAGATAACAGACCAACGAGTGTAAGTGTTCACCGAATGTGAGACTTCCTTCAGAAGTTATGTCGAATCTGATCCATGTCGGATTGTGATGAAGACCTTTTATAGACAATAGTCTAATGTTTCTGGTGAACGTTTGGTTGCGCTCCTCAAGCTTTATTTCAAGTATGCCGTCAAATATAGAACTTAACCGATTCGTCTCGTACTCATTTGATGAGGAAGTCGTCAGTGTAAAAATTGCCTCTACTTCAAACATCTTTAAAAGATAATAAATATCAGTAACAAACGTTTCAACCGCCTTTTCGCCAAAAATTGCCAAAAGGTGCGTCAGAGAGTCAACAATAAGCAGCATTGAACTGCCCTCGGGACCGTTATCTTTATTCTTGCTAATCTCTGGCTTGATGTCAAATCGACCAGGTCGTTTCTTATTGCTAGAATTTTTGATCTCTGTTATAATACCTCTAATTTCATCTACTGTAATGGATAATTTCTTTGACGGGTCTATATCCTTGTAATAATAGGGATTTATGAATTTAGAATTATTATTAAGGTCTATCTCACTTATGCTATTAAATTGACTTCTATACTGCTTGTCTGTTAAAGTAGAGCTAACATAAATACAGTAGTCCCCGTGATTTAGCCCCTCCAGGAAGAATTGCCTGCAGTAAATACTCTTTCCTGAGCCTGCAGTGCCTGTGAGAAGAAGCATGCTATCAGGAATACTATCTCTGTTCATCAAACGAGATATGCCAGGAATACGCACTTGATGAAAAAATAGGATCATCCGTATATACTTATATTTTTAGACGAGGTTAGACTAATACTATATTGCTTCCATTGATTTTATAAGCTCCTCGACTTTATTTGCAAATGGATGTCCTGGATGTTCTAGAGCTGTCAAGTACTCCCTCCTACTAAATTGAATGTCACAATAGCATGGTATTGCAGAAATAACATTCATCCTTACGTTATTTGAAAGGGTCTGTATAACCTCTGAATAACCATGCTCCCTTGACGTAGGAAGTCCAGATCTTTCAGAAGAAATAGAATGGGTATTATCAGTAAGATTAGTAGTAGCAGGGGTGATGGTGGTACCTGCCTTAGTATTGCCAGTAGTTGAAGCAGAGGAAGAAAGGCGTTTCGTATCAAATGATTCCAGGGGAACGCAGTATCCGTCCACCCTATTGAGTAGAAGATATGACTTGGCTCCAAATTTTGTAAAAGACCCATAAATCTCATCAGCCATCTTTCGTGTGCCCTCAATATCAAGATCACCCATTTTAAGAGTTAAAAAAAGAGTATCTGCAACAGCTAATGCATTTATTGACCAATATCTTATACCAGGACTGGTATCTATTATAATATAGTCAGCGTCATATTGTGAAATCAGATGTTCTCGTAAGAGTATAAACCTGCGTAGAAGCTGTATTTTCGAAGTATCTTGCTTGCCTGCTCCTCCTCCGCCACCGGTACCTCCTTCAAGTTTGTATATTTCTTCTTTCTTAGAATTGGAAAAAGCAACCCATAACTTACCATCACCATGATTTTTATTCTTAGCCCCATCGTAATTCTTTTCACTTATAGTAGGTGTAAGATCCAAGAGGATATCGTCAAGCTCTGCATTAGAGTATAGGTAATCATTTATCCATTTCTTAGGTTCTTTCTTAAAATAGGACTGCATACTCGGGGCATAAACATCAAGATCCAGCAAAAACACATTGTATCCCTTTTTTGCTAATAACGCGGCAAAATTGGAGGCTATCGTTGTCTTTCCTGTGCCTCCTTTGTAAGAATGAAAAGCAATACACTTACTCATTTAATCTAGTCTAAAAATCACTTTCACCCTATTAAACCCTGCCAGTGCCCCACACATTCGAGGCTCCATTGTTGGCAGAGACTTTGTATGCAGAATTAGCAGGCAAAGAATTTTATTTCTTCGAATAGATTTTTGAAATATACAGTTACTCCAAATTAGAAAACCTGTTTGCATATCAGAATTAGACTAGCAGCTAATTTCTATTAACATATATAAGAAAAGAAGGGAAACTTCCTGATAAATCTATAAGTGTTCAGCAATTAGATAAGATGCCATTGATATCTTCATGCGATCATATCCGAAAGTAGTTGCAAGATTTTTTTATCTATATTTAATTATGTATAACAAAAGAATGGAGAAAATAGTATTAGAGGATGAATTAACCTAATACAAAAAATATGAATCATAGGGCTTGTGCTTAACTACTGTTAATCAACAGCCTAGTTAGAAAAATATTATTTCACTCCGTTAAGCAATTCAAGGGTATCTGTCGCAATATCGATGACAGTATGTGAATGGACATTAGGTTCTACGGAAACTACAAGAATGTTTTTATCCAAGTAGAATGTCAATATCGAGATCTTTTCGCGTTCGACGTAGACAAATCTGGCTTTTCCCAATGTGTTATCGAACCTCTGTCGCATGGATTTTCTAAGAGCTGTTTGAGCTAAATACAATTCATCATTATCTTCTTCTGTCATAGAGTCAATTCCTTTACGCATCCCACCTGCAAGTAATGAGCCCGCATCATCAATCACGGCGGTATAGCGTATGTCTTCATGCAATGCGAAGACTTGTTCACATAGTTTTGCAAAATCCATTAGATATAATTTATAATTTTTAGTATATAAAAAATTCTCGTCAAGTTCAGATCGTTGTTATGTTATCATTATGGTAATAGCAAAGAAAATGGATGCTAGCCCTTATCATAATAAGAAAAAATTGATGAGATTATGCGATGTAAGAATAGAGACCCCAATCGATCAAAATGATATGCGGTCTAGCTAACAGTAAAACACGAAAGTAATTAATAGATCGATGACGGTTCTTAAGCGGTGAAAATCAGACGAGATGAGTTACGGGAATACTGATCCATATGAATGGTTTAGACGGTTTTTTGGAGGCAGTGGGATTCCAAGAGCCTCACGGCAAGGCGGGGACATATTTGGAGAACTCGATAGCATGACACGAGAAATGGAGAGAATGTATGAGGAACAATTTAAAGATATACAATCGACCGCGCCAAAAGAACTAGTAAGAGAGTATGAAACCTCTGAAGGGGAGAAGGTGAGAGAGATAGGTCCGATTGTTTATGGTTATTCAGTAACCATAGGACCTGACGGCAAACCGAAGGTAAGGGAATTTGGGAATGTAAAATCGCCAAGGAGTAGTGGTTCCTTTGGTGCTAGCAGGCCTCAGATTAGCGCAGAAAGAGAGCCCTTGGCAGATGTGATCGACTCAGATAAAGAAGTTAAGGTTGTAGTAGAGCTGCCAGGAGTGAATAGGGAAAATATTAAAGTAAATGCTTTAGAAGGTTCAGTTGAGATATCTTCTGATACTCCTGAAAGGAAGTATCACCGTATTTTGGACATACCATCGGATGTTGATATCAATTCTGTCAAATCCACATTTAAAAATGGGATTCTCGAAATAATCTTCGCCAAGAAAGGAAGCCCCAAGGGAAAGCAGATCAATGTAGAGTGATTACTGCTGCTAGCTAATTTCGGTAGATTATGATCGTATAATGAATTGATAGCACTCGCTGTGTAACATGTACCTTACCAGCTGTTAAGGAATATTATCAATCTTTATGGACATCTGCAATAAGCAAAAATCGCGACACAGTAATGCCTTCCAGGCGCTTGGCAATAGCTATTTCCAAATGCTGATACCTTCTTTCCTCCGGGCTATTCACTGTGAAGTGCTCTTAATCAATTGCGACTAAAATCTTATAATACTGATTCTCGTAAGCGGTCTTAAAATGCTCGTCAAGTACGTTTTGTCGATTTAACCAATACACCGTGGTATTCTTTGCATCAGCAGCAGGTTGCTTGCTTATGACAAGCCATTTATCAGATAACCATGGTTCATAGTAAGAGGTTTTCTGTATGCTTGCTCCACTTATTTCGTCAAAATGTCTTAAGGAGATCCCACTAGACGACATTATCCTGTGCCCTTGAGGAGAGCCCGTTAACATCATAATGGAACCATTGCCCTTATACTTTGAACCCAGCACCTCTCCAGTCTGTACAGCAAAGGGGTTGGGATTATACAAAAAACCATTCTTCGCATCATAGAATGTTATCACTTCTCCAATTATTGGTGTAAGAAGCGGATAAGCAAACAACAAGCAAATTACGCTTCCTAAAGCAAGCCTATTCTCTCTTATCACCTTTGGCAATAATTTGATAAGGATTGAGACAAGCAGTACAACAAGAGGAGATAGCAAGACCAGAAACCTAGAATTAAACCAAGTACCCATTTCCCCGATTCCTGCAATGAGTAAAATCAGAGTTAAAAAAGGAGGCAGAGCCAGATAGAGAAAAGTAAATCTAATCTTACTATTATTTCTGGTACAGAATAATTCATACAAGACATATCCTATGACAGCTGACCCAAGCAGTAGAGGTCCATACATTGCTAATGCCGTTTTTGCATAGATACTGAGGACATTGAATGGCTGAAGAAACAATAGTTCACGGTATGGCCGATTCAAGGCTTGTGAAGCTGCGGAATAATAATCGGCATTGGCAAATTGTAGGGGATCGCCATATAGATAAACATTAAAGAGAAGCCAAAAGACTATACCCGAAACTGAAACAGTTGAAATCAACAGAGCTTTGGTCGTCGTTTTTCGTACATAGATATTATGCCTCTTCTTCAAGAAAAATAATGCTACTAAAGGTATGAAAAAGATTGGCAATATCCATCCTTCATACCTGCAAAGTGTAGCTAAGCAAATGAAGATGGAGCATTTCAACAAATCACTAAAGCTATCGTGATGTTCAGCAAATTGCTCAGTCCACCTTTGAAAGTAATAAGCAGAAGCTACGAAGAACAGCATGAACGGTGCTTCTGTCATTGCAGTTATTCCGATGTACAAGATGTTTGGATTAAAAGCGTAGAGCAATGCTCCTGCGAGACCGATATAGTAGGTAGGAGCAAATGTCTTTATCATCCTGAACAAAAATAAAGAAGTAATAGCAAGGCATGGGAGACTTACGAACATACCAGATAATCCTGTTTTAAATAGGAAATTTATTAAAGAGAAAGGTAAAAGTAAAAAAAAAGGTAAGGGAAGCCATACTGTTCCTATATGAAGTAATCCAGGTCCAATGCTGTCGATTATTGACCTAGCAATCACTAGATGCGAAACGGAATCACCATAGTATAGAAGAGAATATTTGTCTAGGTCATGCAGATAAAGTGCTGCGGTTCCTCCTACTATAATTATTAGCAGAAATATCGGTAGTAAGGGTGATCTAGTCACTAATCTATCTATACACTGCAGCGTTGCCCTCAAGTAGAGCTCAATGTCTGTTCTATTATTTAAATTACAGTAGAATATTCAGTCTACTCAACTAACAACTAATGAAACTAGTTGTACTATGGATATTAGGATTTAGCAAGGTATAACCCAATAAGCAAACGGGAACATAGATTATGATTCATAGGTAGGAAAACATGAGGTTCGGTAGCAAGAGAAGAGCACTCGAGTGGATCGTGAAAGATAGCACTAAGAAAAATTATCTAATGCTGAGATTGATCCAAAACAAAAAAGCAACATCATAATATTACTATGATACTGAAAGGACCATTACATGTCCAAACTGATCACGCTATCTCACCGAATAGGTCATAACATTATGACTTTGTTATCTACAATTTGAGGCACATTTCATGAGTAAGGAGGTAAAAATTTGGTCACTCGCAAACGCATATCTGAGCTGTTCCTCGTTCCGCGGATCTGTAATAACACCTAATTCTTATTCTCGTCCAAATTTTGGTTTCGGTACCGTGGGATAACATGGGTTAGTGTACGATAGCTGCGTTTTTGAACTTTAGACAATGTACTAGAGGAAAAAGGCACTCTACGTAACTTTGTAATTTGTTAATAACAGAACGAACTGAATCTAATTTAAATTATTCGAGGCTGTGTCTCTTGACTTGTCAATATTGCTTCTTCTTGTTCGTTCCAAGCTCCAAAGTTCAGCCATTTTGTTGATTTTATCTTGTTCTAGTCTCTGGTTTTCCTCCTCTAATGAACGCTTTTGCTCGCTTAGTGAGATGAATTTCGCATGTAAGGCCATATAGGCTTGTGCCAAACAATTCATTTCCTGTAAATTAAGGTGATTAATTTTTCTGAGGTCCCCGTACCTCTCGAATTCATATGCCAAGTCTACCAAGTTAATATGGTCCTTGTACTTATCCCAGATCTTTGTTAGAACGAGATTCCATTCTGCATTTCCATGAATGGTAGGGCTGGTTGCTATTTTTTTGAGTTTGAATTCTTGTCTAAATTCCTAGCGTCTCGTCATTACTACCTGAATTGGATGGCGTAATAGGGTCTGGTAGATCACTAGGAGGGGTTCCGCCCACGGGGGAACTATTATTCTTCATCACTACTTCCTGAAGGTTTGAGCCGCTATTACTATTCAAGAACGAAGAAATTTCGTTCTCAGCCTTTTTTGGCCTCGTTCTGCGTTTCCACTCATCAGGACAGACTTGTTCGATGAGTCTTGTTGTGATTATCTTTTCTGCGATTTCTTCTTTCAATGTATTTTTAATCTCCTCACATATACTGTCAGGCTTCGAACAGTCTTTTGAAACGCTCTACCCAAGATCAGCACCAAATCTTTCTTTTTGATAACCAAATTTTGAAATTCCTGCTTTACTTCCTTTATTGTAGCCTCTAAATCTGGATCTACTGGTTTGGCTTCAAACTCTTTATCCATACTAATGTGTAGGACTAATATTCTATAAAAATCGTATGTTACGGGAGTCATAGATCTATTCTATATGGCGCATCCTTCATAAATATAGCAAGAATTTGTAAATGCTTTAAAGATTTTACAAAAACAACTACTAAAAAGACGAGAACTCACGTTTGTCAAAGCAATAAAGAGAATAGAATCGGTATAGATTAAGATAATTTCATTAGAATTATCTCTAACGATAGATATTTTGGATTTGATTTTCTATTTTTAGTTCATAATTATTCTAAACTTAAGCCTTTGTATGCAATGTGTAGAAATAATAAAGACAATCGATGACCGTCGCTGCCCCTACTTCCTCCTTGTATAGTAGCTCTGAAATCCCTAATACGATATCATCCTCAGTTCTTATCAATTTTTGCTACTGCCTCCTCCACCTACTTCAGGAACAATTCTGAATATTTTACCCTGACCAATCGACACAACATAGAGATAACCATCAGGTCCTACTTCAAGATCGGTAATACCCCCAAAGCCTGTGGCAAATGTTATATCTTTTAGGTCTTCGTCTGTGTAGGCAACTTTATCAGCAGCAAGAGAACCCTCAAGAATTAAATGGTCTCTTCCTTGGTTTAAGCTAAAATGGTAGATGTTTCCCTTGTGAACATCACCTACGAACATTTCATTTCGGTATTGTGCTCCAAATTTGTCAGAATTGAAAAATTTAATCGCGGTAGGACCAACCGTGTGATTCCACACAAATTCAGGCGGACGATATACTCCCTTTCCATCAAAAACAACTAAATTGTCAGGCTGAAGCGGAGCTAGTCCTGGTCCTTCATTGCTTCCTTCATCTGTACCGCCTGCTCTTATCCAGATTCCCTGATACTTGCTCCATCCGCTGTTAAAACCGGGCTTGACTAAATTGATTTCATCACCAAATCCTGGACCATTTTCTGTGTCCCACAAGTTACCTGTTACAGGGTCAAAATCTATTCCGAAACTATTACGTATCCCGTATGCATAATACAGTTTTAGAGCAGAGGTACTTCCAATAATATCGTTGCCCACAGGATTACCGTCCTGAGTAATTCGTAGAATTCCACCCGTGCCATCAGGTGGACCCCTATTCTTAAAATTTTGTGCCTGAGTCTGATGACCATCCACATCACCAATCGGAACATACAAGTTCTTGTCTGGACCGATCACTATTGCACCACCATTATGACGTGGGCCAGGGGTAGCAGGCAAATCAAGAAGAAGCTTAGGGTTTACTAGTTGATTATTGACCAGCTCATATCTATAAAGACGATTTCCAATAGGAATGCCGCCATCCTGTCCTTCAGCCTCTGTATAGTACAAGAAGACATATATGGAACCAGGCTCACTCTTTGAGATAGCAATCCCACACATGCACCTTTCAATTTGAGTAGCTACGCTTACATCGAGTAGTGGTTGTTGAGATACCTGGCCATCTACGATCCTTTGCACAGTCCCTTTTTCTTTCTCCAAAACCAAGATATCGTTAGGACCTAGAAATGCCATCCTAGTAGGAAGTTCCAGGCCCTGTGCTACCACCTCTGCCTTAAGACCGGCATTCGCTATCGTTGGATTTCCATTGTCTTGCGCAAAGCGTAGCACAGGTATATATGCCTGCACATTAGGAAAATGAAATCCCCCTGATGTTACACTTATGCTTAAAATTGGGAGCAATAACAGAAATACAATAATAGGAGACAGTTTCTTAAGAGCAAAAGGCCGCATATACAGGATCTTCTTCCTAGTTCTATGCAAGTAGTATTTTTTCCTTTCGAACATGCAGCATCAACCTAGTCTCAAGGCGTTTCATGAAATTAGTCTGATAGGTTAGTGATAACAGGTGGGTTAATTTTTAACAATAATATTAAGGCCTTCGAATCATCTATGCTTTGATGTTCGATTTTAAACAGTAATGTATTGTAAGCCCAGACAGTATGCTTAATAAGACCTGTGACTAGCATCAACAAGTCTTCGACCGATGAACAAAGCTTCGTGCGCTGTTCGTTCCTTAATTGGAATCAAATACACATGATGGTAAGGATGCCTCAAGAAATTACAAATGATTCTCTAGAAAAAATCGCCACTGAAGTAAGAGGCTGTCTGCTCTGTAAACTGTCGAGAAGTAGAAAAAATGCTGTACCCGGTGAAGGACAGTTACCAGCGAAAATAATGCTGATAGGTGAAGCTCCTGGCAAAAATGAAGATGAGAAAGGCCAGCCTTTTGTCGGCGCTGCAGGCAAAGCCCTAGATCTTGCATTAGAAAAATCAGGAATCCCGAGGCAATCTGTTTTCATAACTAATATAGCCAAATGCAGGCCACCAGACAATAGAATACCTGAACCTGAGGAACAGATTGCATGCAGACCGTATCTGGATAGACAAATTTCGCTGATTAGCCCACAAATTATTTGCATACTCGGAAATACTGCCTACTCTTCCTTATTAGGAGGGAAATCTGTCATGGCAGATAGAGGAAAAATTCTGAAGAGAGATGGACAAGAATACTTAATAACAATTCATCCTGCTGCAGCAATTTATAACAGAAATTTTCGATCAGTACTAGAAGATGATCTTTCTCTACTAGGTCAAGAAATCGAGAAAAGGCAAAAGAATTCAGTGCACTCTAGATCGTTAGACAACCTGGAGGGTTATACACAACAGCGGGAACAACAACAAGGACCAGGAAAAGAAAAAAAGAGAATTATGAAAAAGAAAAGAAGCAAAAAATGAAGAAACAGAAATAGAAACTTTGGTTAGATCCAGACCGAAAATTGAATTTAGAACAACGTTTTTTCTAGCTTTTGATATTTGGTTTTTTGTGATATATAATAACATATATTACATCATAGAGTTTGGCAACTACTTTTTTAATAAATAAAAGCGTAAGAATTGCTGGTGGGATTAGAGCTACGATCATAGAATCGGCAGCGTATTCCCTGGGCAGTGCAGGAGCAAGCACAGCCATAATCACGAAAATAGAAATACTCATTGTAAATAAGAAAAACGATGCAATGAGCAACATCATTATCGTTTGCAAGATGATAACACGAAAATTAACCATGGATATATAGTCATCTAACTGTAAGAATACCAACTTTAATAATAGTATAGATACGCCAATAAATGAAATATTAGATGGGACCAAAAATTGAAGCAAAATCTTGGAATCCTGCTCTGGAACAGAGTATTTTTAAAATTTGGGAAGATAACAACCTTTACATATTTTCTGATACATTTACAGAAAAAAAGCCTTTTGTGATAGACACACCTCCGCCATATCCCTCAGGAAGGCCCTGGCACATAGGAGCTGCGGCTCATTATGCTCAAATAGACATGATCGCAAGAACTGCCCGGATGAAAGGATACAATGTGATGTTTCCCATAGGCATAGATAGAAATGGATTGCCTGTTGAGATTTACACAGAGAAAAAATACAAAATTCAAATGAGAAAGATGGATAGGGCCAAGTTCCTAGAATTATGTAGCCATGCTCTTGATGATCTTGAAAAAGAAATGATTCTCATCATGAAAAGTATGGGCATGAGCTGTAATTTTAAGGACTATTATCGGACTGATTCTAATGAATTTAGAACGTTAACCCAGAGTACCTTTATTGATTTGTGGAAGCAGGGACTTGTCTATATTGCCAACAGACCCAATAATTACTGCCCGGACTGCGGAACTACAATAGCCGACCAGGAAATTGTTTACAAAGATATTCCCACTAAACTTGTTTACATAAATTTTATGCTTAAAGCCAGCGACAATAGGACTATCACAATTGCAACTACGAGGCCAGAACTACTCTTTGCATGCCAAGCTGTAATCGTAAATCCTCAAGATGAGCGTTACAAAGAGCTACAAGGAAAGACTGCTATTTTGCCTTTATTCTCTAGAGAGATTCCTATTCTGCCGCACCATTCAGTAAAACCAGAATTTGGCTCAGGCGCAGTAATGGTATGTAGTTACGGTGACCAAAACGATGTAAACTTATTCAGGGAATTGCGATTGCAAGAAATTGTTGCTTTTAACGAGAACGGACTTACTACCCTTGAAGCAGGTCCTTATTCTAACCTTAACCCACAGAAAGCTAGAATAAGAATCATTGAAGATCTAAAGAAGGCATGTGTAGTAGAGAAAGAAGAAAATATTCTTCACAGAACGCCATTGTGTGAAAGAAGTATGAATCCAATTGAGATAATCCCGTTGCAGGATTACTATATCAAACAATTGGAGTACATTCCACAGCTAAAAAAACTAGCTATGCAGCTAAATTTTCATCCCTCAATGCATAGACAAATTTTACTTAACTGGTTAGATTCAGTAGCAATTGATTGGCCTATTTCAAGAAGGCGATTTTACGGAACAGAGATTCCAATTTGGTATTGTAACAATTGCAAAACCCCAAACCTTCCTGAAGCAGGTAAATATTATCGACCTTGGAAAGAAAATCCTCCCTTTCAACGCTGCCACAAATGCAGCAGTACGGAATTCACCGGCGAAGATCGAACATTTGATACCTGGATGGATTCTAGTATTACCCCGTTATTTATCACAAAATACGGAAGAGACAAAAGTCTACATTGCCATCTTTATCCCACACAAATAAGACCGCAAGCAAAAGATATCATAAGAACCTGGCTCTATTATACAATATTACGTTGTTTCCAATTAACCGACAAATTACCATGGTCGGATGCTTGGATCATGGGTTACGGTGCGGATGAGAAGGGCGAAAAGATGAGCAAAAGCAAGGGGAACGTAATAGATCCATATCCTATTGTACATCATTATGGGGCAGATACTATGAGATTTTGGTCAGCCAGTGAAGCTAATTTAGGCTATGACTTTAGATGCTCAGAACAAAGGATCGCTGGTGCAAAAAACTTCCTTTCAAAACTGTGGAATATAGGTAGATTCCTCTCCTCTTTCGAGGTTATATTGGAAATGCCTGAGCAAAGGCTTGCCATGTCAGACAGATGGATCTTGGCCGAATTATCAAAGTTGGTCATAATATGCAATAAGGGCTATAATGACTTTAATTTCTTTATTCCAGCAAATGCTATAAGAGATTTTACTTGGAACCTGTTTGCGGCACATTATATAGAATTAGTCAAAGGGAGAGTATATGATCTAAAAAATGAGACCGGCCAATATTCAGCTACGTTTGCATTGCACAGATGTTATTCGACTATCTTACTGCTGTTGGCACCTATTTGTCCTTTTATCACTGAAAAGTTATGGACCACAATTTATTCACAAGGAACTATTCATTTACAAGAACTTCCTAGTGCAGAACAATATTATCATCTGGGGAACGACCTAACGAGGTATACTAGGCCGATCACTGATTTTAATTCGATGGTTTGGAATAAAAAAAAAGAGACTATATCGAAGGAAACTGGGAGGCCGCTCTCTCTAAAAGATTCTATTGGTGTTGCTATACCAGTTGAATTACAGGTGTTCAAAGAGGATCTCACGGCAATGCATAATATCGAAAAGTAAAATAACTATCATAAAAGTCAATACAACCACGTCACTGTCTACGTTTATGGGCAACCATACATTGTTCCAGTTGTATACGTATTTGACAAAGGTTACTTTTTCATTTCAATAGATAGATAGTCCAAAAGCGTTAGACATGAAAATCTAAAGAGGGAAAGCAGTATCTTTCAGATTTCCCAAAATTTTAATTATTGTATCGTGTCTGCTTCCTTACTTTCGCATAACTTAGTTTCTTGAAAGTTAATTTGTTCTTTATTGGATATGTTCTACCTTGCTGAGTCCATCGATACAAACTTAATAGCATCATTTAGTTTCGTTGCTTATGTTATTAAGTAGAGTACACTGGCAGGATTGAGATTTACCTCATATTCCGTGTGTGGCGCTATTCCGCTCCACTTAAGAGAGAAGTCAAAATAAGAGAGATCTCTCCTCTTATGGAAGTGTCCTCACTTTACGAAAATATTCTAGAGATTGTGTGACTACTTCTTAACTGGTTTATTTTGTCCTTCTGCTCCGGGATCGCTAACTGTTAGACCTGGCGCTGGTCCTGTTTGATTGCTACTACCGGTCTTATTACCAACTGGTTGAGAGGCCTTATCTGACGAGAGTTTCTTACTAACAGCGGTATTGAGTCCAGTTACGATGACGGCAGCAACCACTGCAAATATTTTTTTTTAATTCATTACCGTGAGTATATACACGGTCGGTATTACGCATGTTATCCGACTGAAGTATACAGCCTTTCTTTAACGACTAATCCGACTACAAGGCAACGAAACCTGAAAGGCTAAATATATTTGATCAGTCGCCCGCGAGAGCAGTTGATTTAATTTGTTTTAATTTTCTTTTAATAGCTGTAAGGAAATACAAGCTTCTAATGAATAATGAAAAATAAGATTAAGACAGTGGTCATCTATGTCTAAGCAACAAAACAATGTTCTAATTTGTTGATAAATAAAAAGAAGGCTTCGTTGTGTATATATTGTATACGAAAGCGAACCTTTAAGATATTTTAGATACAACCATAATCCAGGGATGAAAGAGGAATCAGTAACAATAAGTGTAATAATGACGATACTGACAACCCTAAGTACCGCTATATTGTAAAGCACAGAATACTACAGGGGTTGCAGATGGTGTTTGGGTCTTCTTGCATTTGCGTCCTGGTGAACACGAACTTCGCTTCAAAGGAGTTAGTGTAGATTATACTCGTGCTCGTGCGACGAATTTTATTGCTGATGTAACTTTTCACCTGACAATAAGTCCTGATCGCCGATAACTATAAAGTGGATAAACTGAGTTTTGCAGGAAAGGGTAGCACTGCTAGCTATATGTATAATAGCCGAATATTGAAGATAAGTGTTTATGCGGATCTTCTATTCCTCTACGCTCTGACTTTGTATGTTACAAGTGGGTCAAAATCGCGCTTTGCGTTAACACGCCAAATTTAATCGTATATTCTCTACTTTGCTTTGGATGGGGAATCTTCAGCACCAACCGGCAGAATAAAACTCGTGAGAATCTCCAGGTCCAAGTGCCGTATCATCACAATCACATATACGATTAGTAGAAAGGGATGCATTAAAAGGTCCAGTCTCTATCTAGTAAAGCGTACCAATTTCCCCTACCGTCCTATCAATTCTGGCCAACAATGCATTAGCAAAAAGACAAAGAGCCAGTTTCCACGAGACTGCAGCTCAGTCTTGGATTAACCAAAATGCTTGATGTCAAGACCTACTCTCACAACTACAAGGACACGACAATGCTGCAACTGTCATAGGCAATCAACCATCATCATAAAGAAGGATGCGTTATATGACAGCGAAAATAATGGTGGGCAAGGTTTACTGACCCGATTCACCAAACCCTAACATCGTGTATTCCTAAGTATTCTAGGCTTTCAGAAATCCCAAATGGGTATCAATTTATATTTGCATTTCTATCTTTTTCTTGATTATTTCTATCATCTGACAAGGCCTTGACAAGACGTAGGGCAAAATCTAACTCTCTAACCTTTTCTCTATTTTTCTGCGCACCCTCTGACACAGCCAAAATCAGGTTTTGTAATATGACATTTGGCTCATACAGGTATGATACTAGCTCCTCATGTACAGGAAAGAGTGACGGTCGTCTTCCCTCTCCAGCCAACGGTATGTATGTATGTAAGAAACACAGATTTGGATAAATGAACTAAGGATATCTTTAAGACAGCATTATGGTCTATGTCACGACCTACTTCTACAGTTGTATCAAACTTATCAAGAAGTGGCCACATAGCATCGAATAATGCTTGATACGCATTAACAACGGTCTCTGTAGTATCACCTTTCGGGTCATATGTTATAGACCTCAAAAGATGTTCAGTAATTGCTGAAATATTGATTCCAGTTGCTTTGGCTCTCAATAATGCCTCTGTCAATGCCAAGCGTGAGCTTTTGCTTTTA